>ENA-ORKV01002254-ORKV01002254.1-human-gut-metagenome-genome-assembly--contig:-NODE-2254-length-11906-cov-5.919266_pt1 | contig 11906 bp, 9 predicted proteins | sample MGYA00243058_ERZ508805 | MGnify/ENA primary metagenome ERZ508805 (study PRJEB26277, sample SAMN04329770) | human gut metagenome | biome: human-associated habitat | host: Homo sapiens | place: USA... | reverse complement strand
TGAGCTATTACGCACTCTTTAAAGGATGGCTGCTTCTAAGCCAACCTCCTAGCTGTTTTGACAACTCCACATCCTTTTCCACTTAGCACAAATTTTGGGACCTTATTCGACGATCTTGGACTCTTTTCCTTTCCCGTACGGACGTTATCACCCGCACGGTGACTCCTGAGCATACTCACATGGCATTCGGAGTTTGATTGCATTCAGTACACCTAGACGGTGCCATCACACATTCAGTGCTCTACCTCCATGTGGCTTTATCTCAAGGCTAGGCCTAAACCTATTTCGGGGAGAACCAGCTATATCCGAGTTCGATTGGAATTTCACCGCTAGCCACAAGTCATCCGCGCACGTTTCCGGGTACGTCGGTTCGGTCCTCCATTCTGTGTTACCAGAACTTCAACCTGCTCATGGCTAGATCACTCGGTTTCGGGTCTAATACTACATACTGTTTCGCCCTATTAAGACTCGGTTTCCCTTCGGCTCCGTATTTTCTACTTAACCTCGCATGCAACATTAACTCGCCGGTTCATTCTGCAAAAGGCACGCCATCACTCATTAACGAGCTCTGACTTTTTGTAAGCACATGGTTTCAGTTTCTATTTCACTCCCCTCCCGGGGTTCTTTTCACCTTTCCCTCACGGTACTTGTTCACTATCGGTCACTAGAGAGTATTTAGCCTTGCGGGATGGTCCCCGCTGCTTCCGACAAGGTTCCACGTGCCTCGCCGTACTCAGGATTCCTAGAGGAGTTCTTATTATTTCGATTACAGGACTCTCACCTTCTTTGGTATACTTTCCCAAATATTTCATCTATAATAAGAATTTTTTACTCCGTATTCTAGGTCCTACAACCCCAGTCTAGCTGGTTTGGGCTACTCCCCTTTCGCTCGCCACTACTCAGGGAATCGATTTTTCTTTCTTTTCCTCCGGTTACTTAGATGTTTCAGTTCACCGGGTTGCTTTCTCTATAACTATATATTCATTATAGGATACTAATGCATTACCATTAGTGGGTTCCCCCATTCGGAAATCTCCGGATCATAGCATACTTACTGCTCCCCGAAGCATATCGTTGTTTGTCACGTCCTTCTTAAGCTTCTAGTGCCAAGGCATCCTCCATGCGCCCTTACTAATTTAACCACCATTTTGTATTTCCTAATTTGATTGAGATTTTCTCGATTTATCTTACGTTAAACTAATAACTTATATCGTTTCTCGTAAAAAAATCGTTTGTATGTTCTTAATTACATACAAATCACATTATCTAGTTTTCAAAGAACTATTTCTTTTTGAGAAATCTACTGATCTCTCAAAACTAAGCAAAACCGTCTGTAACTTAGCTAAGATTACTCGAATTAACTTTTGTCTTTCTCCATAGAAAGGAGGTGATCCATCCCCACGTTCCCGTAGGGATACCTTGTTACGACTTCACCCCAGTCGCTGATCCTACCTTCGATGGCCCCCTCCTGTAAACAGGTTAGGCTACCAGCTTCGGGTATTACCAACTCCCATGGCGTGACGGGCGGTGTGTACAACACCCGGGAACGTATTCACCCCGACATTCTGATTCGGGATTACTAGCGATTCTAACTTCATGAAGTCGAGTTGCAGACTTCAATCCGGACTGAGACCGACTTTGGAGATTTGCTCCCCCTCACGGGTTCGCGTCTTTTTATATCGGCCATTATAGCACGCCTGTAGCCCTGGACGTAAGGGGCATGATGATTTGACGTCATCCCCACCTTCCTCCGGTTTGTCACCGGCAGTCTCTTTAAGGTTCTCAACTTAATGTTAGCAATTAAAGATAAGGGTTGCGCTCGTTGCGGGACTTAACCCAACATCTCACGACACGAGCTGACGACAACCATGCACCACCTGTCACCAGTGTCCCCGAAGGGAGGGCTCTTGTTTCCAAAAGCTTTCACTGGGATGTCAAGCCCAGGTAAGGTTCTTCGCGTATCTTCGAATTAAACAGCATGCTCCACCGCTTGTGCGGGTGCCCGTCAATTCCTTTGAGTTTCAGCCTTGCGACCGTACTACTCAGGTGGGATACTTAATGTGTTAACTTCAGCACCGGTTGCCCGACACTTAGTATCCATCGTTTACGGCGTGGACTACTAGGGTATCTAATCCTATTTGCTCCCCACGCTTTCGTGTCTCAGCGTCAGTAGTGGCCCAGCAAACCGCCTTCGCCACTGGTGTTCCTTCTAATATCTACGCATTTTACCGCTACACTAGAAATTCCGTTTGCCTCTACCACACTCAAGAAAATCAGTTTCTAAGGCGAACCGGAGTTGAGCTCCGGGCTTAGACCTTAGACTTAATTTCCCGCCTACACACGCTTTACACCCAATAATTCCGGATAACGCTCGCTCCCTACGTATTACCGCGGCTGCTGGCACGTAGTTAGCCGGAGCTTTCTTGAAAGGTACCGTCACTCCTATGTCATTTCCTACACAGGTCGTTCTTCCCTAACAACAGAAGTTTACAATCCAGAGGACCGTCTTCCTTCACGCGGCATTGCTCGTTCAGGGTTTCCCCCATTGACGAATATTCCTAACTGCTGTCTCCCGTAGGAGTCTGGGCCGTGTCTCAGTCCCAGTGTGGCCGATCACCCTCTCAGGTCGGCTACGCATCGTTGCCTTGGTAGGCCTTTACCCCACCAACTAGCTAATACGCCGCAGGCTCATCTTAAAGTGAAGCTTTAAAGGCTCCTTTTAATATAAGAAAACGTATCTTCTTACATATCATCCGGTATTAGCAGTCGTTTCCAACTGTTATCCCAGTCTCTAAGGTAGATTACCCACGTGTTACTCACCCTTGCGCCACTAGGCGGAAGTTCCACTTCATTAAAATTCCATCTTTGTGCAAGCACTCCAACTTCTTTTCAAATCAGTGGGCCGCCTCGTTCGACTTGCATGTCTTAGGCATGCCGCCAGCGTTCATCCTGAGCCAGGATCAAACTCTCCAAAAAAATTTATTTTTTTCGTTCGTTTGAACTTGTATACTTTTTAGTACTTCCTAGCTTCTCAAATTACTTGACGTTTTGCTCAGTTTTCAGAGATCACTTCACTTGCTTTCTTTTTGCAAGTTGCTTCATTAATATACCAAATTTTTTTCGCTATGTCAACGACTTTTTTTATTTTTTTATTTATTTTTTTGGTATATTCTTTCTGTTACATTCCCTTTTCCGTGAATGCCCATTTAATATATCATTCTACTTCTTTTCCGTCAACCCTTTTTGTGAAAATTATTCGATTTTTTTCGACTTTTTACAACTTTTTTCGTTTTTATTAGTTTTTGCTTAAAAATTTTAATTTCATTAGAAAAAGAATGACACTTTATTATATGCTCATTCTTTCTATTTATACACATTTTATTTCAAATTTATATTGGTTATTTCTGTTACTTCTTTAACATCATTATATGTTATTTCGACATTATCTTCTTTCTTTATAAAAGGTAATATATTTTTATTTGCCTTTATTGAAACATAATACTTTTGCTTTTCAGTATCTGTTATATAGAAATAACTAGTTCCATCGATACTTACCTGACTAATTGATTCTATTTTAATAATTTTTGTAATAGACTCTTGATTATTAGCTCCCAACTCAACATTATTTAAATAATTATCTGCAGCTGTTTTTATTCCTTTTGCACTATCTGTAATAATTACCTTTTGATAATCAGCAACATCTACAAAGGCATACATTTTTACTAAACCAGCGGCGTCTTTTAATGATAATAGATAAGTAGCCCTATTATTTAAGTTGATTAATAATGGAAAAGTGGAATCATAATTCATTTGTTGGACTTGACCTTTAGCACTATCCATAGCAGAGTATTCTTCAGCACCAGGTACAGCATAGAAATTTGTTTCTTTTGTTCTCATATTTGTTAAGATAAATCCAATATTAGATTCATCTGTTGATACTGATGTAATTCCTGTATATAAATATACATCATCATTCATGGTCATATAATTATAACCCGCTGTTGTCTGAACTACATTCTTTTGACCAAAAATGGCGTTTAGAAATCCATCTTTATACTGGCCCCAATCATCAACTTGCTCGATAATTAAATCAGCAGGATATACATGATCTACCCAACTTGGTACTTCACCTATTTTGTATTCTTTAGAATCTCCAGTAATTGGATCTAAAATGATAACTGATGCAATTTCTCTTTTTAACCCGATTGCTGTATATTTGATAGTTGGAATTATCCAATATGGATTACCTTCATTATCTATTTCAAAATTTCTTGCACCAAATATCTTGGTTGGATACTTAAATCTTAAATGTCTATTCAAATCTTTTGAAAAAATAGCTGATGGTACATATTTCATACCTTTATCTAATTTCACTAAATTAGCTTCACCTGTTACAGAATTTACAGTAATGTAACCTTTTACTCCATCTTTCTTGTTAGATAAATATTTAAAGAATCCATTATATTCTAGTGGTGTTACACGCACTATACTATCCTTATAATTAATTTGTGTATATAAATCAGATACATAAAATTGGGAAACTAATTCTGGCATTTGGCCCATTACACGATCTCCTAATTTTCTGCTTGATTCTTTATCTAATAGTGGGATTTTATTAAAGTCAACTGGAGCTATATTTTTTGTAAATTCTTCTGTTTCATTAATACTGATTCTTTCAGAATAACTTTTTGAATGAAATAATGGTGACATAATAAAATCTATTAGTATAATTCCTAATATGATAACAATAATGGTAACACCACTTCCGATTAGAATTTTAACTTAACGAATTATTCTTCCTTTTTCATCAATTGATAAGCATAATAATGTAATTGTATATATGCTTAATAATAAAATTAAATATACCCAAAAGCCAAAACTATGTATATTAATTGCTGGTAATGCAAAATAATAAATGATAAAACCTATTAACAATGTAATAAAAATACTGACTAAATTTCTTTTCACTCTCTCACCTCATTTTCATTATATCATATGTTTTTTATATTTTATTCATTAAGCTTTTTAGTGGAGAATATTTCAAAGTATGATAGGTATTTTTTACTTATTTTTTGTAAAAAAAATATTTACTATGTTCTAATTGACTATATTATTTTTAATTTCTTATTACAGTATTTTAAGATTTCTTTTTTTATAATTGTTTAGAACTAATTTCTTTACAAATAAAACTTGATATTCAATATACCAAGTTTTACTTTCAATATATAATACTATTTATTATTTTTTAAGACTAATTTCACTTTCTTAATGAATAAATAGGTACCAAATGTGACTATACCAACCACTACTACACTGATTATTGTATAAAGTATTTCTTCCAATTTACTATTTTTATGAATGTTTATAGTGTATTGCTGTTCTTTACCACTTTCTGCTACTACTGTAAATTTGATTATTTTATTACCAACTTGAATTTTTTTATCGTAATCTAAATTTATTTTAGCATTTTTATCTACTAACTCATATTCTATATTTAACTCTTCTATTTTAGGAGATAAATATATTGTTTTACTTTCATAATTATCAAAAGTTACTTTATTATTATTTATGTACATAATTATATCAGTATTATTACTTATGATTTTTTCTCTAGTTATATTTAATACATATTGTTTTTTTGTTTTATTATCTTCTGCTAATATATCTATAGTTATTTTATTGGTTCCAAGTTCTAAATTATAAGTTTTATTACTTAATAACTTTGCATAAGGGTCATTTGTTGAAATCTCTAATTTTACTTTATCATCAGAAGTAATAAAAGTCATATTATCAGATACTTCTATATCTTTATTGTTTACTTTTATACTCTTTATGGTAGCATCATCATTTACTACATTTATATTTAACTTATATTGTCTGGTATTTGAATTTTCAGCTGTTACTTTTATTATTACTTGATTTGCACCATGTACTAAATTCTTATCATTAGTAATTTCTACAGTTGCTCTGTTGCTATTTGTAACTACTATTATTTCTGGATTGATATTAGTTGTTGTATAGTTCATTATGTTATCTATCTCAATAGATACACCATCTATTTTTATTAATGATAAAGTAGTATCTGAGCTTACAATGTGAATTGTCCCTGTTGAATTATTATTACTACTACTCGACGAACTGCTATTGGTCGATGAATTACTAGAACCACCATTATGACAATGGTACTGCCCATATCTTAATCCCCATTTTTCACAATTAGTCCTACAAGTGTGACAGCCATTAGCATCTGTTCTTCCAGGATGAGCATAGACATTACAATCTGCTATTAACATAAATAAGGTTATTATTACTAATATTATTTTCTCTTTTTTCATAACAAATCCTCCACATATAAAAAAAGAGAAGCTGAAAATCTTACGACCACAACTTCTTCGTAATTAAATTATTTCATTACTTTACCCACTGGGTTATATCTTTCTAAATATTCTAGACCAAATTTCGTAATTCCCATATCTACATTATCATCACTTTGAATTTTGCCTAAAACATTAACATATATAAAATTTTTATCCAAAAGAAATTCAGAATTACATTTCTTTACAAGCAACTTTAATCTATCTTGTGTAACATTAATTTCTTCGCATTTTGGAACCTTTCCATTTTGTTTAATATAGTATAATAAATTATATATTTCTCTTTCCACTTTAATTTCTCCTTATCTCTTAGTTTTTATGGTAAACCATATTAGGTTTCCATTTAACTTCTGATAATATTGTTGAATCATCTCCAACAACATTTATAAAATTTTCTTTATTTAAATATATTAATGTATCAAATATTTCTTTTTCAGAAAAAAATATGTTCTTTAAATCTTGTTCAATCATATTGGTTGTTGGTAATGCATCAGCTATATACGTTGGGGCAAAGTATTTATATATGTATCCTAGCACTTTTTTTCTTAATATCCTATCTTTTATTTGCAACCAAAATATAATTAGTGATATTAATAAAGATAAAAGTGCAATAACGCAAGATATAACTGTACAGTTTAAAATTATATTATCATTATTAATTGTTTTTTCTATTACTTTTATTAGTTCAATAATTCGTTCTTCCATTTCATCACCTTTATTTTGGTAAATTAAAAAAGCTAGTATAGAGTATTTAAAGTCTATACTAGCCCTTTAATAAAGTTTATATTTCAGTAAACTATGTTTACATAATTCTAAATGGCAGGGGATGAGAGAATCGAACTCCCAACAGTGGTTTTGGAGACCATTATTATACCATTTAACTAATCCCCTATGTCATGTATTATAGCATATCCATTTTTTTATTACAATAACACATATTTATTTTTTTCATATTTTATTATAGGTGATATTATGCTTATACAATATACAACGAAAGAATTAGATTTATTAGCTAGGTTAATGAGGGCTGAAGCAGTTGGTGAAGGAGAACTTGGAATGCTTATGGTTGGTAATGTTATTGTAAATAGAACGATTGCTAACTGTTTAACCTTTAAAAATAACACTAGTTTAACTGATACTATTTATCAATCTCCTGGTGGATTTGCAGGAATTAATAGTAATTTGTTTCTTTCTAGTGCTACCACTAAGGAAAAAGATTTGGCTCTACGTGTTATCCGTGGAGAATATTATTATCCAGCAACCAATGCTTTATGGTTTTATGCCCCTAGTGGTAATAGTAGTTGTGTTAGTTTATGGTATGATCAAAAACTATCCGGTAGATATAAAAGTCATTGTTTTTATGAACCTTATCCTAGTGTATGTACTCCAATCCATTAAAAAAGCTTTTAAAGATTTTTTTCTTTAGAAGCTTTTTATCTATCTTGATATTTTTAATTGTTGGCCAATTGATAAATTATTTGATGTTAGATTGTTTAGTCTTTTAATATTATCTACGGTTGTATTAAAATTATTTGCTATTAACCAAAGACTATCTCCTTTTTTAACAGTATAAGTTGTATAACTAGTATCATTTGAAGATGATGGTATTTTTAATTGCTGACCTATTGATAGGTTATTTGATTTTAAATTGTTTAACTCTTTGATAGCATTTACTGTTGTGTTATAGTTATTTGCTATTTTATATAAGCTATCTCCTGGTTTTACAGTATAAGTTATATAGTTATTATTTGGTAGAGTTGGTGTTGGAGTTGGTTGAATAGTTCCTGTTGGGATTACTAATACTTGACCTATTTGTAATTTTGTTGATTTTAAATTGTTAGCTGTAATGATTTCATCTACCGTAACTCCATATTGACCTGCTATTTTATACAAACTGTCTCCACTTTTTACAGTGTAGGTTGTGGTTGTATCTTGACTCTTATTTGGAATTAGTATTTGCTCGCCTACTGTTAGAACGGTAGTACCTAGATTATTTAATTCCATTATTTCTGCGACTGTTACTCCATACTCATTTGCTATTTTATAAAGAGTATCTCCACTTTTTACAGTATAAACTATTGCATCACTTGGATCTGGTTTAATATCATTGTCTTCACTTATTATTAATACTTGACCTACTGATAAGTTATTTGATGTTAGATTATTTAAGGCTTTTAAGGCATCAACTGTTAAATTAAATCTTCTAGCTATACTATATAAAGTATCTCCACTTTGTACGGTATAGGTGTTTTCTAATGCTCCATCTGGCGCGATATATGGAACCCCTATGTAATTAGCAACTGCTCTTACAACTGCTTCTACATAATCTAATAGATAATTTTGTAGTTTTACTACATCATTGGGATTATCAATGAAACCATATTCTAGCAATAAAGATGTGGTATTAGGAGTTTCACGCATTATGTAGTAGTAATCTTTAGAAGGATTTTCTGGTAATCTTCTCTGATAGTATTTTCTCATAATTTGTCCTTCTTCACCAATTGCTTCTAAAATGCTTCTAGCAAGTACATCTGTACTTCGTAGGGGGTATACTACTTCAGCACCTTCGCCACCTGGCGATGGTCATTGTGTAGTTTTTATTATAAATATTTATTTATATCATTTATATATAATTTTAAAATATCATATTGTTTTATATTTTTATTCTTATATCCTAATTCTTTTCTAATTGCTAGAATTAAAATTTCAATCTTAGGTGCTTCATTTGTCAAATAATATTTTGTGGATTCTTCCTTAGTTAGACCTTTTTTATTTGTCTCGCTATTCATAACAGATATTTTAAAGTCAGACCAAGCTTTCAATACGTTGTCAGATGCATAAATTGTCATATATTTTTGCTGTTCTCTCAATTCTTTTGTTATATTTTTATTATCTGTAATTTCAGCATAAAGAACATTTTTTATTAACCAATCTAAAAATTCAATATATACCTTTTGTCTTTCTTCTCTAATTTGATTTTTAATATTATATCTATTTTCAAAATATTTTCCCACTGGTACTGAAACAAACGCTAATAATCCTGTAATCAATGCTACCGAAATAGTTGGGTATTTATCAAATACATATTTAATAGCCTTTATTAACAATTGACCTGTTTTTATAGAAACATAAACAGCAAATATTAGCAATGCCATTCCTAGAATGAAGTATAATATATCACGTTTAGAATTAAATATTTTTTTCTTATTATTCATAATTTTCTCCTACTTTATTTTGATGTTTCTAATTGTTCTTTTTCCTTATATTCATAATTTAATCTATTCTGTTTAGTAACAACAGATTCTCCTAAATTTCTTTCTATATCTTCTCTCGCTACTTTTGCTGCATGTCCACCCATTCTAGCAACTTCTTTATTTTGTTCTAAACCTTGTGGTCTATGTTTTTCAGCAAGTCTTTTTGTAGTTTCTTCTGATAAATCAGTTAATATTATTTCAATATTATCCATATTATCTCTTAAAGACTCTTTACGAAGACCTTTATATTGTTTATATTCTTTAGCTGTCATGCCAGACCATTCTTTATAGATTTCGTTAGTTAATATAGCATATTCTTTCACTTCAGTTATACCATTCTCTTGCCAAATATCAGTTAATTCTTTTCTATCTTGAATTCCTTTTAATCTTTTAGCAATCCATTTTTCATCATAACCTTTAGCTCGATATATATCTATAGCTCTTTGAGCAGCAAGTGATGGGTCAAATACTTCATCTATTCTTTCACTTCCTAATTTAGCCAACCAGCCTTTTATTGGTTCAGCATTTTTACTAGGAATAGACTCAATTATTCTAAACATTCCTTCAATATCAACAACATCAGTATTATAATATTTATCATCTGAAGACTTTAATTTCAGTTGGTTACAATTTGTAACCGACTCATTTCCTTCTTTTTTTAATCTGTGTTTTAATACTTTCCAATAATTTCTAGGATTTTCACTTTCTGATAAAACTCCTACTATATCAACAACACTAATATAATATTTTTCATCTTCTTTATCCCATACAGTTCTAATAGTTTCATTTTTAAATATTTTATTTACTAAATGCATTTTATCTTGATTCATAAGTTACCTCCTACTCTATTTCAAATTCAGATAATACAATTATATCTTCAAAATTTTATTAAATAAATCTTTATGCTTTAAATCTATACTATTCGTACATCATATCTATATAATTCATTACACTATCTTTAATACCCATTTTTTCAGCATATGAAGATAGTTTAACAAGATCCTTATCCTTTCTTTTTATATACTCTTTTATACTATGTTTAATATGTTCAGAATCCATTCTATTTTTAGATCTAATAATATCACATATACATCTTTCAACGTCATATGCTTTAACTTTATTACCCATAGGTGTTTCTACTTCAACAAGTCCAAGTTCATAAATATCATTATCAACATAAAACACATTATGTTTTCTTAAATGAGCACTATTATAACTTCGTTTTACTGTTATATCATATACATCAGTTGAAGCCTCTATAGATAGACCATGAAAATATAAAGCAGTCATATGAGAATATATTATATTAGGCATACTTAAACCAAAGACATAATAATTATCTTCAATTTTATTAGTATCAATATAAATACCGGTTGCTACTTTTTTTATAAGTTCTTTTTCTTGCATAATTGAAAGATACATCCTGTGTATATCAAACATATCTAATTCCTTTGAAGTAATATATCCATTATTTTTTTTCATAAGTTCTTCAATAATTTCGATATTACTTTTATCTTGAAATTCTTTTATAGTTAATTTTTCCATACTATACCTCTTTTGACTTTTCTACTGAAATTGTATCATATTCAGTGATTTTGTCAAGCAATATAACTACTTTTATTTTTTTATTAGTTTTGCTGACTTTGAATTTAAAAATTTATGGTATAATAGAAAGCATTTAGGAGGTTCTAGTATGTTTAAAACTATAGAAAAGAATTACAAAAAGAATTTAAGAGAAACTAAATTCAATAAATTTTATTGGACTACATCAATTTTATTAATTTTAAGTTCTTCGTTATTACAAATTTCTGATAATATTAAGCCATATTTTATTTATATCTTACTTTTAATTTTTGTTATAGGATACTTTATGATAAATTACAAGAAAACTATGAAAAATGTTAATATAAAAAATAAAACCAATTTTATAGAAAAATTAAAGATTTATAACAACGAAATTGAAAAGCAAAATTTTAATAAAATTATACTATTATTAAAACAATACAACTTCAAGACAAAAAATGATTTGAAATTAGCTATTGATTATTATAATAGTGAAAAACCTATTAAAATAGAATCTGATTATTTAGGATGGATTATTTCTATTGCATTAACATTATCATCTTTTATTGAAATTGCATATAATACTAAAACTCAGACAATAGATACAACCAAAATATCAGTTATATTGAGTTCAACTTTAGGAATTATAATTGGATTTTTAATACCCATAATTATTTTTAAGATATTCATAAACAATTTATTTATTTCAAAGAAA
>ENA-ORKV01002253-ORKV01002253.1-human-gut-metagenome-genome-assembly--contig:-NODE-2253-length-11907-cov-5.445055_pt1 | contig 11907 bp, 11 predicted proteins | sample MGYA00243058_ERZ508805 | MGnify/ENA primary metagenome ERZ508805 (study PRJEB26277, sample SAMN04329770) | human gut metagenome | biome: human-associated habitat | host: Homo sapiens | place: USA... | reverse complement strand
TAAAAAAACAGCGATTTACATCAAACTTACATCAATTGATGCAGAAATCGGTGCAAGCAAGAAAAAATCGCATAATTTGGAACATCAGCAGGAAAACAAGCACGAGCAAAGCGAGTATTTGTTTTCACCTGATGTGACAACGACAAAATCAAGGAGTGCGAAGCACGGCAACGGCAAAGCCGTTGGATTTTGGAGTGATAAAAGAGTGGGCAATTCCAATCGGGATTGCCCATTTTTAAAACAAACAGAAATACAAATCGGAATTTGTGGAGAGATTTCCTGAACTTTCCGTGTTTTTCAAGGCATGCAGAGCCTTGTATGATGAAATGATATGTATTTTCCCTTATTTTTGCCCTTGTGAGATAATCGTGAGGGAAATAAGGGAAATTTCTTTTTAGTCATTGCCTGCCACTTTGTCGAGAAGCCTTGCCGAATCTCGCTTAGCTTTTCTGGTGGAGTGAGCATAGACATTCATAGTGGTACTGACATCTGAGTGTCCTAACAGTTCCTGCACATCCTTTGGAGCAGCTCCGTTTGAAAGCAAGTTGCTTGTATAGGTGTGTCTTAACTGGTGAAAATGAAATCCTTCAAATCCCTCCAGCCTATTGGAAACTGACCGGCACACAAGACCAAGTGTGCTTGGTAATTCAAGGCAACCATCCGGTCTTAAGCAGACAAATGATATTTCCTTATATTCTTCAGGAACAGCCTGTGTTCCATCCAGATGATAATATTCATAATACACTCTGTTTTTGTCCTGTACTTCTTTGTAGTAATTGCGGTGATAGAGTTCACCATACTGCATCCGGTTTTTAAGCTGTTCTTTTCTTGCTTCTTTCAGTATGCCTGCTAGCGTATCTCCGAAATCAACAATTCTTACTTTTTTTCGTTTGGTAGGTCCAATGATGTTCTTGTGTCTAGCTCCATCATAACGGATACTTCTCTTGATAGTCAGGTATTGTTCCTCAAGATTAATATCCTGCCATGTAAGACCACAAACCTTACCGATGCGAAGCCCTGCGTAATATGCTATCTGAATTGGCAGTATTGCTGGGGGATTCTTTTCTTCAAGGTATTTTATTAACCTCTGGTAATCTTCGTGTGAAATTGGCTGAACACCTTCTTCAATGTCATCATCCGAAAATAAATCCACATCCTCCGCCTGTTTTTTCAGCTTGATATACTGCATTGGATTGAAAGTAATAAACTGTTTTGGAAATACTGCAAACCGGAAAGCCTGCTGTAATACAGCAGAAAATGAATGGATATAATCCTTGCTGTATCCCTTTTTGACAGTTCCATCCGGATATTCGCCACCAAATGTCAGTAAATCAAAGAATGACTGTAAATGTTCCGCAGTAACATTTTTTAACTTTCTGTCAGCAATAGGATGTTTCTTGATAACCCTTATTGCACCGAGATAGTTTTCAACAGTTCCATTGCTTAATGTCCCTGTCTTTAGTTCTTCCTCAGACCATAAATTAAGTAAATCACCTACAGTGAGATTATCTGTCTTAGCAACAAACTTTTTATTATCATAATCATCCATTGCCTGACGGAGCAGTTTTTCCGTTTCACTCTTGCTTTCTGTTCCAGCGTATTCTTTCTGAACCAGATTGCCGCTTGCATCTTCTACATAGAAGCGGTAGTACCATTTCTTTCCTTTTTTTCTTACAGATCCTTTTGCCATAATCGTGTGTCTCCTTTCGATATCAGACAATCGGAACTGATGAAATGCTTCTTGCGTGTAGGCATCTTATGGACAAGTCCATAAGCCAATTCGCCGCTCGTCAAATCTGTAAACAGCCTGACTTGCTCGTGCTCATTGTATCATAACTCCGGTTGTCGTTCTATACCGAATCGGAATTATCTTCTAAGAGATTGGATAGTCTCTGTGCCGCCACATCCGGATTCTTGGAATATGTTCTTATGATGTCAGCTATATCATTGAATGCGTTTACTGAGTGAGTAATCTCTCTCAGAAACATTATTTCGTTATATTCCTGATTGGATTCAAACCCCATCTTTGCTGCTACATCTGCATATTCTGTATTTCCCTTGAAATTATTGCAGGCATTGGTAAATGAATCAGCAAAGAGCTTGTATTCGTTTAATACTGCCAGCAACAGGTTCTTGGCAAAATCTCCTTCTGCGTTATCAAGGTTTGTTGGAAGGTTTTCGATAATACCTGTCATTGCGTCTTTTATAAGAAGTTCTTTCTTATCTGTTATATCTGTTTCGTAGCTGTCAGTTTCACCTTTGAGCCATTCCACAGATACATGAAGTGCTTCGGAAAGTCCTTCCAGTACCATCTTCTTGGTATTGTCGATTGTTCCGGCTTCATAACGCTGTATGGTGGAAGCGGTGACTCCCATCTTGTCTGCAACATAAGGTTGTGTAAGGTTTAATTCTGTTCTTCGGCTTTTAGCCCTCTCACCGATAATCCGGCGAAGTTCCTTATCCTTCATGTTGTCTGCCTCCTTTTTGATTATTCCTTTCGGTATGTTCATACTATATCATATAAAAATTAAAATTGCAATATGCAATACTATAATCATCTTTACAATTTCGTAACGCTTGACAATAAAATATAAATGCGATATACTGACAGAAAAAATAAATTGCATAATGCAATTTTAAAGGAGGCGGTTAAATGACGGAAAGAAAGATAGCTCTATCTATAGAAGATGCTGCCGACTATACAGGAATTGGAAGAAACACTCTGAGAAAACTTGTTGAGTGGGAAAAGCTTCCTGTTCTAAATGTCGGAAGAAAAGTTCTTATAAAAACGGATATGCTTGAAAAGTTCATGGAAGTAAACGAAGGTAGAGACTTGAGAGATAAGAGCAGCGTAAAACCGGTCACAAGAAAAGTGACAACTTAAGAGAGGCGGCTTCTAATGAAACCGCCTCTGATATATCAGACCGAAGCCATGATATACCTACACGCAAGAGGATTATAACATGTGCTTCTTCTGATATGCAACAACCAATTATTGGAATGGAAGGACAGGAAAATCACAAGATATCAAAGCCCTCGGCGTTTGAGAGCGAAATACACCCATCGCACAAACCTGCGGTTTATGCTCAGCGTATTTCGCCCTTGCAGGGAGCAAAGCCACGCAGGCGTGACTTATACAAATGCTGTCGCATTTGGTTATGCCGGATACGGCAATAAGCCAACAACAATACCACTTATATTGTCTGTTCGTACTCCATTCCCACTAGCAGAGGAAGGAGAAGAAAGCACATTGACAACAAGACATTCATTTATACAGATGACCAAGCTGTCGAATGTCCGGGGAAGAATAACCTATATATCAAGCCATGCAAAGCAGGAACATCTGTATGCTGTCTATGAAACTACGGAAAGAAGTTACTGGACAGAACTTGCACGATGCAGCCAGCAGGAATTTAAGAAAAGCGGTGTTGAGGGAAATTGTATCGAGGCAAGAGAACTTATCATTGCCCTGCCTGAATCACTTTATGAACAGGGAATGCCCGATATGCTGCTAAAATCGTTTACGGATAAATTCAAAGAAAAGTATGGTGTGGAATGTGTTGCAGCACTTCACCACAATAAGCGTATGACAAATTTCCATATCCATCTTATCTTTTCCGAAAGGCAGTTATTAGCGGAGCCTGTTATAAAGATTGCCACAAGAAATATGTTCTATGATGAGCATGGTAATCATGTAAGGACTAAGAAAGAAATCCTTGATGAAGCTGGCAATATCCGCAAAAGATGTAAGGTTATAGGGAAAGGCGAGGTTTATGAGAAGAAGCTGTTTACCTCAAAGAATACGAGGTTCAAGCAGGAAGATTTTCTGGATGAGGTAAAACTATTCTATACCAGAATGATAAACCATTGGGTAACGGACGAAAAAGACAGATTAACAGTATTTGACCGCAATGGTCCATATCTTGCTACCAAGAAGATTGGTAGGAATAATCCAAAGGCAGAACAGATTGAGCAGGATAATAAGTTGCGGATGGACTGGAATCGGGAGGTTGACAGGGCAATCATAAGCAATGTTCCTATGGATGATATTTTACAGATAAAAAGGGAACATATCACAGAACCGATAAAAAGGTCGATTGAAATATATGGGAACAAACCTCAACGATTAGCATTGATACTTAATATGGCGATTACGGAACTGGTACTGCTGATATCGAAGGTGCTTGAAGCAGCCAGAGCTATTCGGAATAAGATACTGCATACAGATGTTACAAATGCCGAAAAAACAGATTTTACAAGCAATATAGTGGTAGATAACACAGATAATACTTCTGCTATTGAAGAATCTACAAAAGTTGAGAATAAAATAACAACGCAAGAAGAAACAATCAAGGAAGTTAATGTTACAAAACCAGACAAGCCTGTAATGACACCAGAGGCAGCCACATATCCAAAGCTTAAAAAAATAAAAGCAGAGCTTGATAATCAGAATAATCTTATCTTTCAGGCTGAACAGCAACGGGGTAATCTTGAGATTGAATTATCTGATTTGAAGGGATTGGCAAAGCTTACAAGAAAAGCTGAATTACAGAGAAAGATTGATGAAAAGACTGATTATATCAATCGATTGAAGATAGGACTTTCAAATATGGTTCGTAACTACGGATTTGAGAACATGAATGAATTTTATCTAAGCTACAAGGAATCTCAAAATGCATATGCAGAGTATCAGCAGGAAGTTGATGACTGGAAGAAATCCAATGACAATGCAGAAACACCAATGAATAAGACAGAAATGATGTCAGAGAAACTTGCCCGATTGCAGAAAGATGTTGGAAAGTTTAGACAAAACAATAGAAGAACATTTGACAAAGAGATGAGGTAATACTCCGCTTCTTTAGAAATGATGTCCAGCCAATATTACTATAATATCAGATTAAAATGATTGATAAATCCTGACATTTTTGCTATTCTAATTATTATAGAAATATTGCAACGGAGGTAGACAGGCATGGCGGTCAGAGAGATAATCTTAACAGCACAGCACAGCACAGCACAGCACAGCACAGCACAGCACAGCACAGCACAGCACTCTGACTGCGCCTTTTTTTCGAATGTTCATATTCATAAAAGGAAACGGATAAAAGCATCAATAAATATGTACATGGATAAGATGTATGTATTTAGTGGTGCTTTTTCTGTCTGATAAGGGGGGATCATTTGATTTGAATTTAAAGCATGGTCATACATGGAAATTAAGAAAACGTATCTATTTTAATACTATATTTACAAAAACAAAGGAGGATTCAGATGAGAAGATTAAAGCATAATTTTAAGAAAGGAATGGCGTTTGTTCTTACCTTTGCCATGATAGCAGGACTGGTTCCTGCTATGTCAGGCGGAGCAAATACGGTGCAGGCTGCAACCGGTTCCGGAACAGAACCAAGCGTTACCGCATATGCTACGAAGGACCAGTTAATGACCGCATTTACCCCGGATGCTAATGGTACTGCTACGACCAAAGGGAAGCTGGTATTTGGTAAGAAATCAGATGGAACAACAGCACAGGAATGGTACATCTTAGGAAAGGATGAGGGTGTATCAGGGGATAATACCATCATCGTTGCCGCAAGCCCGATTGCAAGAGGGCAGAAGTTTAATTCAGACATAAGCAATAAGAATGATGAAAATCTATGGTCAGATTGTGTTTATAGTGAAGCGACTATAACAGAAGTATACGCAAATCACTACGGAGCAAGTGAACTTCGTGATACACTGCAGGGTATGGCTACGAATACATCCTACTTCACCTCAGCCGAGCAGGGCTTGATGAATGCCACCACAGTGACAACGAAGGATACGAAGAATAGTAGTGTAACCTATACCACCACAGACAAACTGTATGCGTTACAGGGAGATTATGATAATGACCAATACTTGTGGGCAGGAACCGATGACAGTACAGTACTTGCCATGAGAAGTTACTTGAGGAACGGAGAGTGGTTCTGGCTGCGCTCGCCTTACGGTGGTAGTGGTGACTTTGCGTTGCTCGCTTATCCGGGCGATTTTGTCGACTACGCCTTTGTCGACGAAGGATCCACTGTTCAGCCCGCTTCCAATCTGGATCTGTCATCTGTTCTCTTCGCATCTGCTGCGATAGCAGCATCATCTGATACAAAATCGGAAAAGATAACAGACAGTGCGGCGATGACTTTAAGACTGGACGGAACAGGTAAGGATATTGGTACAGTAACATATAACACCACAACAGGTGATATTAAGGTGGTGAAGGGCAGTACATCACAAACAGTGGCACTTGTAGTGCAGGGCAAGGACGGAACAAATGACTGGTATTACAGTAAACAGATTACAGGAACAGAGACGATAAATGTATCTGCTATTGAGGCAGAATCAAATACACCGGCATCAATCAATTTATCAGCCTGCAAAATCTGGCTGGAAATAACCGAGGATAATGTTTCATATGCAGTAAACGCAGAAAAAGAGATTGAAAAAATCAATACCACCTATGTAACCAAAGAACAGTTGATGAATTCATTTAAACCATACAGTAATGGAACTGCAGTAAATTACGGCAAGCTGGTATTTGGTAAAAAATCAGATGGAACAACAGCACAGGAATGGTACATTTTAGGAAAGGATACAGGTGTATCAGGGGATAATACCATCATCGTTGCCGCAAGCCCGATTGCAAGAGGGCAGAAGTTTAATTCAGACATAAGCAATAAGAATGATGAAAATCTATGGTCAGATTGTGTTTATAGTGAAGCGACTATAACAGAAGTATACGCAAATCACTACGGAGCAAGTGAACTTCGTGATACACTGCAGGGTATGGCTACGAATACATCCTACTTCACCTCAGCCGAGCAGGGCTTGATGAATGCCACCACAGTGACAACGAAGGATACGAAGAATAGTAGTGTAACCTATACCACCACAGACAAACTGTATGCGTTACAGGGAGATTATGATAATGACCAATACTTGTGGGCAGGAACCGATGACAGTACAGTACTTGCCATGAGAAGTTACTTGAGGAACGGAGAGTGGTTCTGGCTGCGCTCGCCTTACGGTGGTAGTGGTGACTTTGCGTTGCTCGCTTATCCGGGCGATTTTGTCGACTACGCCTTTGTCGACGAAGGATCCACTGTTCAGCCCGCTTCCAATCTGGATCTGTCATCTGTTCTCTTCGCATCTGCTGCGATAGCAGCATCATCTGATACAAAATCGGAAAAGATAACAGACAGTGCGGCGATGACTTTAAGACTGGACGGAACAGGTAAGGATATTGGTACAGTAACATATAACACCACAACAGGTGATATTAAGGTGGTGAAGGGTACCACATCACAAACCGTGGCACTTGTCGTACAGGGCAATGACGGAACAAATGACTGGTATTACAGTAAACAGATTACAGGAACAGAGACGATAAATGCTTCAGATATTAAGTCAGCACTCAGTTTGACATCAGATATAGATTTATCAGCCTGCAAAATCTGGCTGGAAACTACAGACAGTACCAGTAATCTGACTTATGCGGTAAATGCAACTGACATAATAAGTATCACATCAGTAGCAATTACAGATATTGATATTCCGGTGTCTAATACTGCTTTGGATACCGAAGCATCATGTACAACAGAAGGTGTAAAAAGCACCACACCACAGATTACATGGACACCAAGTGATACCACAGCGGGCTATAATACGAGATACACGGCAAGCATTACACTTACAGCAGCTACAGGCTACGAATTTGCAGATAATGTGACAGCTACCGTATCAGGCAATACCGCAACGAGTGTTACAAAGAATGCTGCAGATGATACATTGACAGTAACCAAAGAATTTACAACAGACAAGAGAAAGATAGAAAGTGTAGCTGCGCCGACAGTACCGGAAAATAATACATTTACAGCTTACTATGGCTATGATGGATATGATACAATGCCTATAAGCGGAACGAACACGGAGCTTGGAAAGACGGCAACAGTAACATTTGAAGGAACAACATCACCAACTACAGAAGATATGGCTGTGACATGGACCATTGAGAGTGACGGAGGAGTTTATGACAAAACGCCGGAAGCAGAGAATATCTTTATGATACAAGTACAGGCAATATCACAGGCACGATTACGGTTAAGAATAAAGCCGCAACCCCTGTCGCCATCACCGGAACAGACAGCAGTATAACATATACAGGTGAAACCGTTGATGTATCACAGTATTTTAGCATCGACAATAATGCAGGAGCTGCAACGTATACACTTGTTACTGGAACGAATGGCGGAACCGGAAAAGGCACGCTTTCGGGTACAACACTTACCGTAACCCAGACAGGAACCTTTAAGATTAAGGTAAGTACTGTAGCAAACGGAATCTTTGCGGCAGGAGAGAAAACAGTTACTCTTACGGTAGATAACGGAACCATCCTGTATACGGCAACGGATTACAGCACAACCTATGACGGACAGCCACACAGCATCAGCGTGAGCGTGACCAATCCTGAAGGAGCAGCCGTAACCTACAGCACCGATGGCATAACCTACGGCAGTGATAATCCTTCTTTTAGCAATGAAGGTACGTATACCGTATACTATCGGATTACGAAGGATAACTATACTACCGTTGAGGGTTCAAAGACAGTAACCATAAATAAAAAGCCTGTTACCATAACAGCACAGGAACAGGATATTGTCTGGGGTAAAGATATTAACCAAAGTCTGTATACCGTATCAGAGGATGGACTCATTACAGGTGACAGCATTAAAGAAATAACCCTTACACCAAGCACAACAGATCGTACAGAGAATGGAACAATCTCCGTAAGTGGTGTGAAGATTGAAAATGCTGCAGGTGTGGATGTGACAGCCAACTATGATATCACAATGGCTAACGGTAATTTGAAGATTACCCACAATACAGCCCTTGCTCCTGAGCGGATTGAAGCATCAAAGACAAAGACCACGTATACAGCAGGCGATACCCTGAATGTGGATGACCTTGCAGTCACTGTGTACTATGCAGACGGATACAGTGAACCTGTGCAGGATTATACAACCAATGTATTCGCAATAGATATGTCAGCGGATGGAGATAAGATACTGACAGTATCATATACTAAGAATGGCGTAACAAAGACAAAGGATATTACAATAAAGGTAAATGCAGCTCTGGCATCTTATAAAATTATATCTGGTGCAGACAGTGAGTGGAAGCAGAATACAGACAGAACCATCACTATCGGAGGAAATGGAGAATTTTCTAAATTTGAAAGCGTAAAAGTTGATGGAAGCATAATTGATGCAAAGAACTACACCGCAAAAGAAGGTTCAACGATTATTATCTTAAAGGCAGATTACCTGAAAACACTTTCTGTCGGAACACATTCATTTGAAATCGTATGGGCAGATGGTTCAGCAGTTACAAGCTTTAAGGTAAGCAAGAATACATCAGATAATGAAGGTAGTAAAGACAACAACGGTAATAAGGACAACAGCAATGATAATCCAAATAGTAATCCGGCAGCTGTACCTGATGACAAGAAAACTAATGGCAGTAACAGTGAAAATAATACAGACGACAGCCAGCAGATAACAGCACCTCAGACTGGCGATAACAGCCATCTAATGCTCTGGGTGACATTATTGGCTGCTTCACTTGCAGGTCTGCTTGCATTGTTAAGTGTACGCATGAAAAAAGATGATGAATAATATGCAGCGTTAAGACTTACGGCATATATATTCAGTAAAGGGGATAGTTAGCACGAAAGAAATGCTGGCTATCCCCTCTGTATATATGGTGGTATATGCAGAGTGTTATTCTTATGCGTCTTCTGCATCTACCCACATCTGCATAGTTCCATCAAGATATAGCTTAACATACTCTAGTGGCTCATCAATCGCAAGAGCATTTAACGAACATTGTGAGCAGGGAGTAGTTTTTAGTCCATCCTCTGCCTTATTACAGTCAAGGCGTAACATATATCCGGCAGATGTGTAGATATCAATGCTGTTGTGATACATATTGTATTCTGCGTAAATGGTATTCATGTTGTGTCTCCTTAAAATCAAAAAATATTGAAGCATTTCAATCAGTTCACCATGTCAGTTTTATTTTGTGTTATACTGTTTTATAAGATTTTCTTTCCCTTACTTTTTCCCTTATCAGAGTTCGTAAAAACCTGTGGGAAGATATAACACAAGGGAAAGTCTAAGGGAAAGTTCACCTACCACAAACTTAGTGTTTTCAATGGCTCGTGAGAAATTTAGTAACAAAATATAACAGTTATTAAATTCCTTAGAATAGGTGAAATCTCAATCGGAATTTGCAGATGAGATTTTGTTTGATAATGGTTTGGGATTATTTATACTAATTTATTCATGAATTTATCAAGGGAGAAGTAAAATGCAAGAAGTTATAAACGACTTTATTATTTTAATGAAAGCAATAGGAGCATGGTTATCTAGTAATAGAGATTCAATAATATCCGGTATAGTTGCAACAGTTATTTTAGGAATAGTAGTAAGAGTTGTATCCTATGTAATAAAAAAGCCCAAAGAATTAAATGAGTTATTAAAGACAAATAATTTTAATGATTTAAATATGATAGAAGAGTTAGATAAGTCACTGCAAATTAAAGATACAATGAAAAGGAATTTCCCTGAATACTCGGATTATTTGTTAATTCAATATGGTTCCTCTGTTGATGCAAATAATCAATTGCCACAAGACTATGACTTTATTGTATTGATGTTAGGTTTTCCAAAAGAAGGAAGGAGATATTTGCATAATAAAGGGACTAACGGATTAGATGATGTATCATCAAAAGGAAATATGTTTGATGTTGATATTGTTTACAGAGATTATCTTTCATTTCTGTATGCTGCAACTGCTGGGATGCCTTATGAAAATAGTGTTATAGTAAATGGTAAACTTCTTAAGGGACATCAAGGGTATTTTTTATGGCTGAAAAATATTACACAAAACCATTTATATGATAGGGACTTTTTGATAAGAAGATTTGAAGATAAAATTACAACGGAAAAGCAAGAATTTAATAAATGTCTTTTTGAGAATGAAAAATTTGAGAATGAAAAGTATTATGTTATAAGGGCTGGATATTATTACATAACCTCATTGTTGCAACTAAAACATATAAAGAAATTTGAAAAAGTTATCTTTCAAGACGATTTAATCAAATTGTCAAAAGTAAGAATGTTTTACAAAGATTTTAAAAATGAAACTATAAAAAATAAATATAGTATGTTAGTTGAATGCCTAAAGAGAAATAGTTCAGTAAACGATATATCAATTGATGATATACAGAGTATTCTACATGAAATAGAGAATATGGAGATATGAAAAATGTTTGAAAAGATAAAGTTAAAAATGGAAAATAAACTTAATAGAGGAATTTTTTCAGAAAGTACATTAAAAACCAGTTTTTATGAAGAATTACAAAAGAATGGCTGGTGCGATATTGTAGATGATAAACCAGATAATTTAACTAAAATGGTTCAAATCAAAATAAAGAAAACAGTACGTGTATAAAGAAAAGAGGAGAGATACATCTGCATATTCCAGTATGTAGAGCTACATAGAAAATGCAGAGTAGTTACCATACGTAAAAAACTAATAAAATTACATATAAAACTAACAAAAGACTAATATTCTGCCTCTTTTTTTCTATTTTAGGGTGTGATAATATTATCATAGACAAACGAGGCAAGAAACAGAGAAACAACAGTTTGCAGAACTGACTCAAAAGAGCTCGAAGGAGCTCTTTTTTCCTTTTTTATAATAGTATCATTATGGTATAATAGAGACATTAGAATCGGAAGTTTACAGCGAGGTGAAAGAGGTTGAATTATGTAGAATATGGAAAAGAAAACAGCGATGTAATTATCCTCTTAC
>ENA-ORKV01002246-ORKV01002246.1-human-gut-metagenome-genome-assembly--contig:-NODE-2246-length-11941-cov-18.763149_pt1 | contig 11941 bp, 9 predicted proteins | sample MGYA00243058_ERZ508805 | MGnify/ENA primary metagenome ERZ508805 (study PRJEB26277, sample SAMN04329770) | human gut metagenome | biome: human-associated habitat | host: Homo sapiens | place: USA... | reverse complement strand
AGGACGGAAGCCGTGAGCAGGAAGTAGAAATCTACTACCGCTTCATCGGCAAAATCGACTGACCTTTCTTTTTTACCAAACAATATCTTTAATTAAGGGAAACGGGAGAAAGTTTTCCGGATATCGGCGTATTGGAGTCCCTGTCCCATCTGTTGGAACTGCCGATTCAGGACATTGTGACCGGAGAGCGGGCGGGAGACCGGGAGGAGGCTGTGACGGAAGTCGTGAGACTGGCAAAGCTCCAGGAGCAGCGGAAACGTGAAAAGAGGCTCCTGTATCTGATCGTGCTGGGGCTTTTGATCTATCACTGTGTTATCGGGATCTGTTTATTTTCCGGAAGAGGGTTGTTTGGGGGAAGAGATATTGCCTGCCAGGTGGCCGGAATCTCCATGGCGGGGACGCTGACGATGCTGGGGCTTGTATACCGGTATTTCGGAAAGGAAGAGGATGTGAAAATGATTCCCTCCAGTCAATTAAGCAGAGGACTTGGAATAGCATCCCTTGCGATGCTATTGTGGAGTGTTGGAATCATGTATTTAAGCTTCGGAATGGTCCGGGCAGGAAGTGTTCCCCTTGGTATGGAACTCAGCTCCCTGGGACCGTTTTTGAACAATCAGCTTTGTGCGGGCTATGCCCTGAATGTAATATTTCTGGCAGTGGAAATGTACCGTCTGCTCATGGAGCGGACGGTACTGCATCCGGGATGTGTGATCTCACCGGCGGTCATCTATCTGGATTTCTTTTACATAGACATTCTGGGCCGGATGGATACCCTGGACAGCGTCTGGAAGGCACTGGACAGAGGGACGGTACTCATTTTGCTGGAGGCAGTGTCGGGAATTGTATTTCTGTTTATACAGTCCCACCGTTCTCGTTCTCACGCATCCGATAGCCCACACCAATCTCAGTGAAGACATACTGGGGCTGGGCAGGATTCTGTTCCAGCTTTCTGCGGATGTTCGCCATGTTGACCCGGAGGATCTGATTATTATTGTCCATATAGGGACCCCAGATGGCATTCATGATATAGCTGTATGTCAGGACTCTGCCGGAATTTTCCGCTAAAAGTGTAAGCAGCTGGTATTCGATCTGGGTCAGATGTATCTCTTCGCCCCGCAGGCGGATCAGTCGTTTTTCGAAATCAATCTCCAGATCCAGTGCCTTATACACATGGCCGGGAGCCTGGGCGTGGCTGTGCCGCAGAGAAGTGCGGATCCTTGCCATGAGCTCGCCGGTGCCGAAAGGTTTTGTGATATAATCATCCGCCCCCAGATCCAGAGCGGAGACCTTCTCCTGCTCCTTGGTGCGGGCAGATATGATGATCACCGGAACATCGCTCCAGGAACGGAGTTTCTGTAATACCTCCAGCCCGTCCATGTCCGGCAGCCCTAAATCTAACAGGATCACATTGGGGCAGAAAGAAGTGCTGAGACTCAGTCCCTCTCTGCCGTTTAAGGCATGCATGATCTTGTAGCCTTCCCGGTCCATGGTAGCGGTGATGAAATTACTGATACTTCTATCGTCTTCGATTAAGAGAACTTTGATCTTATTCATATCTGTGATCCATATCCTTTCCGGTATTTTCAAGAGTTCTGTCTTATGTGGCTGAGAGTACACTTATTTTTCTGAAGCGACAACTCCCACCTTGGGCAGTGTGAAACAGAATTCCGCGCCATCCGCATGATTCCGGCCACTCAGCGTTCCGTGATGGGCGGTGATGATGGTCTTGCAGATGGACAGACCGATACCCATGCCCTTGCGGGAATCCGAACTCCGGGAATTGTTGTAGGTGCCCGTCTCGAACAGATTCTGTAATTTTTCTTCCGACAATCCTTTTCCGTAGTCTCTCACAATAAAAGATACATGCTCCGGATGATCCTCCACGATGAAATCAATGGGCAGGATACTTCCGGAATGAACGATGGCGTTTTCCAGCAGATTGATGGTGACCTGCTCGATCAGCACCGCATCCATGGGGATCATCAGAAATTCCTCGGGGATCTTGACCCGGATGGCGGCATCGGGATAGCGTTTTTTCAGTTTCTCCAAAGCTTCTCCCACCACTTCCTCCACCGGTTCCTCTGTGGTATTGATGCTTAAGCTGTCTCCCTGGATACGAGTGACGGCCAGCAGATTTTCCACCATATTCAACAGCCAGTTGGAATCCTCATAGATATTGGTCATGATCGTACGCTGCTCGGTGGAGCTTAGATCGTTCTGACTTTCCAGAAACAGGGAGCTGTTGCCGATGATGCCGGTGAGCGGTGTGCGCAGATCGTGGGAGATGGCGCGCAGTAGATTTGCACGCATCTTTTCCATTTCGGCCTCTGCCAGCCGCTTTTCCCGCTCTGCGATCATCTCGGACTGGATGGTCATATGGGAGGTCATGGTACACAGGATCAGAGTGATCCCACTCATCAGCAGGAAGGTGATAGGGTAGCCGGTCAGTGTGAAATTAAGCTTATAATACGGATAGGTGAACAGATAATTGATCGCTATTACGGAAAAAAGGGTGCAGGCAATGCCGTAGCCGTAGCCCACCGTCCATCTGGCGATGATCACCAGCGCCAGAATGTAGAACAGTGCTACATTGGCATGGTTGTCCGGTACTATATGCTGATATAAAAAAGAGGCAAGAGTGGCGCACAGCATGCAGGCGGCACAGATCAGGATACTGATGGCGTGTCTGGTAAAGGGTGGTTTTAAGCGGAAGCTTTTCCGCGGTGATTTTTTATCGGAAAGTGATCGGAACACGGTGTGATCCTCCATGAAATATTGTTAGTCGTTTTGTAAATTTATTATAACTATAGTACCATTACTTTGCAATGCAAGGTGTAAAGAAGTAGTTAAGGATATTTGAAAACCGGTATATTTTCCCCTAAAGCTACGGCAAAAGGCAGGTATCCTCAGGAAAATCCAAGATACAAAAAATAGGAACATATACTTTCGTTAGGTTGACATCAGGAAAAACATTAGATTAAAATGTAGTATGGCGGCGGTCCTGAAAGGGCGGACCGTCTATGTGGACAGGAGAGGAATAGGTTATGTTTCTGACAGGATTGGCACTATTGCCGGCCATCGCACTGGTGGTATGGATCTATAGACAGGATAAGGTGGAGAAGGAGCCGGGGGGATTATTGTGGAAAATATTCCTGTTCGGCGTATTGTCTGTGATCCCTGCCATGATACTGGAAATCATTCTGGATGAAGTATTTCTGGTATTTATGGATGCAGATACGCTGTGCTACGTGATCCTGGATAATTTTATCGGGGTGGCACTGATCGAGGAACTTTGCAAGATGCAGGCGACCAAATGGGCGGCATGGAAGCATCCGGCATTTAATTATAAATTCGATGCCATCGTGTACTGTGTGACTTCGGCATTGGGATTTGCAGCCATTGAAAATGTTCTGTATTGTCTGGGCGGTGACATTGGGACGGCAGTGACCAGAGCCCTGTTGTCCGTGCCTTCCCATGCCATCGATGGCGTGATCATGGGATATTTCTTCGGTGTGGCGAAGGAGGCAGAACTTGCAGGCGATAAAAAACGCAGGAAACGCTACCTGAAGCTCAGCGTGTTCATGCCGATGATCGAACACGGTATCTATGATTCCGCATTGTCTCTGGATGCGGACTGGATCTTCGTTTTCTTTTTCCTGTTTGTGATCGTGGTGGATGTCTGGGCCTATAAATTTGTGAAAAAGCAGTCTGGGCAGGACCGGGAGCTGTCTGCATAAAGATTGCGTTAAGACCCCGTGAAAATTTTATAAATTCACGAAAAACGGTAGGATCGGGTCTTTGCTTCATGTTAAGATAAAGAAAACATAAAGAAAGGAAAGACCAATATTGAAGTTATTGAATCCAAAGATCCGGCAAAAATTTGCAGAATCCTTGAAGGCGGTCCTGCCGGTAGTAGGGATCGTGATCATATTAAGCTTTACCATAGCTCCCATTACCTCCAGTATCCTGCTATGCTTTCTGGTGGGGGCGGTGATGGTCATGGCCGGTATGATGTTTTTCACCCTGGGTGCGGAGATGTCCATGACCCCCATGGGAGAAAAAGTGGGTGCCAGAATGACCCAGAGTAAAAACATTCTGCTGATCGTAGTGTTATCTTTTCTGTTGGGAGTGGTGATCACCATTTCCGAGCCTGACTTGCAGGTGCTGGCGACACAGGTGCCTTCGGTTCCGAACATGACGCTGATCCTGGCAGTGGCAGTGGGGGTTGGAATCTTCCTGGTCATTGCCCTTCTGCGTATGTTGATCGGTGTGGCCCTGCCGCCATTGTTGACCTTTTTCTACATAGTAGTGTTCGTTCTTGCATTTTTCGTACCGGAGAACTTCCGGGCAGTGGCGTTTGATTCCGGAGGTGTGACCACGGGACCCATGACAGTTCCTTTTATCATGGCTCTAGGTGTCGGTATTGCGTCCATCCGTAATGACCACCATGCGGCGGACGACAGCTTCGGTCTGGTAGCACTGTGCTCCATCGGCCCGATCCTGGCGGTCATGGTGCTGGGGCTGATCTATAAGCCGACCAATGCGGATTACCAGCCGGTGGCAATCCCGGAGATCGCTGATTCCGTGGAACTGGCGCAGCTTTTTGCTCATGGGATTCCGGATTATATGAAAGAGATCGCACTCTCATTACTTCCCATTGTATTGTTTTTCGGTCTGTTCCAGATATTTGCCCTGCGGCTGTCGGGGAAGACACTGGCGAAGATTCTGATCGGTCTGGTGTATACTTATATCGGTCTGGTACTGTTCCTGACCGGTGCAAATGTGGGCTTTATGCCTGCCGGTAATTACCTCGGTCAGGTCATGGCAGCCAGATCCTACAGGTGGGTACTGGTGCCGGTGGGAGCACTGATCGGTTACTTTATCGTAAAAGCGGAGCCCGCGGTTTATGTACTGAATCATCAGGTAGAGGAGCTGACGGACGGTGCCATCTCTGCCAGATCCATGGGGGTTTCTCTGTCCGTGGGAGTATCCTTATCCGTAGCACTGGCGATGATCCGCGTGCTGACGGGGATCCCGATTCTGTGGTTTTTGATCCCGGGCTATGGTGTGGCGATCGGACTATCCTTTTTTGTACCGAAGATATTCACAGCGATCGCCTTCGACTCCGGCGGTGTGGCGAGCGGTCCCATGACAGCTACCTTTTTACTGCCGTTAGCGCAGGGTGCCTGTGTGGCGGTGGGCGGCAATTTAGTCGCAGATGCTTTCGGTGTGGTAGCAATGGTAGCCATGACACCGCTGATCACGATCCAGATATTGGGAATGGTATATCAGTTAAAGCAGCAGAAGAGCGGTGCAGGCGTATTTGCCGGTGCGGCGGATGCATTTGGTGCTTTGGATGAGAATGCCATCATTGAACTGTAGGAGGTGTGCCCATGAGTGAATTATATATGATGGTCACCATCACCAATCGTCAGCTGACGAGGAAATTCGTGGAATGCTATAAAGAAAGCGGCGCACAGGTCGGCAGTGTTACCGTCGGCATGGGAACCGCGGCGAATGAGATCTTAGATTATTTCGGACTGGACGGCATGGAGAAGAGCGTATTGTTCCATCTCGTCACAGATGCTGCCTGGCGGCAGATCAAGGCTGCCCTGCGCAAGAAAATGCAGATCGATCTCCCGGGAATGGGAATCGCATTTATCATTCCCGTGAGCAGTGTCGGTGGCAAGAAAGCATTGAATTACCTGACCTGCGGGCAGAAATTCGTAAAAGGAGAGGAGTCCACATTGAAAGAGACGAAGAATGAGCTTCTGGTAGTGATAGCCAATCATGGATATACGGAACTGGTCATGGATGCAGCGAGAGAAGTACATGCGGCAGGCGGCACAGTCATCCATGCCAAGGGCACCGGAACAGAGAATGCACAGCAGTTTCTGGGCGTGACACTGGTGCCGGAAAAAGAAATGTTGTTCATTGTGGTAAAAAGTGAGCAGAAAAATTCCATCATGCGTGCTATAATGGAAAAAGCAGGACTGGAGAGTAAAGCACAAAGCATAGTATTCTCCCTTCCTGTGACAGATACTGCAGGCATGCGCCTGATGGAGGAGATGGGAGAGACATGACAAACGGATTATCCGGACCCAGGAAGCAGTTCCTGGACGTGCTCCGGGTACTGGCAACCTGTGCAGTGGTGCTGATGCATGTACTGACAGGTGCGACAGATGTGACAGATGCGTCGATAGTGCCGGAATACCGGTCATTATTGCTGTCAGTTATGGATCTGGTGACCTGGTGCGTTCCTATATTTTTATTGATCTCGGGATATTTGTTCCTGAATCCGGAACGTACATTGACTTATCCGGTCATGATTAAAAAATATTGCAGGAGGATTGCGCTGGCGATCCTCCTATTCGGCGTTCCGTATGCAGCTTCCGAGCTGGTAGTGGCGGAGCGGACCTTCCGGATCAGGATGATCCCGGAGGCACTGAAGATGACTCTGATGGGACATACCTGGTCCCATATGTGGTATCTGTATCTGATCTTGTTTTTATATCTGATCACGCCGCTTCTGAAAAAAGTGCTGCGTGTGCTGCCGGTGTGGGGTGTTGCGGCAGTGATGGCAGTGATCTTCTTAGGAAGCAGTGTGGCACCGTTTCTGAATAAGGTACTGGACGTCAACAGTATTCCGGTATTGCCGGATGGCGGTGTGTATTTCCTGTATTATCTGTGTGGATATTTCTTCGCGGTGAGAGAAGTATGTGTGGACAAGGGAAGGAATGTATGGCTGACAGCTGCAGTAGCGGTTCTGGCTCTGGGAATGATCCTGAGCAGAACACTTGCGGGATTCTCCATTCAGATGGCATACAATTATCCGTTTACAGTACTGCTTGCAGTGCTTCTGTTCGCTGCAGGATGGAATGGGAGTATTAAAAAACACCGGATCCCCTGGCAGGAGGCGGGAGCCTTGAGCTTCGCCGTATACCTGGTACATCCGGTGTATGTGAACCTGTTGTATAAATTCGTGAAGATCACACCCTTTACGGTGTTGGAACAATGCGGTGTGCAGTCTGTAGCCGCGGGACATGTGTTACTGCTTTTCCTGTTGCTTGTCTTCTGGCTGCTGGTGCTGGTGCTGGCAACGGCCACCGCATGGGTGCTGCGCAAGATCCCGGTGTTAAGAAAATTCGTGTTGTGATTACTTCCGCTGCCAGCGCCCGGAAGCACCGCAGGGCAGTACCAGTCCACTCTCGGTGACGGGGAGGCCGATCTCTTCGGCTTCCACATGACCGCCGAACTTTTTCGTCAGGGTGGAATTCATCATATAGGACAGCACGGCGGGCTGCAATCCTGTAGTGTACGAATTGATCAGGAAGAACAGCGCATCATCGGATAAAAGCTGTGCGGTCAGTCCTACGAAATCCCAGATATTATCTTCTATTTTCCAGATCTCGCCCTTAGGACCTCTGCCGTAGGAAGGAGGATCCATGATGATGCCGTCGTATTTGTTGCCCCGGCGGATCTCACGCTCTACGAACTTCATGCAGTCGTCCACCAGCCAGCGGATGGGAGCATCGGCAAGCCCGCTGGCAGCAGCATTCTCCTTCGCCCAGCCGACCATACCCTTGGACGCATCCACATGGGTCACAGCAGCTCCTGCAGCTGCGGCGGATACAGTGGCACCGCCGGTGTAAGCGAAGAGGTTCAGTACCTTCACGGGTCTGCCTGCCTCATGGATCAGACCGGAGAACCAGTCCCAGTTCACAGCCTGCTCCGGGAACAGACCGGTATGCTTGAAGCTGAAGGGCTTCAGATGGAAGGTCAGAGGATCCGTCTTACCGGAGGCTTCCTTCTGAAAAGGCAGGGTGTAATGGATCGCCCATTCATCCGGCAGATGGAAGAACTCCCATTCTCCGCCGCCCTTGGCACTTCTGTGGTAATGACCGTTTTTCTGCTTCCAGCCCTTATGATCGTGGGGCGTCTTCCAGATGACCTGGGGATCCGGACGGACGAGAATATAATCTCCCCAACGCTCTAACTTTTCTCCGCTGGACGTATCCAGCACTTCGTAATCTTTCCAATGATCTGCAATCCACATATAGAAACCTTTCTGCGTGTATACTTTGTAACTGATTTTTATAGGACATAGTAATAGAATATAATACCAGCAAGACTTTTTCAAGGAATACTTGCTATTGAACCGCATTGAGTCGCATTGAGCCCTCATTTAAAGACGCATTGAACACGCATTGAACAAAGTATAGAACTTTTTTGTGCATGTTAGATATTTGAGACGGTGGATATAAAAAATATATAAAATTATGAAAAAATAAAGAAATTTAGAGTAAAAATGTGTTATACTGTTCCCAAATAATGGATTTACGGTACCCGGGAATCTGGCGGACGGAAGATTCCGGGAGATGATCATGTTGGTGCCTGTACAATGCACTTTAGTATAATGCACTTTAGTAGACGGTACGAAAAGTTCACGATACTAAGGTGTGGGAAAGTGTGCAGGTTACAGAAAGGTATGGAGGTTTTATGAAGAAACGGGTATTGAGTCTGTTCCTGACATTTGTGCTCAGCTTTTCCATGATGCCCATGTCGGCATTTGCGGAAGGGACAGGTGCAGTGGCGGAACAGGAGGCACAGAGCAGCGGGGACACCGCCTACGTCTCCAACACCGGTGAAGACGTCAGTGGGGGAGATGCTGCCAACGAGGATGCTTCCAACAAGGATACGGCGGTGGAGGCGGCGCAGGCGCTGATCGACGCCCTGCCGGAGGAGGTCACAGCGGAGAATGCGGACGAGCTTCAGGCACAGCTGATGGCTATTGATGAGGCTTTGGCGGAGCTGAGCGGGGAGCAGGCAGCAGGGCTGGATATGACGCGCTATGAGAAGATATGCGCGGCGCTGAACGCACCTGCGCTTGTGGCAGAGCAGGACGGTGAGCATGACCACGACAAAATGAAACCGTGGACAGCGACGACTTCTCTGCCCAATACGGCCGGCAGTTATTATCTGACCCAAAATGTGACGCTGAAGAAGGAATGGGAAGTTCCCGCAGACATCACCCTTTGCCTCAACGGGAAGAGCATCACGTTGAATGCGGAGGGTGACGTTATAAACATGTCGGCTAATGGCACAATCTTCACGCTGTATGACTGCCATAAGAGTGGCACCATCACCCACGGTAAGGACAGCAATGACACTACATACAACGGATGCGGTGTTGTTGTAGGAGGAACATTTAATATGTACGGCGGCAAGATCACCGGCAACGTTAGAACAGGTTACGAAAACGGCGGTGGAGTGTTTGTGCCTTACGGAATATTTAACATGTACGACGGCGAAATCACGAATAACTCCTGCGGATTAAGCGGCGGTGGTGTGTATGTGGATCACGGAACATTTAACATGTCCGGCGGTGAGATTAGCAGTAATATCAGCGGGGAAAGCGGAGGCGGCATAGAGCTTTCCAGCAGTATTTTCACCATGACGGGCGGAAGCATCCGCCAAAACAAGGCGAAGAACAACAACTACGGAGGCGGCATAGATGTTTCGTACGGCAGTACTTTCACCATGAACGGCGGCACCATCACCGGCAATACGTCCTGTACCGGTGGCGGTGTGTATGTGGGAACCGCGGTGGAGAATTACGGTAATAATACATTTAATATGAACGGCGGCACCATCACCGGTAACACCGCGACCCACACCGGATCCGAAACCGGAGGTGGCGTATATGTGGCACAGGACGGCATTTTCACTGTGTCCGGCGCAGCGAAGATCACCGACAACAAAAGAAATGAAGAAAATAACAATGTCTATCTGAGACCCGAGACCATTACGATCACCGGCGCACTCGGCGAGGATGCCCGCATTGGCGTGACCACACCCTCAGTGGCGATGGTGAATAGCCCCGTGACAATTGCCAAAGGAGACGGTTATACTTTGACCGATGATGATGCAGCCCGTTTTACGAGTGATGCGGGATATTATCCAAAGCTTGATGGCACTGAAGTGAAACTGTACGAGAACCCGCCACAGAAACATCCCATCTGCGGAGAAACCTGTACTCATGGCGGAATACACCCCGACCTGGTCTGGGAAGGGATTAAAGAGTTGGTCGATGCGAAGGCAGGCAATTACTATCTGATGAATTCTGTGACCCGCACCGATCAAAGTACATGGTATTGTGATAATAATGTGAATCTTTGTCTGAACGGCCACAGTATCACGGCGGCGCATGATTCTTATGCGATTATGGTTCGAAATGGTGCTAACTTCACGCTGACCGACCGTAAAGAGAACAGCGGAACTATCACTCATGGCAGCGGTAAGATGGGCTCCGGCGTAATGGTGAATAACGGCTGTAGTTTCACCATGTACGGTGGTACCATCTGTGGCAACACGGCTGCTGACAGCGGCAGTGGCGTAATAGTGAATGGCGGCAGCCGCTTCACTATGCATGGCGGCGCCATCACCGGGAACAATACCACCGGCGATGTAAGCTGCGGAGGCGTGTATGTGATATCCACCGGCACTTTTACTGTGTCCGGCGCGGCGAAGATTCAGGGCAACTGGAGGAACGGTACGCTGCAGAATGGTGTGTATGTGCAGGGCTCCGGCACGGCAAGCAATGTCTGTCTGACAGCCGACACAACGATCACTATCGGAGAAGGACTGACAGAGGAGGCTCGCATTGGTGTAAGCAAAAGACTTCCCGTAACAGCTGCTGACAATGTCAGCATGGCTACCGGGGCGGCGAAGGAACTGGACTACAAGAAGATCTTCCCGCTGGATGTGAATGATCCGGACTATAGTGTGATCCGCGACGGTGATGGCAATCTGTCCATTCACCTCCACGAGCACGGCTGGACATATCAGCTGAGTGGAGACGGCGCGACTGTTACCGCTGTCTGCAACGATGCAGCTACCTGTCCCACTAACGACGGCAACGGTGGCAGCGTGACCCTTAAAGCACCTGCTGCGGATATGCTGACTTACGACGGCACCGCAAAAAGCGTAACACTCGATGGCAGGTTTGTGGAGGATGAGACAATTTCCACAGAGGTGAAGGTTACCTATAGGGCGAAGGACGGTGATGTGCTTGAAGGTGCACCTGTCAATGCCGGCACCTATACCGCTAGCATTACCTGCATAGGCGCAGACGACAAATCCGTCACTGCCAGTGTGGAGTATACGATTGGAAAGGCCACACTTACGGCGGGCGACTTTACTGTCACTCTACCGGCCAATTTGGTGTATGATGGTGAAGCGAAATACGCAACTGTCTCATCCGATAAGTTCAACAAAGGATACATCCATGTGGAGTACGAGGATGCAAATAGTACTTTGGATCAGGCCACAAAAGCGGGTACCTACAAGGTTCTGGTCACTGCAAAAGGGGATCCGAACTATAATGAGGCCAGCCAACTGAGTGATCCCGCCTGGAGATTCACTATCCAAAAAGCTAAGCCCGTCATTCAGTTAACAGCAGCCACTCAGACGTTGGTGAAGAACGGTAAAGAAGTGGACATCTCTAATTGGGCGACTTTTAACAATAATGACAGTGACGCAAAACTGACTTATGCACTGGTCGATGCTCCCACAGGCATCACACTTACTGATAATATGTTGAAGGCTGAAAAAGCAGACGCCACTGTAAGTGAGTTCCAGATCAGAGTAACTGCTGCAGCTACGGATAATTTTGAGGCACCGGAGGAGAAGACTATCACCGTGACTGTGGTGAATAAGAACTATGTAGGCATTAAGTTTGGAAATGTACCGGTATCTAACACCGTGACCTATGGAGACCCTGACTTTAGTCTGACCGCCTCTCTCACCCAGTCTGTACCCGATGGCGATAATGGCAAATGGAGCTGGAAAAGCAGCGATACAAGTGATGTTGTATAAATAAAGTTGACACCTTATTCTCAAGGAATTCATGTATAATAAAAGAGAATAAGGAGGAACTCTC
>ENA-ORKV01002245-ORKV01002245.1-human-gut-metagenome-genome-assembly--contig:-NODE-2245-length-11944-cov-2.995534_pt1 | contig 11944 bp, 5 predicted proteins | sample MGYA00243058_ERZ508805 | MGnify/ENA primary metagenome ERZ508805 (study PRJEB26277, sample SAMN04329770) | human gut metagenome | biome: human-associated habitat | host: Homo sapiens | place: USA... | reverse complement strand
AACGAATATCACCAGGCTGAGCATTAGGTTGCAAGATTTCACCATGTTCTCCTGTGTGCGCATTTATTTCAGTCTGATTTTGGAACAAACCGTCAGCTACATAACCATAAAACTGGCTGATTTCACGTCCTTCTTCATTGCGGATGATATAATCACCATTAAATGATTGAGTATAAATAGGAGCTCCATTCAATTTCACAGCCTTATTTTTTACTGAAGAGAAGTTAGCACCTACACTATAAGAAAAATCTCCTTTTTTATCATTCCAGTTTACTGACAGTTCCCATCCTTTAGCTTCCATCTCACCGATATTTTCCCACATTTGTCCGTTCCACATCGGATAACCAAGAATCAACATATTGTCTTTTTTTAGCAACATATCATGAGACTGTTTACGGAACCATTCAGCTGTAACAGACAAGCGGTTATTTAAGAATGCCATATCTACCCCAATATTATAGTCCTCTACTGTTTCCCAACGTAACAAAGAGTTACCAATTGAACCTACTGCAGTACCAATTACACGGTCTGAATTTGAGCCCAGTACATAATCTGCAGAAGAAATAGTAGACTGATAAGCAGAGTTGTCAATAGACTGATTACCCACACGTCCCCAACCTCCACGAAGTTTCAGGTTATCAAATACATGCTGATTTTTCATGAATTCCTCACCTGTAACACGCCAAGCCAGTGAAGCTGCCGGAAATACTGCATATTTATTATCTTTCAAAAATTTAGAAGAACCATCCACACGAACAGAAGCTGTTACATAGTAACGTTCGCTAAAATTATACATTACACGACCCAAATATGAAATCAAAGAAGAATAAGAATTAAGTCCTGTAGCCTGAGGGTTCTGAGTACCTGCACTTACATAATGCAATAATTCATCATTTGTAGGAATACGGTCTCTAGAACCTTCCAACCAATAGTTCTGAAAACGCTCCATTGTATATCCCCCCATCAAATTCAGATTGTGGTTCTTATTGAAAGTCTTCATCCACGTCATGGTATTGGTCCAGTTCCAGTCCACCCAATTCGTCATGTTTCTTTTTGCGGTACTATAATCTGCTTTTTCAAGATTATCCAGAAAGAACTCTGGCGTAAATTCATCGGAGAGCCGGAAGCGTGCATTCAAACCTAGTTGAGAACGAAAAATCAACCCTTTAATTGGCTCTATTGTTATATAAGGAGTAGCCAATAAGCCATACTCATCACTTGATTTATTCATTCGGGCCATACTTGCCACTGGATTCCAAACCTGGCTATTATGAGATCGTGAATAATTATCAAGTTCATTAGATGTCCACTCTGACTTGTCTCTCATAATAGGAGTAGTAGGATCCATTGTCATAGCCGATCCAATTAAGCTAGGAGTATCATTCCACTGTTCATATTTCGGAGTAAAATCCATACCCGCTTTCACAATATCATTAAAACGATATTCCATACTGAAACGAGCTGTCAATTTCTGCCAATTACCAATTTTGTACTGAGAATCCTGGCCAAAATAACCGATGCTTGCAGAATAAGTATATTTATCTGAACCACCAGAGAAACTTAAGTTATAATTATGAATCAATGCAGTTTTACGCATAGTTGCATCCCACCAATCAGTCCCTTCAGCATCTGTAATATCATCCTTGCTGTTATATACCGGTTCACTATTGTCGTTCAAATAACGCTGTTTAAATACATATTCATATTCTGAAGCTTTTGCCATATTAGGTTTCTCCAGTGTCTGGAATCCAGCAGAAGCCGTAAATGTAAATTTTGTTGCACCTGCTTTTCCTTTCTTGGTGGTAATCAAGATAACACCATTTGAACCTCGTGTACCATAGATAGCTGAAGCTGAAGCATCTTTTAACACCTGCATGCTTTCAATATCATTTTGGTCAAGAAAGTTAATGTTATCTCCTACAGGCATCCCATCTACTACATACAACGGGTTAGAACCATTTACGGTTGTTACACCACGAATAATAACACGTGGAGTAGATCCTGGAGAACCTGAATTGGAAATTTGCAGACCACTCACCTTCCCTTGAAGAGCATTCATAGCATTACCCGTACTCAGACTAGCTAAATCTTCACCTTTCACAGCAGCAATAGAACTGGTCAAGTCACTTTTCTTTACCGCACCGTAACCAATAACAACCACTTCATCCAATGTTTCCACATCATCTTGCATCACTACATTCACTACAGTCTGTCCATTCAACTTTACCTCCTGAGTTTTGTAACCTATCATAGAAAATACCAATGTTCCATTTTTAGGTACATCATTCAGTTCATAATTTCCATCAAAATCAGTAATAGTTCCATTGGTTGTTCCTTTTACCAATACCGTCAACCCAATCATAGGTTGCTTGTCTACAGCTGCAGTAGCATTACCTCGTACCTTTATATTCTGGGCATATGTCCCCATAACAAAGCACGATAACAAAAGTAAAACGTAATGTTTCATGTGTTTATAGTATTAAAATCAATTATTTTTCGGAATTAATTTACCCTGTACAAGATGAGTATCAAATATAAATGTATAAGTTCCGGCTGGAATATCTCGACCAATATTACTTTCCGAACCATCACCGCAAAAATGATTATCAGAACCTATGTAACGCCAACTTGGACTTTCCCACCAACCCCAAGGATGACAAGGAGTCAATGTGAAATTCAGATAATCCTCTTTAGGGAATCTCAACTCACAGCTCAATTCATAAGGGTTCTCCGCATTCGGCGTCATCTCATAGACCTGATTAGTCGAGAAACCAAATGCTCCTTCAAATCCTGTTCCAGCTAAGCCAAACTGATAAATATAAGATTGTTTTCCTCCATCCCCTGGATTATAAGCCATTACTTCCTGACCTATTGGCAAAGGATTACTATCCGGTATATACCGTTCAAATGAATAGATTTCCTCCTGAGTATTAATACAAACTTTATAATACCCACTCTCTGGCAGAATAATAGGCTGTAATTTATCTATCACACTCGTTAATTTATTCGGATTATCTTTATCAGCTCCAAAACAGATATTAAAATTATCTTCATTTACAATAAAACGAATAGGAGTATTACCTTTTGAATAGCATCGAGCTTCATATTGAAAGTTTGCAGTATGCTTTACCATAGCAGGAACCCCAAATTCATCCCGTAACAACAAAGAAGCATCTGACCCTTCAAAATCTACATAGAACATGGAAGTATAATCTTTTACTAAGGAAATAAGAACATTACAACTATCAACAGCAATATTTCCCAAGAAATCTGATGCACGCAAATACATTTTATACGTTCCCAACTTATTTACCGGAAATGACAACGTATTCGAATATTCATATGAAGTTAAGGGATTTGCTTCTGTAGAAACCTGAACTTTTTCATTGAAATTCAACTCAGGAACGTCAACTTCAACATAAGCCAAACCTTTATTATCTGTTGACTGAAACTGCACCGTATACTCAGTACCTTCTGACACAACGATATTTATATCTTTTGCGGACTTAACAGTCAATGTAGGTAAAGTATAATCCCCATCAAGCGTAATAAGAATTTCTCCTTCTGTAGTTCTACCTCCAAAATCTGTTACAAAAACTTTAACAATAAAGGAGTTGCCTTCTATATCATCCGGAATTGTAAAAGCATAATCCAAATAATACTCAGACTGGGGCTCTGAATAATATTGAAGTAGACTAATTGTTTTCTCCAAACTTAGTTCAGGACAGAAAAGGCGAATGGATTGTATTCCATCCTTATCCGTTATCTTTCCTTTTAAAGAAAATTCATATCCAGTCAATGTACGAATATGCTCGGAAATTAATTCCAAACCTGGAAGTTGCCCGTCAACTTCCGGAAACTCATTGTTGTCATCACCACAACCTGTTAAAAAGAATCCTACACCAAAGAAGACATAGAATAAAGAATCTTTTAAAGATCTTGTCCTCATAATTATTAGTATTTATGATTAAACATTAATTTTATTTATGCCGTAAAAGTACATATCATTTCATACAGCAAATAAATCACATCATGCAATAACCAATAATAAATCAATCATTGCACGATTTACATATTCTTAATTCACTAAATATTACTACTTTTGGATTTACAAAAAATAAAGATTATGAAATATATATTTCTCCTTTTTTGCATATTCTCAATACTCCCAAGTCTATCCCAGCCATATTCAATCAAAAGACTTGGGCTGGAAAAAAAATTGTCCAATAGTTACATCATTGATATAACAGAAGACAAAAATGGCTATCTATGGTTCGCCACAGAAGAAGGATTGAATAGACTAGAAGGAGGAATATTTAGTTCATTTTACAAGAAAGATAAAGGAAGACTACTCAATCTAACAGGAAATGAACTGAACTGTCTACTCGATGATCCCAAAGAGCCTATCTTGTGGATTGGTACCCAGCGCGCTGGATTAAACGCATTTAATTATCAAACCAATAAGCAGCATATTTTCTTGCATGATGACAAAAATCCTTTCAGCATCGCAACAAACGATGTAACCGATTTAGCCATTGCAGCTGACGGAAACTTATGGGTTACCACCTATTGGCAGGGTATAGACTATCTAGACAAATCCAGTGGAAAATTTACACACTACAACCGGCAAACGATTCCAGGGCTTCCCAGCAATACAATCTGGACAATAGTTGACGACCATAAAGGAAATTTATACATCGGACATGCCCAGCATGGCATGAGCATTCTCTCCATCAAAGACAAAAAAATAAGAAACTTCACTTACAATAAAGATGACGAAGAAAGCATCCCAAGTAATAATGTACAATCTATATTTAAAGACAAGACTGGGAATATATGGGTAGGTACAGAAAAAGGACTCGCGCTCTACAAACCAGAAAATGAGAGCTTTCTCCGACTGGGAAACTATAACTCTCCCCTCTCTCACCGCATCTATGACATCAAGCAGTTCAATGAAAATGAATTATGGGTGGCTACAGAATTTGGAGGAATTGCTATCATTAATCTTTCCAAAATCCTTTTCAATACTGTAGAAGAGGTTCAATTCATTCAAGCAGGAGACAACGAATATAACTTGAACAACTCTACTGTACGCTGTTTGTTCCAAGATTCTCATCAAAACATTTGGGCAGGGACTTTAGGAGGAGGAGTAAACTTTCTCAGCTCCAATACAGCATTATTCAAATCATTCAGCTATTCGCCTTATTCACCGGGAAGCAACCTGAATGCGCACATTGCCAGTGCCGCATGCATAGACAAGCAGGGACATTTATGGGTAGGTACAGACGGAGGTGGTGTCAATGTATTAAAAAACGGACAAAGAATAGCCACCTATACCGAAGAAACCAGCAATCTTAGTGGCAATTCCATACAAACGGCACTATGTGACAAACAAGGCAATTTATGGTTTGGCGTATTTTATGGAGGAATCATGTTTTATGATATACACAAAAAAATGTTCCAGCAAGTTTTTCCGAAAGAATATGCTACCCAAGATGTCCGCTCACTCTATGAAGATGCAGAAGGAAGTATCTGGGTAGGAACCAGTGACGGCGTCTTTCAAATAGATCGGGATTCAAAAACGATTCTCCAGCATACCCACGTACCCGACAACCTGGTACGTACAGTAATCAAAGACAAAAAAGGACAAATATGGGTAGGAAGCTTTGGAGGAGGAATCTTCCTATACTCCACCAAATGGGAAGTATTAAAAGAATTCAATACTTACCTAAACTTCCCCTCCAATACCATCAACCAGATTTTTGAGGACTCAAAAGGATATATATGGGCAGCTACAGGAGAAGGTCTGGTACAATTCAACAATAAATCTCCTTGGGAATATAAGGTTTACCAGCGTAACGAAGGACTGGCTAATACCTTTATCTGGGCCATTGAGGAAGACGAAAAGCAGAATATCTGGTTCAGTACTAACCAAGGAATCAGTTGTTTTGTCCGAAATGAAGAAAATATCTATAATTACGACTTCAGAGACAATATACCAATGGCAAGCTTTACTGGAAGAAGTGCTAGTAAAGATAAAAATGGAGTTATATATTTCGGTTCTACTAACGGACTTTGCTATTTTACCCCCAGCTACATTCTGGAGAAACGGCAGGCTCCCAAAGCTATTATTGGAAAGATAACAATTTACGAACCTTTAACTACTGAAAACAGCAATGAAACAGAAATCTCTTTAATCAACAAAGAAAGTGTACGGTTAAAACACCTGCAAAACAATTTCAATATTTCATTCAGCATACAAGATTACTCACTGAATGAAAGAGTAGAATATGCCTATATGCTAAAAGGGCTGGAAAACTCCTGGTACACCGTAAAAGACCCCAACAACGTCACTTTCCGCAACCTGCCAGCCGGAAAATACGAATTCATGATCAAGACTCGTATCCGAAACCAGGAATGGTCAGACGAAATATCATCCATAGAAATTATTATTGCTCCCCCATTTTGGCTTTCCTGGTGGGCAAAACTACTCTATCTAATCAGCGGTACAGCCCTCTTTTTCATTGGGCTATGGGCCTATAGACGTAAATTAAATTTAGAATATCTGTATGAATCCGAAAAGAAAAGTCATGAGCAGGAACAAGAACTGAATGACGAACGTCTGCGGTTCTATACCAATATTACCCACGAACTGCGCACTCCGTTGACACTGATTCTGGGCCCATTAGAAGATTTGGTAAAAAGCAATACGCTTTCCAGCAAAGACCATCATCGGATTTCTGTCATCCATCAGAGTGCCGTACGGTTACTGAATCTGATAAACCAGATACTGGACTTCAGAAAAACAGAGACACAAAACAAAAGACTTTGTGTCACAAAAGGCAATCTGACGAATACAGTCTATGAGGTTGGTCTGAAATACAAGGAATTAAACAGTAAACCAGACATCCAGATTCTGATAGAGGCAGAAGAAGAGAACATGTTCTTGTTCTTCGATAAAGAAGTTATTACGGTTGTTCTTGATAACCTGATTTCCAATGCCCTGAAATATACCGACAAAGGATACATCCGCATCCGTGTTGAATGGGTCACAGAAAATGGCATACGATATGCACAGCTCTCTGTGGAAGATACCGGATACGGCATCGGGAAAGAGGCATTGGCACACATATTCGAACGTTATTATCAGGAAAGCGGAGAGCACCAGGCTTCTGGAACAGGCATCGGTTTGGCCTTGGTAAAAAACCTGGTAAAATTACACGAAGGAGATATTCAAGTAAAGAGTCTGCCCGATGTCGGTACGATATTCTACCTACGGCTGCTAGCTGAGAATACATATCCTCAAGCATTGCATGGAGAAGATATGCACACTGAAAAGCAAGATGGCAAAGAAGAGAATTCCACCATGAAACTGGAAGTTACAGAACTGGATAAAAATGCACGTCCTATTATTTTGGTAGTAGAAGACAATGCCGATATACGCGACTATATTGCCGACTCGTTTACAGACTTATATGAGATAAAGACTGCTACTAACGGAAAGGAAGGATTACAAATAGCCATAGATTGTATTCCGGATGTTATCGTCAGCGACATTATGATGCCGGTAATGAATGGGATTGTCATGTGTCAAAAGTTAAAAACAGATATTCGCACCAGTCACATTCCGGTTATTCTGTTGACAGCAAAAGACAGTATTACCGACAAGGAGGAAGGTTACCAGGCAGGAGCTGACTCCTATCTGACGAAACCTTTCAGTGCTAGCCTGTTGCAAAGTCGTATCAGCAATCTGCTGACACAAAGGCGACTTTTATCAGAACGATTTGCCATCCGTCCTGAAAAGCCGGAAAAACAAAGCATGGAGGAAAAAAGAACCATTATTACAGAATCTATGAACAAACTGGACAAAGAATTCATAGACAAAATTACAAATACCATCATCGAAAGTTTAGCAGCCTCAGAAAGTGTGAATATTACCGTACTCTCCAATGTGATGTGCATGAGCAGCTCTACACTCTATCGCAAGGTAAAAGCACTTACAGGTATATCAACAAATGAATATATTCGGAAAGTTAAAATGCAATTGGCTGAAAAGTATCTGTTAGAAGGGAAATATTCTATCTCTGAAATTGCATTCAAGGTAGGAATCAACAGCAACGTATATTTCCGTCAGTGCTTTAAAGAAGAGTTCGGTATGTCTGCTTCCGATTACTTGAAGCAACTGACAGGTAAATCTATTGATGAGAAAATCGATGAATAATCAGCTATAAAAAAATGTCCTTACGTTTGATTTAAAGCACAAGTGCATCAAAATCAAAACGTAAGGACACTTTACTTCAAACGCAAGGACGTTTCAAAGTAAACGCTTAAACATTTTAATCCGAACGCCTAAGCGTTTTTTCATGCCCGTAAACACATCAAAAAAGCGGCCGCTTTCACGAGGAAAACAGCCGCTTTCAAACATTATATCAGATTTCTATTTATTCTGCTTCACCAACCTGTTTCGGCATCTTATGCCCCATTGTCAGGTAAGCTACCGGAGCAGCTACGAACAATGAAGACAATGTACCGATTACTACACCCAGAATCATAGCGAATGCGAAGCTGCGGATGCTATCACCACCAAGGATGAAGATACTCAGCAACACAATCAATGTACTCAAAGAAGTGTTGATGGTACGGGCCAGAGTCGTGTTCAACGAATCATTGAACAGCTGTGTACGGTCGCGTTTCGGATACAAACCGATAAACTCACGTACACGGTCGAAGATTACCACCTTATCGTTGATAGAGTAACCGATTGCAGTCAAAATAGCACCAATGAATGTCTGGTCGATTTCCAAAGAGAACGGCATCCATCCATAGCACAAAGAGTATGCACCGATAATCAATACGGTATCCACCATCAATGCTACTGTAGCACCAATACTGAAGGCGATGTTGTTGAAACGAATCAAGATATACAGACCGATAGCAATCAAAGCCAATACAACTGACCATACAGCTGAAGTCTTAATATCATCGGCGATGCTAGGACCTACCTTCTGAGAACTGATGATAGAACCTCCGGCACGATTATCACGGTCGATAAAGATTTCCAGTGTAGTACCTTCACCCAACAGATTACCTTCTTTCAATGCATTGTAAAGGAACTCTTCAATTTCTGCATCGATTGTAGGAGAATCTTCATTGATACGGTAGTTGGTAGTCACACGAATTGTTTTACCGTCTGTACCCAAAGCAATAGCCTGTACGTTTGCATCACCCACTTTCGGCTGCAGCAAGCTACGTACTGTTTCAGGCTGTACAACCTGTTCGAACTGAACTACGAAGTTACGTCCACCGGTGAAGTCGATACTCTGTGCAAGACCACGTACAAAGAATGAAATGATACATACTACAATGATAACTCCCCAGATAGTGAACGAGCGTTTCGTAATACCCATGAAGTTATAGTGTACATTCTGCATCAGGTTCTTTGAAATACCTGTAGTGAATGTCAGGTTCAACCACTTGTCTTTGTTCATGAAGTGTTCGTAAACCAGACGAGTCAAGAACACAGCTGAGAAGAATGAGCAGAGGATACCGATAATCAAGGTAGTGGCAAAACCACGAATCGGACCAGTACCGAAGTTAAACAGGATGATACCTGTAATGATAGAAGTCAAGTTAGAGTCGAAGATAGCAGAGAATGCATTCTTGTAACCTTCAGCCAATGCCTGTTTGGTTCCCTTACCAGCACGGAGCTCTTCTTTCGTACGTTCGTAAATCAATACGTTCGCATCCACAGCCATACCCAGTGACAATACCATACCGGCGATACCAGACATGGTTAATGCAGCCTGGAATGAAGAAAGGATACCCAATGTGAAGAAGAAGTTGATGAACAATGCACCGTTAGCCACCATACCCGGAATGAATCCGTACATCGCACACATATAAATCATCAGGACAATCAAAGCTACGATGAAAGATACGATACCCTGATTGATAGATTCCTGTCCCAAAGACGGACCTACGATGTCTTCCTGTACGATACGTGCAGGAGCCGGCATCTTACCTGACTTCAATACGTTAGCTAAGTCTTTTGTAACTTCCGGAGTAAAGTTACCGGTAATCTGTGAGTTACCACCAGTAATTTCAGAGTTTACACGCGGAGCACTGTATACATATCCATCCAATACGATAGCGATTTCCTTACCGATGTTCTTCTTGGTCAAGGCAGCCCAACGACGAGAACCTTCTGTATTCATAGACATGCTTACGCAAGGCTTATTGAACTGGTCGTATTCATCTTTTGCATCAGTTACTACATCACCTTCCAGCGGTGCACGACCGTTACGTTCTGTCGACTTGATAGCATACAATTCGAAGATACGTCCTGTCTTGTCCATATCCGAAGCTTTCACACCCCACATCAGTTTCAAGTCGCGCGGCATTACTTCCTTCACAGCTTTCATGTTCAAGATACGATTTACATCAGCAGTATCATTTTAGTCGGCATATCCTACGATTCTGCCTACACCGCTCTGATTCAACTGCAGTACAGCCAGCAACGGATGTTCTTTCTTCAGTTCTTCAATATTTGTATTGGAAGCAGTAGCAGTTTCACCCTTCAATGCGGCAGCCAGACTATCTTTTGGAGACACAGCAGAAGCCTCAGCTACAGCAGTTGTATCAGCTTCTACCATTGCAGAATCAGCAGGAGCATCTGCATTCAGCAGACCACGTGCACGGTTGTCAGCAGAAGCCAATACCGGAACGATGTCTTTTGCTTCAAAAGTTTCCCAGAATTCCAGGTTAGCAGAACCCTGTAAAAGTTTTCTCACACGTTCCGGTTCCTTGATACCCGGCAATTCTACCATGATACGGCCCATTTTGCCTTCCAGTGTCTGGATGTTCGGCTGAGCTACACCAAAACGGTCAATACGTGTACGCAAAACATTGAATGAGTTGTCAACAGCAGCACTCACCTCTTCACGTAATACTTTTTCTACTTCAGCGTCTGTACTACGGGTATTTACTTTATCCTTCAACTGCTGAGTTGCAAACAGTTCGGCAAGCTTGCCTTCCGGTGCCAATTTCTTGTATTCTCTGATAAACAGCGTAATAAAGTCTTCCTGGCTGTTAATTTGCAATTTTGCAGCTTCTGCTACAGCTTTATTGAAAGCTTCATCCGGTTTGTTGTCGGCCAACGCCTTCACTACATCTGGTACAGAAACTTCCAGAATGACGTTCATACCACCTTTCAGGTCCAAACCCAACCCGATTTCCATCTCACGGCATTGTTTCAGCGTATAAATCCCCAACCACACCTTCTGATTCTGCATGGAATCCAGGTAATGTGCCGAACCTTTCGGGTCCTCAGCCGCCTTGTTCATCTGATAACGTGTAACGAATGAGAACGAAAGATAAAAAGCACACGCAAGGGTCAGTAATACCGCAAAAACCTTTACAAATCCTTTGTTTTGCATGTTACTTTAGTTTATTATATTTACTTTTAAAATTTGATACGTTTATTCAAGGTTGCAAATATAGTTTTTTTTTCATTTATATGCGGAAAGGATTGTAAATATTTAAGGCTTAGAGCCTAAAAAAGGGAGTACAGCTTGCAAAAATGAAGCTATACTCCCTCTTTTAGTTATACTCTGTACAGATTTTTCCTGCTATCCGGACATTTTATTTCAATCCGCGAGTCTTCAGCAACGCATCCAGGCTGGGTTCTGCCCCACGGAAGGTTACATACAGTTTCATCGGGTCGTCTGAACCACCTTTTTCCAGAATGTTCTTACGGAAAGAAGTTGCGGTAGCCTGGTCGAACAAGCCATGTTCCTTGAATGCTTCAAAGGCATCTGTATCCAGACGTTCAGCCCAGATATAGCTATAATAACCAGCTGCATAACCACCCATAATGTGGTTGAAGTAAGTAGAACGATAACGAGGCGCAATCTGCGGAATCAGTCCCAGTTTGTCCATCAACTGC
>ENA-ORKV01002244-ORKV01002244.1-human-gut-metagenome-genome-assembly--contig:-NODE-2244-length-11945-cov-3.436299_pt1 | contig 11945 bp, 18 predicted proteins | sample MGYA00243058_ERZ508805 | MGnify/ENA primary metagenome ERZ508805 (study PRJEB26277, sample SAMN04329770) | human gut metagenome | biome: human-associated habitat | host: Homo sapiens | place: USA... | reverse complement strand
GTTTTCCGATTCGTGTCATGCCGTGCTCGTGGATATTCATGGTTTTTTGGGTGGCTGACTTTCTGGTATGATTTCCAGACAATTGCCAGTACTTCACCGCCTACGTTTTCTTTTCTAGCTTCCTTGTCTGTCATAACTCCCTTGTTGGTAGAAATGATAGCAATTCCAAGTCCTCCGAGAACCTTTGGAAGCTCATCCTTGCCAGCATAAACTCTAAGACCCGGCTTAGAAATTCTCTTGAGACCGGTGATAATCTTATCGTTCTTGTCTGCGCCATATTTTAATGTGATATGAATTGTCTTAATTCCGTCAACGTCAATCACGTCATATTTCTTGATATAACCCTCTTTGAGAAGGATCTCAGCGATAGAGATCTTCATCTTTGAGCTTGGTACATCTACTGTATCATGCTTTGCAGTATTTGCATTACGGATTCTTGTAAGCATATCTGCAATTGGATCGCTCGTCATCATCTTGTTTTACCTCCTTACCAGCTTGCTTTCTTCACGCCTGGGATCTGTCCCTTGTATGCTAATTCACGGAAGCAGATTCTGCAGATTCCGTATTTTCTTAAATAAGCATGTGGGCGACCACAAATTCTGCAACGACTATATTCTCTTGTAGAGAACTTTGCCTTACGCTGCTGCTTAACTTTCATAGAAGTCTTAGCCATGAGATTCCCTCCTTACTTCTTGAATGGCATACCGAACTGTGCCAATAATTCACGAGCTTCTTCATCAGTCTCAGCGGTAGTTACAACGATAATGTCCATACCTCTGACCTTGTCAACCTTATCATACTCGATCTCAGGGAAGATTAACTGCTCCTTGATACCAAGAGCGTAGTTACCTCTACCGTCGAATGCGTTAGGATTAACACCTCTAAAGTCACGAACTCGTGGCAGTGCGAGGTTTACAAGACGATCCAGGAACTCATACATTTTCTCACCACGGAGTGTTACCTTACATCCGATTGGCATTCCCTCACGAATCTTGAAGTTTGCGACAGAATTCTTTGCCTTTGTTGTAACGGCCTTCTGACCTGTGATCTTTTCCAAATCAGCAATTGCAGAATCCAAAATCTTGGAGTTCTCTTTTGCTTCGCCGACACCCATGTTTACTACGATCTTCTCGAGCTTAGGTACCTGCATTATATTTTCATAACCAAATCTCTTGGTCATTGCATCAACGATTTCGTTGTTATACTTTTCTTTTAAACGAGCCACGTTAGATTGCCTCCTTTCCAGTTATTAGTCGATTACTTCACCTGTTGCCTTTGCGTAGCGAACCTTCTTACCGTCCTCTACCTTAAAGCCAACACGGGAAACCTTTCCCTTGCTCACATACATTACGTTTGAAATATCCAGAGGAGCTGACTTCTGAACGATGCCGCCCTGAGGATTTGCCTGATTTGGCTTTGTATGCTTTGTTACCTGGTTGATTCCCTCGATAATAACCTTGCCATCCTTAACGGATGTTACCTTGCCCTCACGGCCTTTATCTTTACCGGCGATTACTTTTACGGTATCGCCTTTTTTAATCTTACTTGTTGCCATTGTCGATACCCTCCTTATAATACTTCCGGTGCTAATGAAACAATTTTCATGAACTGCTTATCTCTCAACTCTCTTGCGACTGGTCCAAAGATACGTGTACCTCTTGGTGTCTTGTCGTCACGGATGATAACGGCTGCATTCTCATCAAACTTGATGTAGGATCCATCAGGACGACGAGTGCTGTTTACTGTACGAACTACAACAGCCTTAACGACATCACCCTTCTTTACAACACCGCCTGGTGTTGCATCTTTTACAGAAGCAACGATGACGTCACCGATACTTGCATATCTTCTGGTTGAACCACCCATAACTCTGATACAAAGAAGCTCTTTAGCACCTGTATTATCAGCTACTTTCAGTCTTGATTCCTGCTGTATCATAATTACCTCCATATTCTGCCGTCTAATACCCGGCTCACAATTATTTTGCTTTCTCGATAACCTCTACCAGTCTCCATCTCTTGTCCTTAGACAAAGGTCTGGTCTCCATTACTCTTACTCTGTCACCGATCTTGCATGTATTCTCCTCATCATGAGCTTTCAGCTTACGAGTTCTCTTGATGATCTTGTTATAAAGTGGATGCTTAACGTTATCAACAACTGCAACAACGATTGTCTTATCCATCTTATCACTTACTACTTTACCTACACGAGTCTTTCTAAGATTTCTCTCCACGATCGTGTCCTCCTTTCCATAGGGCTTCTATCAAATGAATTAGTTCTGGGATGCGAGCACTGTCTGAATTCTTGCGATATTCTTCTTTACTTCCTTAATACGGCTCGTATTATCCAGCTGATTTGTTGCATTCTGGAACTTCAGATTGAACAGCTCTTTCTTTGCAGCAACTAAATCTTCATTTAATTCTGTAACGGACTTACTTTTCAATTCTTCCATAAACTGCTTACTCTTCACTGCCCGCACCTCCTTCTAAGTCTGCACGAGATACGACCTTACATTTAACAGGCAACTTATGAGTTGCAAGACGTAAAGCCTCTCTTGCTACCTCTTCTGATACACCTGAAATCTCGAACATTACACGACCAGGTTTTACAACAGCTACCCAGTACTCCAGCGCACCTTTACCTTTACCCATTCGAGTCTCGGCAGGAGTCTTTGTTACTGGCTTGTCAGGGAAAATCTTGATCCAAACTTTACCACCACGCTTGATATAACGTGTCATCGCAATACGGGCTGCCTCAATCTGGTTGGATTTGATCCATGCCGGCTCTAAAGCCACGATACCAAAATCACCATTTGTGATCTTGTTTCCTCTGAGCGCTTTTCCTGTCATTCTACCGCGGAACTGCTTGCGATGTTTTACTCTCTTTGGCATTAACATTATTTATCGCTCCCTTCCTTTTTGTTATTCTTGGTTGGAAGAACTTCACCATGGTAAACCCATACCTTAACACCAACCTTACCATAAGTTGTGTCAGCCTCAGCGAAGCCATAATCAATATCAGCACGAAGTGTCTGAAGAGGAATTGTACCCTCGCTGTAGAACTCTGTACGAGCCATATCAGCACCGCCCAGACGTCCGGAGCAAGATGCCTTCACACCCTTTGCGCCTGTCTTCATCGTTCTGCCCATTGCAGACTTCATTGCACGACGGAAGGAGATACGATTCTCAAGCTGCTGCGCAATATTCTCTGCTACTAACTGCGCATGGCTGTCCGGATTCTTGATGTCCATGATCTTGATATCCAATGCAACCTTGCGATCTAAAACCTTTAATAACTCTTTCTTCAGATTCTCAATCTCAGCACCGCCCTTACCGATTACGAATCCAGGCTTTGCTGTATGAATGATAACTCTTACTTTATCTGTCGGTCTCTCAATCTCGATCTTTGAAATACCAGCGCTGTATAATTTCTTCTTTACAAATTCTCTGATCTTGTAATCTTCTACAAGATAGTCTGCAAATTTACCCTCTGCAAACCAATTGGAATCCCAGTCACTGATAACACCGACTCTTAAACCATGAGGATTAACCTTCTGTCCCATTTTAATCTCCTTTCACAGATCAAAAATTCTGATCTGAAGCAAACTTATGATTAGCGCTCGTTGAGTACGATCGTGATATGACTCATTCTCTTCTCAATACGGTATGCTCTACCCTGCGCTCTTGGTTTGATTCTCTTCATTGTCGGTCCTTTATTTGCATAACACTCTTCAATGTACAAATTCTCAGGATTCATACCATTGTTGTTCTCAGCATTTGCAACTGCAGACTGTAATAACTTTAAGATAATGCTGGACGCATATCTTGGATTATATGTCAAAATACCGATTGCTGTCTCTACATCTTTGCCTCTGATGGCATCTAACACATAACAAGCCTTCTGAACTGAAACTCTTGCATAAGATAACTTAGCTGAAGGTCTGGTGTCTTTCTGGTTCTCATTTCTCTCTCTCTTAATCTGAGATCTATGCCCCTTAGCCATTTGTGAAGCCTCCTTTCGATTCTCTGTTAATTTATCTCTCCGCCGTCATCAATGACTAACGGCCCTTCTTCTCGTCCTTACCGTGACCTCTGTAGGTTCTGGTAGCTACGAACTCGCCGAGCTTGTGTCCTACCATATCCTCGGTAACATATACAGGTACATGCTTTCTACCGTCATGTACAGCAAATGTCAATCCTACGAATGATGGGAAAATAGTGGAACGACGAGACCATGTTTTGATCACTGCCTTATCACCGGATGCGACTGCAGCGTTTACCTTTTTCTCAAGGCTTGCATCGATGAAAGGTCCTTTCTTTAATGAACGTGCCATTGTATCCTCCATTCTGCCTTAACGGCTAATCCAATCTTCAAGCAGACTGCTTTGACTTATTATTTAGCCAAAGCCTTTCCGTCTCTTCTTCTTACGATCAGTTTATTTGACTTATTGTTCTTCTTACGTGTCTTTAAGCTAAGTGCAGGCTTGCCCCAAGGAGTACATGGACCCGGACGGCCGATACCTGTCTTACCTTCACCACCACCGTGTGGATGGTCGTTAGGGTTCATAACAGAACCACGAACAGTAGGTCTGATACCCATGTGACGCTTACGTCCTGCCTTACCGATATTAACAAGTGCATGCTCACCATTTCCTACAACACCGATTGTTGCGCGGCATACAATAGGAACCATTCTCATCTCGCCTGAAGGAAGACGAAGTGTTGCATATTTGCCTTCCTTAGCCATCAGCTGTGCGCTGTTACCAGCGGAACGAACAAGCTGACCACCTTTTCCAGGGTAAAGCTCAATGTTATGAACCTGAGAACCTACTGGAATGTTCTGAAGTGGAAGTGCGTTTCCTACTGCGATCTCTGCCTCAGGACCGTTCATGATCTTCTGACCAACCTTCAGTCCCTCCGGAGCGAGGATATATGCCTTCTGACCATCTGCATAGCTGATCAGTGCGATATTTGCTGTTCTGTTTGGATCGTACTCGATTGTCTTAACAATTGCCGGAATACCATCCTTATTTCTCTTAAAATCGATAATTCTGTATTTTCTTCTTGATCCGCCACCACGATGTCTTACAGTGATCTTACCCTGTGCATTACGTCCGGCGTTCTTCTTTAAAGACACGGTCAGTGACTTCTCAGGAGTTGTAGCTGTAATCTCAGCACGATCCATTGTAGTCATATGTCTTCTGGAAGGTGTATATGGGTTAAATGTTTTAATTCCCATGACATTTTCTCCTTTCAAATACTTATATTTGATCCGCCCGATAGGTTTTCCAGGCGTTTTAGGTCTTACTCAGATTTTACAGTCCCTCAAAGATCTCGATATCCTTGCTGTCCTCTGTAAGCTGTACAATCGCTTTCTTATACTTAGCTGTCTTACCCTGAGTTCTTCCACGGCGACGAGTCTTACCGTCACAGTTCATTGTGTTTACCTTTGAAACCTTTGTTCCGTCGAAAAGCTTCTCAACAGCTTCTTTCACCTGGCTCTTTGTAGCATCCGGATGAACAGCGAATGTGTACTTTTTCTCTTCCATAGATGCCATAGACTTCTCTGTCACGATTGGCTTCTGGATAACATCATAATATTTCAAATCTGCCATTATGCGTACACCTCCTCAAGCTTTGCTACAGCACTCTTTGTAATGATGATTGTATCATACTTCAGAATGTCATATACGTTGATCGCATTGGAGTAAACTGTTCTGACACCAGCGATGTTTCTTGCAGAAATCTCTACGTTGTCATTGTCCTCGCCGTCAAGTACAACGAGTGCTTTGTTTACCTTTAATGCATCAAGAACGCTTACCATCTTCTTTGTCTTGATCTCATCAAACTTCAAAGAATCCATTACGAAGAATTTCTCCTCGTTTACCTTTGTTGTCAGTGCGGATTTAATTGCACCGGCCTTCTCTTTCTTATTCATCTTGAATGAATAATCTCTCGGTGTTGGAGCAAATACAACTCCACCGCCTGTCCACTGCGGAGATCTTGTGGAACCCTGTCTTGCATGACCTGTTCCTTTCTGTCTCCATGGCTTTCTTCCGCCACCGCTCACCTCAGAACGTGTCTTAGCCTTCTGAGTGCCCTGACGTTTATTTGCAAGCTGTAATACAACAGCCATATGCATCAAATGCTCATTTACATCAACAGCGAATACGCTATCGTTAAGATCAAGCTTTCCAACTTCGCTGCCTTCCATATTATAAACAGATACGTTAGCCATCTGTGTGTTCCTCCTTTCCAAAAGAATTATTTAGCAGTTTTAACGCTTTCCTTGATGGTCACAACAGATTTCTTTGGTCCGGGAACTGCGCCCTTAACCAGGATGAGATTCTGCTCTGCGTCTACGCGAACGATTTCAAGATTCTGGATCGTTCTCTTAACGCCACCCATCTGACCAGGCATCTTCTTGCCCTTGAATACACGGCTAGGATCAGAACAAGCACCGTTGGAACCTGCATGTCTGTGGAACTTGGAACCATGTCCCATAGGTCCTCTGTGGAGACCATGTCTCTTGATTGCACCCTGGAAACCTTTTCCCTTTGTAGTGCCGCTTGCATCGATCTTATCTCCGGCTTCAAAAATGTCAGCCTTGATCTCCTGACCAAGTGTGTACTCCTCAGCGTCCTCAAACTTAAACTCTTTCAGATATCTTTTGCCGGATACTCCTGCTTTTGCGAAGTGTCCCTGAAGAGGCTTGTTTACGCCATGACTTCTCTTTACTTCCTTCTTGCCTGTAGAATCCTTGCTGATAACCTTATCCTTCTTATCAACATATCCTACCTGCACTGCACTGTACCCATCATTATCAACTGTCTTTACCTGTGTAACATAGCAAGGACCAGCCTGAAGTACAGTAACCGGAGTTAATACTCCGTTCTCGTTGAAGATCTGTGTCATACCGATCTTCGTTGCTAAAATAGCTTTCTTCATAATGTTGCACCTCCTGTTAATCTACAGCGGAATACGATTGGCTCGCACAGCCCACGCTGCCGGTTGGAATCGTATTCATCCTAGACGGTCTATAATGTGCAAGTTTGATTCAAAAAACTCAGTTTATATAAACCCTAAGGACTTTCTCATTTAATCTTACTTTTCCTTCATCTTGAGCTGTACAGCTACACCGGAAGGAATCTCCATCTTTGTTAATGCTTCGATGGTCTTCTGTGTTGGAGCGATAACATCAATCAGTCTCTTGTGAGTTCTCTGCTCAAACTGCTCTCTGGAATCTTTGTACTTGTGAACAGCACGAAGAATTGTAACTACTTCCTTCTTTGTTGGAAGAGGTACCGGACCGCTTACATTAGCGCCAGTCTTCTTTGCCGTCTCAATAATCTTCCCAGCAGCATGATCAATCTGATTGTGGTCATACGCCTTCAGTGTAATTCTCATTACGTTAGCCATAAAAAAAGCCGCCTCCTTTTCGCACTTTTGCGAGCAAACTGATCTGATTGGCATCGAATCATGCTCGTTGTAATAGCGCAACAAGTGGTGACTGTACACTTATCCGGGTGTGTCCTGTTGAATCACATCGGGTAACGCAGGACTTCCCTTCTGTTCTTATCCGTTCACACGGATTGTTAAATTGGTACAGTGACTTGTCGCCAGTTTCCTAACTTGACATTCGCTCCACGGAAAACCTGTCATTCGTTACCAGATGACAGCAACCTCGCGCTTCACAGCTATCAATGTCACAGCATTTGCTATTGTAGCAAGATTTTACAGGCTTTTCAAGGTTTTTTTTCGTTTTTTTCATCTTTTTTTATTTTTCTACGATTTGCACAAAAAAATCCGCCACCAAAACCGGTTGTTGTCAATTTGCACAACTCCCGATCCGGTGACGGCTCGCATTAGACACGTTCGAATTTTCCGGCTTCGTCATTTAATTTTTCAGCGATCTCTTTGTTCTCTTTCATCTGTGCAGAGATCGAACCAATGCCCTGCACCAGATCTGCAGTATTAGTTGCAGCAGACCCCACACCGTTCGCACTCTCATCCACTGCAGCACTGATCCCCTGGATCGCACGGGTAATATTATCTACAAGCACCTGCGCCTCGTCTGCCATGCGGTGGAACCGCGTAACGATCTCATCAACATGCACAGCATCCTCTTTATACTGTGCACCGGATGCCACAAAGTCATCATAATCCGTCGAAATGTTCTCCATTATATAGGAAGCAATTGCTCTCGCCTGTTCAGTCAGCTCTTCAACGGCACCCACAACGACCTGATTGATATTCTGGATGTTGTTGGCTGCTTTACGGCTTTCCTCCGCCAGATTACTGATCTCGTCCGCAACAACCGCAAAGCCTCTTCCTGCTTCACCGGCACGTGCTGCCTCAATTGCAGCATTGAGTGCAAGCAGATTGGTCTGGCTGGAAATGCTTAAAATCTCGTTGGTCAGCTCATTAACTGTCTCAACGCTCTTACTTCCTTCGATTGCCTCCTCCAGCTTTTTGATGATATCATTCACCACAACGCTGGTATTTTTCTTCGTTTCAACCGCTGTGCTTTCCAGCTTTTCTGCACGCACGCGCATTTCAGCCGCATACTGCTGCAGGTCACCGGAGGCATTTGCCAGCTCGATCACATTGCCATTCACATCAGTTGCATTTTCGCTGATATTTGAAATAGTTGAAGAAATCTCCTGCATGGAAGCGGCAAGCTGCTGCATCAATGCAGAGATGTCCGCAGAGCTGTCATTCGCCGTTGCTACATGGTCGGATACCTTACCGACGATCTCATCCAGACTGGCAGCACTTGTAGTGATCTCCTTCATGATTGTCTGTAATGCCTCGAGGAATACATTAATTCCTTTTGCGATCTTGCCCATCTCATCCCGGCTGTCCACAGAGATTCGCTCCGTCAGATCACCATGACCCGACTGGACATCGTCAACAATCTTGGACAACTTCCCGTCAATTCTGCCAAGCGGGAGGCTGATGCAACGGTGGCTGATTGTCACACCAAGAACATCCACGATCATACCGAGGATCAGAAGAATTGCCACTATAAATAAGGAAGAGTTATATTTTCTCTTCTGCTTTACGATTGCCGAATCCATTCCCTTCTTATTATATTGAATCAATTCGCTGATCTGATCAGACAGGTCACTTCCGAGTGTACTCAGCGTTCCATTTGCAAGATTCTGCGCATCATCCTTCCTGCCCTTATTACTCAGGCGGATTGCCTGCTCAAAGTTTGTGAGATATTCTTCGTAGTCCTGTTCAAACTTCTGGAACTTCTCCGTCTCACTGCCCTTTCCCATCATCTCCTCGTACTCGATATTGGCAGTCTGAATGTTGCTGCGAAGGGTACTTGCTTCTGTCGAGAGATTCTCCAGCGATGCACTGTCACTTGTCAGACAATGCTCATAGATCACACGGTGAAGCGACTGGAAATCCTCTGCGATCTCGCCAAGCTTTGTAATATTCTGCGCATAGCGGTCAGAGATCGTCTGGCTCGAGCGGAGCATTCCACGCAGCTGACCAATACAGAGGATACTGCAGATCAAAAGCATCGCGCCGAGCATTGTAACCGGCACCATTACCTTCCACTTCACGGAATTGATGTCTATCTTCTTGCGCATTCCCGCTTTCGCCCGCTTGTTTGTTTTCAGTTTCTTTGGTTTCATTTTCTTTGGTTTCAGTTTCTTTGGTTTCATTTTCATATGTCTGCCCTACTTTCTTTTGTCGAAAACGGAGACAGGCACTCCCCCGTCTCCGTTTTATGGTGTATATTGTGAATTCACCTTCCCCATATTCAGCATTTTACTGCTGTTCTAAGATCTCCCTCTTGTGTTGCTGCCCCTCCGGGCTTTAAGGTCAGATCTGTGCGCTGTCGGTCTCGTCCTCCTCCAGCACAGCTTCATACCTTTCCAAAATGATATTCTGGATCATCTCCCGCGTCTGGGAATTGATCGGGTGAGCAATATCACGATATTCTCCATCTCCTGCGCGTCTGCTAGGCATTGCAATAAAAAGACCTTTCTCGCCTTCGATCACCTTGATGTCGTGAACAACAAACTCACCATCAAGAGTAATAGAAACGATTGCCTTCATTTTCCCTTCTTTTGAGATCTTGCGAATACGCACATCTGTTATCTGCATGTTTGAACCCCCTTTGATTCCAGACAAATTCTACTTAAATACGAGGTAACTTCTCCCCTTTATTCATTCGCGTCCGGCATCAAAGTGCATAACGCTCATTCTTCTCAATCACGATACGAATCTGTCCATTCTCACCAATATACTCTGTATTAGCGCGAATCGTATCTCTGCTTTCTACGATACAATTCTCAATATGTGTATTGTCTCCAATGTAAACATCATTCAAAATGATTGAGTTCTTGATCACACAGTTATTTCCAACATAAACTTCCTTGAACAGGATGGAATCCTCTACCTGTCCATTGATGATACATCCACTTGATACAAGACTGTTTCTGACATCTGATCCTGCGTTATATTTTGCAGGCGGCAGATCCTGTACCTTGGAATATACATCCGGATACTGCTTGAAGAAGTAATCACGGATCTCCGGCTTCAGGAAGTCCATATTGGTACGGAAATAAGATTCCACGCTGGAAATATTACTCCAATATGTATCCATCTTATATGCGTAGATCTTCTTGATATCCTTGTAACGGATCAGGATGTCCTTTACAAAATCGTATCTCTCCTCCTGATCGGCCTTCTCGATCAGTTCGATCAGAAGACGGCGGCGGACAATATAGATTCCCGCAGAAACCTGCTGTCCCTTCGCCTGGATCGGCTTCTCCTCGAAGTTGACGATACGCCCGTCCATATCGGTTGAGATCACGCCAAAACGGCTTGGATCATCCTTCTCATTCATATCAGTTGTAACAACCGTAAAATCTGCTTTCTTTGCAATATGATACTCAAGGACTTTATTGTAGTCCATCTTGTACACACCATCACCGGATGCAATAACAACATAAGGCTCATGACTACTCTTAAGGAATCCGATGTTCTGTGCGATCGCATCAGCTGTTCCGCGATACCAATAGCTGTTCTCCGGTGTAGTGGTAGGGGTGAATACATATAATCCCCCCTGCTTTCTACCAAAGTCCCACCATTTAGAGGAATTCAGGTGCTCATTCAGCGACTTTGCATTATATTGTGTAAACACAGCCACCTTCTGAATATGTGAGTTTGTCATATTACTTAATGTAAAATCAATGCTTCGGAAGCTGCCGGCTATTGGCATTGCAGCGATTGCTCTCTTGTTGGAAAGCTCTTTCATTCTGCTGCTATTACCACCAGCTAATACAATACCTATCGCTCTCATTCTCTGTCACCTACCTTAATCAAAGTCTCACCGCCGTCCAAAAGACCGTTCGGATAATCTGCCGGCTCTGTCACGCCGGAAATTGCTGTATTCTTTCCAATCTTGACGCCATCCGGAATCACAGAATCCTCTCCGATGGTTACCAGACCAAACGCATAAACGCTAGGTTTTACTTTATTTTCTTTCTCTTCACCGATGCCCAGCTCACAGTTCTTGCCAACAGTAACGCCCTCTGCAATGATAGACTTGTCAACCGTTGTCCCGGCACCGATCGTGGTAGAACTCATAATGATGGAATCCCGTACAACCGCTCCCGCTTCGATCGTGACACCACAGCCGATCACCGAGTTATGAACCTCTCCATAAATCTCACAGCCTTCGCCGATGATTGCCTTGTCCACAATCGCATCCTTCGCAATATACTGCGGCGGAATACGGTCACTCTTCGTGTAGATCTTCCAGAACTCCTCATAAAGGTTAAAGACAGGAATCAGATCGATCAGCTCCATGTTGGATTCCCAATAAGAGCCAAGTGTTCCAACATCCTTCCAGTATCCATTGTACTCGTATGCAAACATACGCTTGCCCTGATCATGGCAATAAGGAATAATATGCTTACC
>ENA-ORKV01002237-ORKV01002237.1-human-gut-metagenome-genome-assembly--contig:-NODE-2237-length-11980-cov-2.749643_pt1 | contig 11980 bp, 6 predicted proteins | sample MGYA00243058_ERZ508805 | MGnify/ENA primary metagenome ERZ508805 (study PRJEB26277, sample SAMN04329770) | human gut metagenome | biome: human-associated habitat | host: Homo sapiens | place: USA... | reverse complement strand
GCTTATGGTGACGATGGTGCTTGTTGGCATATTGCTTGGCGCATCGGCAGCAGGCATTTTTTATTACCAGAAGTGGTCGGTATGGCAGCGTCAGGAACACTATGCCCGTACGCTGTTTTTAGCGGCGCAGTCAGGCATGACACAGTATAGCACTGATAAGCATCTTGAGGCGTTTGATAAGGAAGCACAAACCTCTGCACAGGCAATTGTAAGACAAAACAAGCTTTTGGTTCCAATTACTGATGAAAACGGACAAGTGGTAAATGTATCAACGATCTGGAAAAATGATGATGGACAGACCACTTCGAACTTGTACTATGTGACAGGAACGCCAGCTGATTATAAAGCCTACAAAAATGGCAGTGCTGATGCTTCACATACGCTTTTGTATGATATTTTTGATGCTTACCTTTATGACAAAACATTGCTGGCAAATGGCTGTGTGAGTGTGGAGTTTGATGCACGAGACGGACTTGTCTACTCTGTTTTGTATAGTGATCGCGTGGAAGCACTTTCCTACACGGGCTGTACAAGCACGATGGCAAATATTGTAAACCGTTCCAAAGAAAACAGAAAGGGAAGCGGAAGTGACAATTCTACAGGTCTTTGCTTTGGCTATTATGGAGCAGGTTCCTTGTCAAAGGCAGCTGATACATCGACTAAAGTTAAGGTTTTAAATGCATCTTTACATAATGAAGAGACTTTAAATCTGACATGGAAGCTTTCTAAGGGAGAGACGGCAGTTTCCCTGATGAATTATCAGGTTATGATATGTGATGCAAAGACGAATGAGGAGCTTCTTGAGATTTCTTTTAATAACGCATCTTTAAGCGGACAGAAAACAGAAGAAGGTTATTATTACAGTATACCATCTGAGTCGGCAGAGGATGAGTTAAAGGTGGTTGCGGCAGAAGTGACGAGCTTTGCAGGAAAAAAAGAAGAAAAGCTTGGGACATATCCAATTCTTGCATATATAGATGAAGAGCTAAACGTCACGCTCGTGCTTGATGCAGTTGATTTAAGTGCAACACAGGCTGCCTATGAGACATACAGAAGAACAGGTGAGCCAGGTGAGCTTATGAATACGCTTAGTCTGCATCGTTTTGGACTGGAACAATATGGTGTTGATGAAATCAGCTGTATTGTGCAGGGTGGCGGATCAGGCTATCAAATTACAGGGCGCAGACAAAGCAATTCTGAGCTTATGTATTTTGCGCGTGAGGATAGCGAAGATACTGATGAGGACCTTGGTACATCGTATGAAATTCAAAACGCAAGACATCTTTATAACATCCGTTTTGCAGAAATGATTACGGATGCAGCTGTCTATGCAGCAGAGGAAGATGAAAAAAGCGAAAATACATATATCGTTTCAAGAGACTTTGCCTGGGGCTATGAAAAAGAAGATGACGAGAGTGATGAGACATTGCAAGAGTCAGATTCAATTTTGGCGAAGGGAATGGTCTATCAAAACGGACTTCCGGTAAAAGAGGCAGACACAGCATTTCCTATGATTACACAGCTTAGAGAGGGAAGCAGTCTTGGCTCTAAGGACGGCGATGAAGTTTACACGATTGACTACCTTACATTGTCAGATACAGCAAATATGGGAACAGGAAGTTCAAGCCGTTGGTATCCGCAGGGCGATGGTACAGCATTTGTACTGGAAAATTTAGGTACGATTCATGATCTTTGCCTTGATCATGTGTCAGTTACTGGTGATCAGAATACGGCAGTAGTTTGTGCTTATAATGGCGGAACGCTGGAAAATCTGACAGTTGCAGGAAGTATTGAAGCAAAAGATTTTGCAGCTGGTATTTTTGCAGCATCACTTCCAATGAAGGAGGAAGATGAGACACTTTCAAAACTTGTCAATCATGCAAAGGTTACAGCAGACGGGACAGCCGCAGGAATTGTGGCACAGACAAAAGAAAAAGTTTTATTGGAAGATTGTGTTAACACAGGAGTAATAGAGGCAGCTGTGGCAGCAGGAATCACAACAGCAGAATGCGAAAATCTGGTTCTGATGCGCTGTCAGAATTATGCACCGATAATTTCCTCTGACAATGAGTCATATGGCATTACGAGTAATTTAACAGCAAATTTGACTGATTGTGTCGGCGTGAGTGAAAACGTTTATCCAATTGCAGCAGATGCAAATGAAAGTGAAAACTGCCTGTATTTCATATCAGGAGGAGAAAAACTTGAAGATGCGTTGTTAGCTGATATATGTGATATTTCACTTACAATAGGAGAGACAGATGCAAATGGCTCTTACAGAGAGTATCCATTTGTGGAAGCATCAGAAGAACAGCTTCAAAATCTGATTAAACATCAGTCGGTAGATGTTCCTGTTTTTCCATCATCCTCATTTGATATAAAAGAGCAGCGCTGTCCTATTTATACGGCTTTTTTGAATGGCACATGCAAGCTGTCCGATGTGACGCTTACATGGCTTAATGAAGGGACATATAAGTTTGATGTGCTGTACGCAGATGCAGAGGACGGTGTCTGGAAGGAACTTGCCGCAGGTTTGCAGGCAGCAGGCAAGGATGCTGATGATGGTGGTACAGTTTCTGTGAAAGCACCTGACGCAGTAGAGGCAAGTGCGCTCAAAATCATAGTGACAGGTGTGACAGATGGATGTGACGTGGCACTAGGAAGCATCGAGGTAGCAGGAAGCTGGAACATGGAAGGCGTAAAGGTTGCCTGCCAATCAGATGATTCAAACAATAACGAAGACCAGGAAGATCAAAAAGAAAATCAAAAAGAAAATACAGATGATAATGAGTCAGAAAAGGAGCAAAAAACACCAGGTATCGGAACTGAGCTGTATGTTTATAAAGAAGGTGAACTTACAGAAGAAGATCAGGCGGAAATTTACACAAAGTGGACAGCTTTTGCAGGAAGCTTGTCTGTCTCACCTCTTCTTTTAAATACAGAAGAAGCAAAGACAGATGAGGACAGCGAAAATATACGTATACGTGTATGGGAAAAGCTAAGCAGTGAGTTGACAGATCTTACAGTATTCGATAAGTCAGAGCCAAAGCCTGGTATTCCAGGCGGAATCACGTTTACAAAGGAGAACGGATCATGGATGATTTGTTTTTGGCCAGGTCTTTTTGCCGAATACTATGAGTATGAAGCTGAGTATGAAACATATGAAAGAGACAGTAATAATCAGCCTGTTCTGGAAAACGGTCTTTTAAAGCGGATTAAAATTGGAAGTAAGAATGGAGAGATAACAGATAATTTCTTAGAACTGCCAGATGAATTAGAAGGACAAAAGGTTGACGCTGTTGTATTTCATGTAAGAGCCGTCAATAAAGAGGGAACATCTGAGTGGAGTACTGCGCAGGCGGCAGACGAAAGAATACAGCTGCCAGCTTTGTCATATCATCTGAGGCTTTGCAGCGAAAACACTAGTGTGTTAGATGATAAAGATAAGACAGCTTTATATGAGATTGTAATTGACAACAAGGATGATTTTACGTCAATTACTGCTGGCGACAGAGAGTTAACAGTGACAGCTGTGTATTCATCAGCCGATTCAGATGAAGAAAAAAGTCAATCATCATCTGTAAAGTTTGGATGGGAAGAGACAGGACATATTGCAGTTACAAGTGAAGAGGCTATTACTATTAATTGTCGTGTGTCGTGTCAAGGTTATAAGAGTTCTACCTATTCAGAAAAAACATTTGATGTGCTGAGTGCAAATACTGTATGTGAAAACGAAGCGGTATTTGATGCTTCATTAAAGCCAGACAGAATGTATTCTGGTTTTAAAAACAAGGATGCATCTTTGTATCAGATTTTGGCAGGTCATGCACAAAAGAAGAAAATGGAGATTAAAACAGCGTTAGAGGCTGTTGATGAAGAACTTCAGGTGCCGGTTCAGTATCAGGCATCAATAAAGAAATGCAGCACAGACAAGATGGAGCAGATGCATTTTGATACAGCTGACTGTACTGAAATGACAGTTGTTGCATATCCTGTTACCTTAATGTCAGGTCAGGTTGAGCTGGGTCATATTGTGTGTCAGGCAAATGGAAGCGAAAGTTGGAGTGCGTCAGAGCTTCTTGCAGCGCAAGTGACAAATGATGGAGTTTCTGCTGCGCCAGAAGATCCTGCGTTTTCATCAGGTGACAGTCTGATTCAGTCAGGAAAAGTTATGGACGGCTATGCGATTTTAGCAGAAGATGATGGCTACAGACTTTATTATTCACCTCTTTTGAAAAATAGCGCATTAATGCAGCACTCATCATCTGACCAGAGTCTGTACGGTGTTTGGCGCTATGAACTTACTCAAGAAGAAAGCGAAATTACACTTCCTGTATTGATTAGCGTAAATAAAAAGACAACAGATGATGACGAGATTGATGCTTCAAATGGCGCGCTTGTCATGTGGGATGCTGAAAGTGAGAAACCAAAGTATGAGGGTACATCATATGAAGTTAACGTTACAGCTTTATCGAAGACAAACGAGGAGACACTTTTACTATCAAAAGAAGAAATAGCTTCAGATGAAGAAACTTCATATTCGTGTCATGTCAGTGTGCCAGAAGACTGTGTAAGCCTGACTGTGCAGGTAAAAAGAGAAGGCATTACAGACAAAAATGGATTTACAATAAGCAGACCATCAACAAGTACACTTTCTGTGCGTATTAAAGAAGACGAATCAGAGCCAGAGACTGAAACAGAAAGTGAATCTGAAAAGCCATCAGAGACTGAGCCAGAAAGTGAATCAGAGTCGGAAAGTGAGTCTGAGTCAGAAAGCGAATCAGAGTCGGAAAGCGAATCTGAGTCAGAGACACCGCCAGAGCCAGAACCTCTTGCAGCACCAGAGCTTTTTGTTTCAGATAAAAAGCAGGAATTTTTGTATCCGATTTTTGATCTGGACGAAAATGGAAACTGGAAGGATTCTGGAAGAAAGGCATCTGCATGGCAGGGAAGCATTTATTTTGATGTGGATGCGAATGAAGAAGGATGTGCAGGCTATAAGATCAATGTGCTGTCACTGCTTAAATCAAGGCAAATGACAAGAGATACACTTTTTTATCGCGATGCCTTTTCATTTGAAATTGTAAAGGATGACAGTCAGGCAGGTTTTTATGTTCGCAGTATGCTTTCAACAAAGTCAGGCGGCTACACGATGGAGCAAAATGATACACAGGGTGGTCTTATTGGTGTATATGAGATGTATACAGACCGTTCAAATGGTATCTATACATATCTTATTCCATATTATGTTTCGTGTGAAAGTAATCAGGAAAAGGTGCTTGTATATGCATGGATAAAGCAGACAAATACGACAGATGAAAATGGAGATCTTATTTCTGCCAGGTTTGAAGTGTTTGTGACAGATGGGGCAGCACCGCTTGGAGATGCTTACATAACAGAACCAGACTGTGCTGTAATGAGTGTACAGGCACTTGCAGGGACAACAACTGCAGAGGGAGAACAAAAGCAATGGTTAGATTCAGATGTGACAAGTCTTTATCGTGATAAAGGTACAGATGAATTTAAAAAGACACAGAAAGAAAAAGAAAAGATGGAGGATACTTTTTCTGATGCTAGTGTAGAGCAATGCGACAATACAGGCTTTGCATATTGTTTTGCACAAGGAACTGGAATTAGTGAATATCTTGTTCAAACTATGCAGCAGCGCGTTACAAGGGAAGGAAAACAAACAAGCACAAATCGATTGCTTCCTGTTTATTGGAAATATGATACAGATGGTGTTCAAAAGAAATACAGTGTCTATTTACCAGAAGACGGCTATGCAGTGCCTTATACTGAGCAGGTCAATGGAAATGAGCCATATCTTTTATACGATCTTTCCATTCGCTTTGCAGCAATGGATGAGATTGGCCTAAGCGATTGGTCAAAGGTTAGTGCAAACGTACATGACGGTGATAATAAGACATTTGTACTTTCAAAAAACACAAGTCTTGGTCATTTGACAGCACCAAAGTTTACTGGTTTGGCAGGTGAGATAGAGAAATCGTATACGCTTTTAGATCAAAGTAATCAGCCTGTGTCAGAGATATTGGCAAAGACAAATGAAATTTCCTGGAGCTTAAACAGCGACTGGGAAAAGGCAGCAGGTTTTGATGCGACACTTTTCTTTAATTGTCAAGATGGTCAGACAAAAGAGATTACTTTTTATTGGAGGGCAGAGGATTGGATAAAGGATCCTGCTGCATGGGAAGCATCATATGGAAGCAGTTTGCTGGAGAAACTGACAGTTTGTGAAGCAAAAGAGGAAGAAACGACTGAAGAAGAAACGACTGAAGAAAAATCGACAGAAGAAAATTCTATCGAAGAAAGCTCCACCGAAGAAGCTTCAAGTGAGAAGGCAACAATAGAAAATACGTCTAGTAAGCCATCCCCAACTGAAGAAGCAACTTCTAAAGAAAGCATATCCTCAGAAGAAACAATGCAGACACAAGAGCAGGAAAGTACAACACCACTGCAAACGCCAGAAGCGACAACACTTTTGCCATCATCAGAAACATCACTGCCAGAGATACAGCAGACGATGGAGGAGGAATCACCAGCACCAGAGCAAGAGGCAAAGATTGAACGAAGGAATGTCATTTTGCGCGCAGCAGCACCGAGCTTAAAATCGTTTTTATTTGAGGTAAAAGCTGTGCTTACGATAACATCCACTGTTCTTACAGACGGAAGCACACAATATCAGTTTACACTGACAGTTCCAAAGGAAGTGCCAGATGGATACACAGATGCAGAACAAAATAAACTGCAGTTGATGCAGCTTGATCATGTGGAGACAGCAGTTGTACTGCAGGATGAGGACAGCCCATATTATGGACAGATTGATGTAGAAATAATCAGCGAATAAATTAGAAAAAGCTCTCCTAGCTTCAAAATAAGCTAGAGGAGCTTTTTTCTAATTTTACTTTGTCTTTTCCTGAATTTTAGCATGTTCGCGCTCGGCATGCTCTGTCTGGCGTTCCATTTTCAGTTCCCAATGGATCAGGAATGTTAAAAGCGCACGCAGTACAATTACGGCTCCAAGAATACTCAGTTCCTCAATTGTATGGGAGACAACTGTTTTTAAAATCTCGCCTGCCATTTTAAATTCCAGAGACAGCGCCAGTGTTTCAGCCAGATCAATCTTTACTCTTGTATCATCGGAATTTAGACCGGAACGTATAAATTTGATAAATGATTTTATCGTTCCATAGGCGACAATAAAGACGCCGATCAGTTCTAGGATAGGAACAAGATATGAAATGACCACTTCAAGAATAAAATCAAGAAATTCTGCCGACATAAAAAAATCCTCCTGTGTATACTTAACATCCATCATAGTATACATAGGAGGAAATAGCAAATGATTTTTTATTCAAAATGAACATCAATTACCATAACTTCGCTATTTGTTCCAACACGAATGTCGGGTCCGTAGACACCAATGCCGGAAGTGACAAAGCTGTACATGCTGTCAATCATTTTCATGCCCCAGTGATTTTCCCACACAAACGGCTGAACAATCGTCAGTGGGAAAAACTGGCCGGCATGTGTGTGACCAGAAAGAACTATATCAACACCGTGCGCATTGTAATCAGACAGATGATCAGGTTCATGGCTTATCACAAAAAGCGGCATAGATGGATCAAGATTCTTTGTGAGTTCATCAAGAGAAGCACGTTTTTTTGTTCCATTTCCGGTGCGTTTTTCATCAAGACGTCCAGTAAGATAAAAGCTGTTGTCTATTATTGCTGTCTCATCCTCAAGCACGCTAATATTACTTTTTTCAAGAAATTCATACATGCGCGGATCGCGCGGTGCATTTTTTGAAGAAATTGGAAAACCGGCAATCAATGTCTCTGTTACATCATGGTTTCCAAATACGGCATATGTTCCGTAAGTGCTGTTTATCTGTGACAGGAGCATTTCAAGACGCTCTGGATTATCAAGTGCATCGAAATTATTATCAAAAATATCTCCTGCAATAACAACAATATCAGCATTCTCGGAATTAATTGCAGCAACCATGTCCTCAATCTGGGAGCAGCCAACACTGTATCCAAGATGAAAATCTCCAAGTAAAATCATTCGTAAATCTGTCAGATTGCCGGCACTTTTTTGAATAGTGGCTTTATAGTGGGCGGTAGTCAGCATCTTTGCGTGAAAGCATCCTTATACGGTAAAGCTGATACTAAGTAAAATGACAAGCAGGCCAAGTATAGTGCGAAGAAATATAGAATACAACAGATGCTTGATTGATTTTATATGACGTGAAGCAAACTTTAGAAGCAGCAAAAAAAGATCAGCTGTGAGAGTAAAGAAAATCAGATAAATTAAGAAGCCAATCCAATAATTGCTGAATCGTAAAATCAAGAGCTGATAATCATTTTCAGGAAGAAATTTCCCTAAAAAAATGCTGACAGTAAAGATTAATATTAGTCCGCACACAATAATGTTAAAGGCGCGGCGCTTTGGAAGATATATCTTTTTTGTCCATCTGCAAAATGACCACATAACGTAGCAGCAGAGAATTATATAGACAGTTAGCATGAACCATTTCAGCATAGGCGTTACCTTAACCTTTTTTGAGTGATCGTGTTGTGCCGCCATCCTCGAAGGTCACTGGAAGAAGTGTCAGGCTAGGAATCATAGAACGATCCTCTGTTGTGATAATTTCTACACATTTTGCGGCAAGCTGCGGCAGTGGTTGGCACATTGAGGAGACAAAAAGATCTTCTTTTAACCCACCAAATTTGCGGATACCGTCAAAACCAATAAGCTGTACATCTTCTGGGACACGGTATCCTTCCTTTTGCAAAAGCTTCTTGAATAGATAACCGTGATAATCTGTATGACAGAAAACTCCGTCAAAGGAAAGAGAGCCATCTGATTTTTTATGCTTATCAATAAATTGCTTCATCATATCAATGAAATTATCACAATCTTCCATATCAAGAAAGTCGGGAGTTATATGAAATTTTTTGCAGGCAGCCAAATAGCCATCTTTTCGCTTGTCAGATTCTCCAGGAAAGATAGAATGAAAACGAATGTATACTGGATGGCGACAGCCAAGCTCAAGCAGCTTTTCAATAGCCATCATGCTGCCATTATAATTATCTGACCCAACTCGAGGAATGTTGCGATTTTCAAAGAAGCGGTCGAAGACAACAATCGGAATATCAGGATTGATAAAATTTCCAATATCTGAGTAGGTCAGTGCAACAATTCCGTCAACTTTGTTTTGCGTTGCCAGATTTAAATAAGTAATCTCCTTTTCAGGAATACCATCTGAGCAGCAAAGCATTGTTTTTAAGCCTTTTTTATATAAGGCATCCTCAATGTAATCGGTAAAGGCAGCAAAAAAAGGATTCAGCATGTTGGGAATAATCACGGCAACTAGTCCTGTTTTTTTTGTTTTTAATCCTCGTGCATAGGTATTTATTTCATAGTGGAGGCTGGCAATGGCAGCTTCCACTTTCTTTTTATATTCCTCGCGCACAGTAATTCCGTTAATAACTTTAGAAACGGTGCCAAGTGAAACTCCAGCCTCCTTAGCAACGTCTTTCATAGTGGGCGCGTTTGTTTTTGTCATAAAGATCCTCCTGAAACAAGATATTAATGAATAGTATATCATAATTTATTTATAAATAGTATACCACAAAAATATGAAACGTTATATTGTTGCATATGCACAAAAGCAAGATAATAAAATTGAATATACTGCATATAAATGAGAAAAATATAAGGAAAATAGTTGACAATATGAAAAAACATAACTATAATGAAAATACAAACATGAAACGTTTCAAGTAACACTCAAAGTAAAAGAAAGAAGGGAAGAGCATGAAGAAGGCAAAACAAGGAGCAGTGCCTGTTCCGAAGAAAAATCTGTGGAAGCAAATCGCAAAGCATTGGGAGTTTTATGTGCTGTTGCTTCCAGGCATCATTCTGACAATTATTTTTAAATATGTTCCAATGTATGGTGTACAGATTGCTTTCCGTGATTACAATCCAGTTGGAGGCTTTTTTGGAAGTCCGTGGGTAGGATTGAAATGGTTTGAGCGTTTCTTTAACAATTATAACAGCATACGAATGATCAAAAATACAGTATTGCTGAGTCTTTACAGTATTTTGTGGACATTTCCAATTCCGATCATACTGGCACTTTTGATCAATCAGGTGAAGTGGAAAAAGTTCCAGCGTGTTTCGCAGACGATACTCTATGCACCTCATTTTATTTCAACAATGATCCTGTGTGGTATGCTTAGAATTTTTCTTTCTCCATATGGAGGACTGATCAGTACAATCATTCAGGCATTCGGCGGAAAAGCAACTAACTTAATTGACTCTGCAACTGCATTTCGTACCATCTACATTTCATCTAGTGTATGGCAGGACGCAGGTTGGGGAACAATCATTTACATTGCAACATTATCAAGCGTAGATGCGTCACTGCATGAAGCTGCAAGAGTGGATGGTGCGACACCGCTTCAGAGAATCTTCTATATTGACATTCCTGAACTTGTACCTGTTATTGTAATTCAGCTGATTATGTCGTTTGGAAACTTGATGAATGTCGGATTTGAAAAGGCATATCTGCTTCAGACAAGCTTAAACAAGGCAACATCAGAAATTATCGCAACTTATGTATATGAGCAGGGTCTTTTGAAGGCAATGTACAGTTTTTCAACAGCAGTTGGATTATTTAATACTGTTGTTAATATAGTGTTGCTGGTTGTGGTGAATACAGTATGTAAACGCCTGTCAGATGTGAGTTTTATTTAAAAGGGGGAATAAGATATGGCAAGCAATATGAAAATAAAAAAGAAATCTTCCGAGAAGACATTTGACATTATCAATGGTGCGTTTTTATTGATTCTTGTTATTTTAGTAGCATATCCGCTGTATTATGTATTAATTGCGTCAATCTCTGATCCATATGAGGTTTATGCGGGAAAAACATTCTTATTGCCTTCGAAGATCACATTTGAGGGTTACAAGAGAGTATTTAAAGAAAACTCAATTGCAGGAGGCTATCTGAATAGTATTTATTATACTGTTCTTGGAACAGTAGTATCTGTTGCACTTGTATTGACAACAGGCTATTGTATGTCAAAAAAGACGCTTCCATTTCGACGCGCAATCATGATCTTCTATGTTATTACAATGTATGTTGGCGGTGGATTGATTCCGACTTACCTGGTTGTATCAAAGATGCATATGCTTAATAGTGTTTGGGCACTTATTCTTCCTGGCGGTGTATCTGTTTACAATGTTATTGTAACAAGAACATTCTTTGAGACAAGCATTCCGCAGGAGTTATATGAGGCTGCATCTATTGATGGAAGTGGAAATATCCGTACTTTTGTAAAGATTGCACTTCCGCTTGCAAAGCCTATTATCGCAGTAATGGTTATCTTTACAATGGTTGCTTATTGGAATGACTGGTTTACAGCACTTATTTACATGCAGGAAAAAAGCAGATATCCACTGCAGCTTGTTCTTCGTCAGATTTTGATTCAAAGTCAGGCGATGGCAAGCATGATGGGAAATATGGATGGTGGTTATGCGGAAGCAAATAAGCTGACAGAGTTAATTAAGTTTGCATCAATTGTAGTAGGCTCTGTTCCGATGCTGATTGCGTATCCGTTTGTACAGAAATATTTTGAAAAAGGCTTTATGGCAGGAGCTGTAAAGGGCTGATTTGTCCAAATGCCAATATAATAAAAGGTTATAATAAAAAGGTTACAATAAAATAAACAATATATATTTTTTAAGGAGGACTTTGTAATGAAAAAGGCAAACAAAATGATGGCACTTACCATGGCAGCAGCAATGCTGGTTCCTCAGATGGCATTTGCAGGTGAATCTGAGCAGACCACATTCAATATTTTTGCAGGCGTCAGCGCATTATCACCAGACAATAGTGAGAAGCCGCTTGTGCAGCAGATGAATGAGGCAATGGGTGTAAGCATTGACTGGA
>ENA-ORKV01002234-ORKV01002234.1-human-gut-metagenome-genome-assembly--contig:-NODE-2234-length-11982-cov-4.552205_pt1 | contig 11982 bp, 10 predicted proteins | sample MGYA00243058_ERZ508805 | MGnify/ENA primary metagenome ERZ508805 (study PRJEB26277, sample SAMN04329770) | human gut metagenome | biome: human-associated habitat | host: Homo sapiens | place: USA... | reverse complement strand
GTTAAATAAAAGTAAAAATGTCCCTTCCTCTTTTTTCGATACAAATTGCAAATCTATAGCACCTCCTCTATTTGCTTGCAACAGCAACCGACAATCGGTACCATCGCTTAATGTAAGAATCATTTAACAATTCCTTATCTGTTTCAACCAACTTTATAAACAGTCCTGTTAATCCATCATATTTATTATAATCACCAGCATCATACAGTTTCCAATTAAGCTGTTCTAATGTCCAGTTACTCTTAATTGAATTATGGAGCATAGATGTCGTTGCCCAGTTATCCATAGAATCAGTCCCACCTAATGCTACAGGATATATATGATCTACAGTGGGTACAAACTCCCAGTAAGCATTATGACATTCTTCCATTTTCCAATGAGCATGATATGGAAATGTCTCAGGCATGTAATAAGATAGTACCTTCAATATTCCTGGATTCACAAGTTTCTGTCCACTATATCTGTCAATAAATCCATCCCGTACAAATTGAGCCATCTTCTCCTTATCTGTATAATTACGCCCTTGTGCAGTCAACTTATGAAATGGATATTCTGTTTCTATCGCTATTCTTGCTTCTGCAACATTATGTTGCAGAAGCCTATTTGCTACTTGTTCAATAACATCTATTTTCTCCATAATTACACCACTCAATCTTATTTATTACGCATTTACTGCTCTTAAACTCTGATATGTGTCCTCTACAAACAAACCCAGAACTTCTTTCTTTATTTCATCATTCTGTAATAATAGTGTAAAGAAATCTTGATTCTGTTCCAAACCATCAATGAGTGCATCATCTACATGATCGAAGAATGCAAATTCAAAATCCTGTTCAGTATTGTTCTTTGCACTTGTCTTTAATTCCTCTGATTTTTTCATAATATCTCTAATCTGAAGAGCCGCTTTGATTGCCACATCGTTATCATAGTTTCTACCAGTTCTATTGTTAATTTCTATAATAATCTGAGATAGTCTTTCCTCTTTTGCCGGAGTCAGGACAATATCATAAGCTGTTGGTAGTTTCATTACTGGATCTGATTTCATTTGTGGCTTTTTATATTCTCCAGTTTTCTTCTGAATAAATCCAGTTGCTCTAATCTTTCCTTCCAGATTATAGCCTCCGCCTGGATGATTAATCTTAATATAGCTGATGAGATAATTTAAGAAATTGTACTTCTTATGTAATTCCTTATCTTCAAAGCAGCTTGCCTGTAACAGGAACTCATAAAACCTAATAAAATGTCTTATATCCATAGCGCACTGAGCCTTGTCTTCATCTGAGAAACTATCAATCACTCTTTTTGCTTTCTGCAGATAAAATGTCATCTGTTTCTTATCTTTTGCCGTATGTTCTGATTCATATAACAACTTATTAAATGCCTCAATATCTGCTGGATCTAAGAAGAAATATCCTTCAATTTTAGCAATACTATCATAAATAGCAGTTGGTGTAACACTATTGCTAAGAATTGTTTTCGTATAATACTTGCTAAATGCCGCCGTTATTTCATTATAATCATTAGCAAAATCAAGTATAAATGTCTTCTTTTCATATGGAGGACATATCCTATTAAGGCGAGAAAGTGTCTGCACTGCTGTTACGCCATGCAACTTCTTTAATATGTACATTGCACATAATTTAGGCTGATCAAATCCGGTCTGATACTTATCCGCAACAAGTAATACCTGATAATTATCCTTATCGAACTCATCAGGAAGGCTCTTCTCAGCAACACCATTCATCCCAACTTCTGTGTACTCTTTATCATCAACTGTCACCTTACCTGAAAAAGCAACTAGTGCTTTTATGTCTTTGTAACCTTTTTTTGTCACGTAGTCTTCAAATGCCTGACGATACTTTACCGCCCCTGCTCTTGATTCAGTGACTACCATTGCCTTTGCATGTCCATCGAGTTCTGGCATTACAGTAGTTCTAAAATGCTCAATAATCATTTCTACTCTTTGACCAATATTAACTTCATGTAGTTGTATAAAACGTGCTATCTGTCTTTTGGCATCATTTGTTTGCATTTTAGGATCATCTTTTATTTCTTTATTAAGTTTAAAGTAGGTATCTATAGTTACATAGTTCTGCAATACATCCAAAATAAAACCTTCCTCTATAGCTTGCTTCATGCTATATAAGTGAAATGCCACTTTATCTCCATGAATATCTTCACGACCAAAAAGCTGAAATGTCGTTGGCTTTGGAGTTGCTGTAAAGGCAAACATGGATACATTTGGTTGTTTACCATTCTTGCTGATTTCATCTACTATCATATCCTCTGCATCATAGTTCACCTCTGCACCATTACCTAGTGTCATCGTAATTGCAGCCATATTCTTTCCCGCTGTACTTGAATGTGCTTCATCTATGATTACACCAAACTTTTTATTTTTCAAGCCTTTCACCGTATCCACAATATACGGAAACTTCTGAATAGTAGTTGCAATAATCTTTGTATTACCTTCAAGTGCAATCGCCAAGTCCTGACTGACACACTTATCATCCATGACACGAATCATACCATCTTTATGCTCAATTCCCATAATTGCCTTCTGGAGCTGTCTATCTACTACGACTCTGTCTGTGCAAATGATAATGTTATCAAAAATTATCTTATTATTTTCATCATGCAAAGAAGCTAGTCTGTGTGCTAACCACGCAATACTGTTTGTCTTTCCGGAACCTGCCGAATGTTGAATCAAATAATTCAGACTTGTTCCATTGTCTACCACATCTGCCAAGACTTTACGAACGCAATCAAGTTGATGGTATCTTGGAAATATTACTGTTTCCTTACGCTTTATCTTATCCGTTACCGGATCTTTTTTCTCTTTTACCTCTATGAACATAAATTTACTGATTATTTGTAACAGAGTATCCTTACTGAGAATATCTTCCCACATATAGTAGACGCTGTATTTATCCTTATAGATTGGATTGCCAGCTCCCTGGTCAATACCCTCTCCCTTTCCCATATTAAAAGGCAGGAAAAAGGTAGATTCCCCGTCCAGTTTCGTTGTCATATATACCTGTTCCAAGTCCATTGCGAATGATACAAGCACTCCAGACTTCCAACGGAATAATCTTGTCTTAAGATTTCGCTGTGTTCTGTACTGATAAATTGCATCTTGATAGCTTTGCCCTGCAGCATTACATTTCAATTCAAAGGCAATAATCGCAAGACCATTTAAGAAGATTACGAGATCAATACGCTCATTGTCACTTGCCCACACTTCCTCCGATACTGTAAAACGATTCTGATTGTAAAGTCGATTTAATTCTTTGTTGAATGTTGTTGCCGGCTTTGTGTACATAAGTTCTAACTTATGATTAGCCACTTCAATGCCGTGTTTTAATACATCTAGTCTTGAACCCCTCTGCTTTGTTTCCTCTGTGTTAATCTTCTGAACAATAATTTCCTGTAATTCATCCTTATAAACCTTTTCTAATGCTTCCATTTCATCTGGTTGTGTGGCATACAGAAATTCAAATAATGTTTTTCTATCTACTGCAAATAAACGGTCATAATTTGTTGCCGGCTTTATTGTATATCCTTGTTCTGATAATCTTTCAAGAATGAATTTTTGATAATCTTTCTCCGATAATACATTATTTATCATAAGTATCTCCTTTCCTAAGCATTCTTTAACCTCTTGATTAATTGTCTGGCAAATAGAAGAGCTATCTGGTCGCAACTATACTTTGCTGAATCAATTGCCTGAATATCTGCCACAAGCGGATACTTTGCCTTTAATTGTTCAGTCGTAATATTAAGCAAGATAGGTAGAATAAGTTTCTGTCCGTTTCTGTTTTGTCGATTCAAAAATCCCGCCAACTCACGTTCTGTCCACTCTCTATCAAAGAAATTTTCTGATATCACAATAATAGCAAATTCTGCTTTCTTGGTTCCATTTAGTATTCTATCTTTCCAATTGTCGCCCCATTCCAATGACTCTTTATCATAGAATATATTTACACCTAATGTATTAAGAGACTTATATAGTTCTTCAATTAAATCTTCCTTATCTTTGTTAGCATGAGAAATGAATACATCAAACTCCGGCAATGTTTTCGCTTGATACTTAGGGACTTCCACTGTAGATATACCATTCATTTTATCAATAAATGCGTTATCTTTACTTATGCTCTCTAAACATCCCACTAAATCCTTATATGCGTCCAGACTTCTATGAAATAGAATTGTTTTAATACGCTGTCCCAATGGATGTTCTTTCAAATAATTATTATAAAATATCTCAACATCATTAATCCAGATTTCACTTGGACGATTATACTCATTTATATTAGTTTCTAAACCGCCTGCGTTTATCGGTGTTTTAATGTTCTTAGTTCTTTCCAACAGTTCATTTAATTGTTCTTCGAAATCTGCCATTACAAAACCTCCCTTTTTCCAGTAACATATTCATAAATTATTGATTTTTTATATTCTTCAAGGGTTGCAAGCTGTTCCTTTTTCAATAAAATCGTCTTTTCGATTACAGAACACTTATCATTTAAATACTTTACAATTTCATCTTGCTCCTCTTTAGATGGTGCAAAAATCAATAATTTTGAAAATTCACTATAATTCAATCCTTGCCTTACACCATTTCCCATATTATAAAACACTTTCATAACATCAAACGAATGCAATAAATAATGGAAATACTCCGAATTGATATCTCCCTTTGGCATCAAATCAATGTACGCTGATGTTATAATGCCATGCTCTGTTACTAATCCAGTTCTCAAACTTCTTTTATCATTTTGTAAATCTGTAGGTCTAATAATAATATCACCTGGTTCTACAACATTATATGTATTGAAGCTAGCTGGTAATAGTCCGCCATTAGTATTAATGTCCTTACGTATTATTTTTCCATAACTTAGAGATAACAAATTTTGTTCATTTAGTGCATAATTTTTTACTTTTCTTTCCCCAAAATAATAATAAACAGGATGAAGTTCCCATGTACTTGGTATTTTACCAACATACTTAATACCACTATCCTTCATCTGAACATCAGGATTGAGTCCTTCGGTAACAGTTTCAATAATTACCGACTTCTTGTATTCCTCAAGCGTTTCAATTTCTGTTTGAATATCAGTAACCAGCTTATCTATTTCTATACATTTTGAGTCGAGAAAATCTGCAATTTTCATCTGAATCTCAAATGGCGGTACAATTATTGATGCATTACTTATATTTTTCTGAGTGATACTAAATACCTTTACTCCAGACGATTTTTCTCTGATTTGACGTCTCCAACAATCAGTCTGAAATAAATATGCAAAATACCTCATATCCTTCCGAAATAAAGAATGTGCTATTACTACATGGTACCCACCAAATAACAATGTATCGTCTCTTTTATACACACAATTTCCGCATCCATTGTAATCTTCCGAAGTATCTGCAAAAACAAAGTCGTATTTTTTCACTTCGCACAATGGAAATAATGTACTATATTTATTCTCTACATATCTTAAAAGAGATGGATCTATATTTACACCACTATTATATTTTGCATGTATCTGACCATAACTAACAACTGGTAACCCTTCATCTTTAAGATTATCCTTTGTTATTGGTAAACCTTTTCCAAATGAAAAATTATACTTGAGCTTGTCTGTCGTCCAGCCTAAAGGTATCTTTTCTATCCAAATAAGACCACTATCTTTCATTTCAAGCATCTATCTATACCTCCCCAAAAAGCTTAGCAATACCTTCACTTACAGAAAGTTCAAGTTCTGTAAACTTTACTTCTAACTCCTCTGATGGTGTAGGTTGTTGGTACTTATAAAAATATCTTGTAAACGGTATTTCTGCACCAGTTCTGATTACGGGATTCTTCTTTGTCAAATCTTCCTCCCAAAACCACTTTGCATCAGGAACATGAAGAAGGACCTCTCTATCCATATATTCTTCAATTGATTCATCATATTTGACTATTTCAGAATCCTTTGTTGTTTTGTCATATATAACATTTCCCTTTTTGTCTTTCTGAATCTCTGCTGATTTATCCATAAGAGACAAACCATCCTCAATTTTGGTAATTAACTTTTTATCAGTTGTGATATCGGAAAGGATTTTTACTAGCTCAGGTTCAAATTCTTCAGGTGATAAATATTTTTTGTGTGATTTAGCATTGTCTAGTACACTCAGAATGTCATCGTATAATGGTTTAGTTGCATAATATCCTTCCAGTTTTTTCTTATCCTTGCCATTAATTGTTGTTCCTTTCTCTTCAAGCTCAGTGACCTTTACCTCATCCCAAAGTGCCTTTAATGCACCACTCTGTAGCATATTTTGGATACTTTCATCTGTAATAGAATAACTACGCTGCAAAGGCTGCATAACTGCATATTCACGATAGATAAACTCTGTATTGTCATAAATCTTAACAAGTTCATTTTCCTTGAAATCTGCATAAAGCTTTGTAATCTCTGCCCGATCTTCAGGTCTGAACTCATTTTTCTTATTTCCTAAAGGCTTTCTCAATTTATGACAAATACTCGAAGCATCAATCAACTGAATCTTTCCTTTTCGTTCTTTGCGCTTATTTTTTGACAAGATCCATACATAAGTTGAAATACCTGTATTGTAGAATAAATCTGTTGGCATCTGTACAATAGCTTCTATTAAATCGTTTTCCAATAGCCATCTTCGAATCTGAGATTCTCCGGAAGCTGTTCCCCCGGCAAATAATGGTGAGCCATTTTCAATAATAGCAGCTCTACCATTGTTATCATCCATCTTGTCTATTGCTGACTGAATAAAGATAAGCTGCGCATCACCTCCGCTCGGAAGTCCAGCTCCCCATCTTCCATCTAATCCTTTGGCATACTCATCATTTACCGCTTGCTCCTGACCTTCTTTTGCATTATTTCCTGACCAAGATGTGCCAAAAGGTGGATTCTCAAGTACAAATCTCATCTTCGTTCCTTTAAAGCAGTCCTCCTTGAAGGTATCAGCATGACGGAAGTCTTCGGCATTTTGCCTTTTAATCAACATTTCTGCCAAACCAATCGCATATGATACCCCATTATATTCCTGCCCAAAGAGTCTTACATCCGCTGAAGGATTATAATGTTTCAAATAACTGTATGCTGTAGACAGCATTCCGCCAGTTCCACACGCCTGGTCACATATAGTGATAATCTTGCCATCTTCAAAAATATCATCACATCCCTCAGCAACTAAAAGTGATACACACATTTTGATAATATCTCGTCCAGTGTAATATTGTCCTGCATCTACATTCTGGAAGAATCTTCCAATAAGATTTTCAAAAATATATCCCATTTTAATTGAATCATATGTAGCCGGAGATAAATCGAGTTCTGAAAAAGCCTTAACTACAGTATATAAACAGCCGCCCTTGCTCATCGTTTTGATATGTGAGCTAAAATTAAGTGTATCCTCATCGTTCAAAAGACTTCGAACATTAGGAGAAAATGATTCCACATATGTTATAATATTTTTCTCGATATAATCAGGATCATTGCACAATTCTTTTAATGATAATTCACTTGTATTATAAAATTGATACTTTGAAATTCTATACATTGCTTTTTCAGGATAGCAAGGATTTTCGTTAAATTTATCCACTACTGCCTGCTTAGTTGACTCTAATGCACATTCTAATCGCCTTATGATCGTCATCGGAATAATTACATCGCCATATTTATCCGGCATGTATACTCCTCTTAACTTGTTCGCAATACTCCATATGAAATTAGCTTCCGACGTAATATCTACAGGATTATCATCCCATAAAACATCAATATTCTGGTTTGTCATATTATTCTACCTCCATGTTATCATCATTATAAATTTTTATCTGTCCATTATTCAGGACTGCTATTTGAATAATTCAATCTTTTGTTCTTTTTTATCTAGTTGTCGTAACAACTCATATTCCAGTTCCAACTCTGCATTTATATCTTCCAGGTTACGAACCGGATCTATATCTTCATTTTCAAGGTACATACCAAGTGTCCAGTCACCAACTTCAAGTACTTTTGCATCTGGTACTAAAAACGATATTCCTTTTACTGCTTTCTTATTATCCAAGATATCTTTCAAAATATTTTTGTTATCATCTGAAATATAAGCATCATTTCTTCGCTCTCTTTGAAAAAGGCTAGTCGCATCTACGAAAAGTACGTCTTTATTTCCATGTTCAATAATCAGCATTGTAGATTTAATTGATGAGCTAGTATGTACTGCCGGAAGAGTTACCACTGCCTTTAGCAATCCTTTTTTTACTATTTTGTCTCTGAATGTACTTAACGACTTTGTCTGCTTAAAAAGAAAATTAGGTGGAACAATAACCACAAATCTTCCATTCTCGCTTAAAGAATCAATTGCTGTTGCCATAAGAAGAGGTTCTGCTTCTCTGCATATAGGACTATCAAGCCATTCTCTTGCACGTAATCCTGTATATCCTATATGTTCTAAGTCTCCCATTTTCATTCCAAAAGGAATATCCATTACCACTTTATCCATATCACATGGCGTGTTGATTGCTGTAAAATCATCAGACATAAATTCATATTCTTTGACATCAGCAAGAATTGCATTCATAGCAGCAATTGCCAGTGAATTTCTATTTATATCCACACCCAAAAAGAATATATCCTTTTTCCCTTCAAGACATTTCATTGCTGAATAGCCACAACCCACTGTACCATCCAGTACCCTATCGCCATCATGAATATCTGTAGCAAGTCTTAACAATTCAGAAATAGCATTACTAGATACCATTTCACTACCAGTTTTAATCTGCTTATTCAATGAATAAATCAATTTGTTTGCATATGGATAATACCCTTCATTATCTATAATAATTTCTGATACTATCTGTATTGTTTCAAAAAATGCTCTCTTCCACATGTTATCTTCGATGTTCAAAGGAAATAATACCTCCGAAATTAGACCATGATTTAAATGATATGTTTCTTCAAACATATCTGCACTCTTTACCAAAACATCAACATCGTCAATAGCTGTAGGTCTAAATACAGATTTGGTCATTTCTACTAATCTACTCATATACTGTGGATTTTGACAGATATTACTTTCTATCATCTTGCGCAGACACATGATATATAGAGTACGACCAATATACACACTATCCATAAATCCATAATTTCTCCAAGTATTAGCTACTTTACCAACAAATTCATCTATTGCCTTATTATTTGCCATCTTATTTTCCTCCCAAAATTGCATCAAGCTTTTCTTTTTCTAATTCAATAATTCTTGCTAAGACCTTCTCTTTTTCGCTTACAATCTCGTAATACTCAGCCACTTGTTTCTGTTCATCCATCGACAACACTTTTATCTGTACTTCTTTTATCTTACTCATTGTAAGAAGTGGAACGGCTGCACCACTAACCTTACTTAATACCTGTTTTCGATAAACTCCTGAATTCATAAAAGCAGTTAAATATTCTGAAGAAACATCTTTGCTTCGATTTCTAATAATTATGCAAAAAGACGTAACAAGTAATCCCGCATCCTTTTCTGTAATATAAGCTACATCATATGGTGTAGACAACTTCACTACAATATCTCCCGTATGTGTAAGTTTCTTCTCATCAATTTCTGTTTTATATTCCATTTCATAAAGTTCGTCATGTTCAATATTTCCATTCTGAATCGCTTTAGGCGGAATCACCAGAATTTTTCCAATCGACTTGTCATCCTTTTCTGGATTTGCTTCAACTCTCGAAGTTATCTGACCACCAACAAATGTCAACCCCTTAATGTTTCCAATGGTATTCTGCTTATTCATTTTTATATCCTTTCATTATGTGATATATTTTTTTATGTTCTTATTTAATTTGTAAAAGAATAAGCACTGTGCCAGTGCCATTCCTTTTTTTTGATGTTATCAATATAACACCTATTCGCAAATATGTCAATAACATTTTTATAAATATCTTTAGTTCTTCTGATATATTTTTATATGTCCATTTCATTTTGTGTTGTAATATAGTTTTCCCTCTTTTGCTATAAGTCTTACATCTTCATTGTACCGGTCTCTCATATCTAAAGTTCTATCATTAAGCTGAATGTTTCTTTGCACTCGGATATTTGTAACCGCTTCTTTTCCTATATTCCTATATTTCCATTTTTCACTAATCAGCTCTAGTGGCTTATGTATCACTGCATCTATCCCCTGTCTTTCCATACGTGCCTGAGCGACATCTATTTTAAACTTCTTTTTATGAAATTCGTGCCATTTTCTTAGCTTATCAAGCAAGTTATTTTCCATATCATACATATCAGAATAAGCTGCATAGCATTGTTCCTTTGATATAGCTCCTAAATGTAATGTATAGTTCAAATCTGCAATCATGTATAGCACTTCTGTTAATGTTCCTTGATACTTTTGCCAAATAGCCACTTCGCTCATCAACTTATCATATTTTTCAAAAGACTCTCCCTCTTTACTGCTTAACTCTGAAATAGTTACATTTGCCTGATTAAGTAAATCCATGCATGTTGTCTCCAATCCTTGAAGTCTTTGGATTTCTTCATTCCGTAAATTATTATCTTCAAGTATCTCCGTCTGAAACTCAGATGCTCTTTTTACCTGCGTCATAAGGGTTAGTACTTTGCCTTTGTATTCTGCCATCTGAAAATTTGCTAATTTAGAAATATTACTATTCATATCTGCTAATTCACCATTGATTTGTTTCATATAATATTGTCCCACTACAAGAGCAGCCGCTCCCATAGCAGCATTAGCAATATTTGCTGCTGCAATTTTATTTACAGCACTATCAGCATTCATCCAATTTGCTTGCCCTGCAATTCCTTTTTTATTTCTAAAGAAACCTCTTACAGCACCTTCCATATCCTTAGAATTTACCAATTTTGCTCCTGCCGGTAGTATTGCCTGATATACACCTTGATTTGCCAGTTGCATTCCTTCTGCTACTGCACCTACATTTACTCCTGCCTGTGCCAACTGTGGAACAGCACTTATAATTCTGTTGATTACTTTATCATCTTCTATTTTAACAAGTGCCAGTCCATTGTCTTCAAATACATCCGGCAATTGCTCTACTTGCACTTGTAACTCATTCTTTTTTCCAAACATTTTATTTCATCATCTCCTAAATTAGTGTTGGATCTGCTCCAAACCATGTCTGTACATCATTTTCTGCTGTTACATTTTCAATCCATGCCACCCCAAACACATACCTTGTTGTCTTAGTTTCTTCCAAAATCAGATACGAAACGCCATCTTCCATATAATCATTATCATAATCATACACATCTGATGCACGTGTTCCATCAGGATAATATCCAGCATCACCTTCCATACCTATCGACAATTTAATATTATCTCTGTAAAATGACTTCAACTCCAATCGTTCACCTGATTCTATTCCATCTTCTTTGGATGAAATATAATCCTTAATTTTGCAAGAAATAACATGGAATTTACCATCTGGGATAAAATTAACTTCTATGCTATATCTACCATCTATATCTGGACATAATTTGTCTGATATTCTAATATTTCTTTCGACATATTCTATTTTTTTATCATTTATGTATATTTCTATATCTCCCAATGGTGTAGTCAGCATGATTAATCCTCCAATCCTTTTTATTATAACATCTATAATATTTATCCGCATTAAAAAAGGACGCAGAATCTCTCCCACGTCCTCAAAACTATCTGGCTTTATCTTCCCTTACCTTTGATACTTCCTTATGTGCCGCTTCCTACTTCACCACATCCACACCTCTAGCCTCAAATGCATCTGCATTATACTGATACTCCTGTGGTTCAGCGACCATCGGTGAATATACAATCTCTGCTTCCACTCGCTCAGCTTCTGCCCTCTCCTGCTCTGTCTGTTTCTGCTCCTTCTCCATATGCTTTTCCTTATCAAGCTGCACATTCATAGCCAGATTATCCAGCTTATCAATCGAAGCATCCAGATG
>ENA-ORKV01002231-ORKV01002231.1-human-gut-metagenome-genome-assembly--contig:-NODE-2231-length-11988-cov-9.532197_pt1 | contig 11988 bp, 7 predicted proteins | sample MGYA00243058_ERZ508805 | MGnify/ENA primary metagenome ERZ508805 (study PRJEB26277, sample SAMN04329770) | human gut metagenome | biome: human-associated habitat | host: Homo sapiens | place: USA... | reverse complement strand
TAGCCTTCCTTGCGGATGGTGTTCAGTGCCTGAACGCCGCACCAGTCGAACTCTACGGAAGAACCGATACGGTAAGCTCCCGAACCGAGTACCACGATACTCTTATGGTCGCCCAGATAATGTACATCATTGGCAACACCGCTATAAGTCAGATACAGGTAGTTGGTCTGTGCAGGATATTCAGCTGCCAGCGTATCGATCTGTTTTACAACCGGAACGATACCTACTTTCTTACGATGGTTGCGGATGTCGACGATGGCATCTTCCATTTCACCTTCGTATCCGATGGCACGTGCCACCTGGAAGTCAGAGAATCCCTGACGCTTGGCTTTATAAAGCAATTCGTTCGGAAGTTGTGAAAGCAGCTTATGGTTGTTGCCCCATTCATGGAGTTCCTTGGATGTCTGCATGATGTTCATCAGCTTGTCAAGGAACCATTTGTCAATCTTGGTGAGGTCGTGGATCTGGTCAACAGTGTAACCGGCACGCATTGCCTTCGAGATAACGAAGATACGCTTGTCGGTCGGTTCGCGCAAGGCCTTGTCGATGTCTTCGATCACCAGTTCCTTGTTTTCTACGAAACCGTGCATGCCCTGACCGATCATACGCAGACCTTTCTGAATCGCTTCTTCGAAAGTACGTCCGATGGCCATGACTTCACCGACAGACTTCATGCTGGAACCCAGCTCACGGTCTACACCGTGGAACTTGCCCAAGTCCCAGCGGGGGATCTTACATACGCAGTAGTCCAGTGCCGGTTCAAAGAAAGCAGAAGTAGTCTTTGTTACCGAGTTCTTCAGGTCGAACAGTCCGTAACCCAGACCCAACTTAGCAGCAACGAATGCCAGAGGATAACCGGTTGCCTTGGAAGCCAGTGCAGATGAACGGCTCAGACGGGCATTTACTTCGATTACCCGGTAGTCTTCTGATTCGGGGTCGAACGCATACTGAACATTACATTCACCCACAATTCCGATGTGACGGATGATGCGGATAGCCAGTTCACGCAGTTTGTGATATTCGCTGTTGGTCAGAGTCTGTGAAGGAGCGATAACGATAGACTCACCGGTATGGATACCCAGAGGGTCGAAGTTTTCCATGTTACATACGGTGATACAGTTGTCGAAACGGTCGCGTACCACTTCGTATTCCACCTCTTTCCAGCCTTTCAGACTCTTTTCAACCAGCACCTGCGGAGAGAAAGAGAAAGCTTTTTCAGCCAGTACGTTCAGTTCTTCTTCATTGTCGCAGAAACCTGAGCCCAGACCTCCCAGTGCGTATGCAGCACGGATGATCACCGGATAACCCAGTTCCTTGGCAGCACGACGGGCATCTTCAATGTTCTCAACCGCTTCACTCTTGATGGTCTTTACATTGATTTCATCCAGCTTCTGTACGAACAACTCACGGTCTTCCGTATCCATGATAGCCTGTACGGGAGTACCGAGCACGCGTGCATTGTATTTTTCAAACACACCGGCCTTATACAGAGCCACACCGCAGTTCAAGGCAGTCTGACCACCGAATGACAGCAACACGCCGTCGGGACGTTCTTTGGCAATCACCTTCTCTACAAAGTAAGGAGTCACAGGCAGGAAGTAAATCTTGTCTGCCACACCTTCCGATGTCTGTACGGTAGCGATGTTCGGGTTGATCAGAATGGTTTCGATGCCTTCTTCCTTCAACGCCTTCAGAGCTTGTGAGCCGGAATAGTCGAATTCGCCTGCTTCACCGATCTTCAAGGCTCCGGAACCTAACAATAATACTTTCTTTATATCTTCTTTCATTGTTTTCTTTTGATTTTAATGGATTACAGCAACTTTACAAACTCGTCGAACAGGAATTCCGTATCTGTCGGGCCACTGGCAGCTTCAGGATGGAACTGTGCCGAGAACCAGGGGTTTTTCTTATGACGGATTCCTTCATTGGAACCATCGTTCATATTGATGAAAAGAGGTTCCCAGTCTGCTCCCAGGGTGTTGTTGTCCACTGCATAACCGTGGTTCTGTGAGGTAATGAAACATTTTTCAGTTCCTACCATACGCACCGGCTGATTGTGGCTGCGGTGACCGTATTTCAGCTTGTAGATCTTGGCTCCACCTGCCTTTGACAGCAGCTGGTTACCCATACAGATACCGAAGATAGGCAGTTTCTCGTTCTGCATGGCCTTGCGAATGTTCTGCACGGCAGCATCACATGTATCAGGGTCGCCCGGACCATTGGAAATAAACAGGCCGTCGAACTGCAGAGAGTTGAAATCGTAATCCCAGGGTACACGGATGATTTCTACATCACGCTTGAGCAGACAACGGATGATGTTTGACTTCACACCGCAGTCAACCAGTACCACTTTCTTCTTGCCTTCGCCTTCATTGTAACGGATGATCTCCTTGCAGGAAACCTTATCAACATAATTCACACCGGCATAGGCAGCTTCGGGAATGTTGTCCGGTTCATCATCGAAAACGATCTTTCCCATCATCACACCATGCTCACGCAAAACCTTGGTCAGTTCGCGTGTGTCAATACCTGTAATACCCGGAATCTGTTCACGCTTCAGCCAGTCGCCCAAGCTTTCCACTGCATTCCAGTGAGAATACTTCTCGCTGTAATCGCTCACGATAATCGCTTCGGCATGAATTTTTTCGCTCTCCATAAAGGTGGGCAGTCCGTTTGCTTCAAACGTGAACGAAGGCACGCCATAGTTACCAACCAACGGATAAGTCAGCGTCATCAGCTGACCTGCATACGAAGGGTCGGTCAGGCTCTCAGGGTATCCGGTCATCGCTGTGTTGAACACCACTTCACCGGCTACCGGCTTCTCATAGCCGAACGACTTGCCATGAAAGCGGCTCCCGTCGTCGAGGATCAATGTTACATTTCTCATTACCTTAAATATTCTGTATCTATTGTTTACTGTTAATATTTCTCAACTTTTCTCAGAACTGATAGATCTGTTCTACATAATCAATAAAGGCCTGGTTCACCAGTTTCACTCCGCCCGGTGTCGGATAGTCACCGCTAAAGTACCAGTCTCCTTCATGATCCGGACAAGCTTCATGCAGTCCTTCAAGAGTCTGGTATACGATTTCCACTTTAGCCTGAGTTCCGGCCGGTGTCAGCAGTTCCACCATCTTGGCAGAAATCTCTTCATCGGTAAACGGAGCATAGATTTCCTTCACATAGTTCACCATTTCTTCTTTCGGAAGCGACAGCTGTGCCTTCGACTTGAGGTAAACATCCTCAATGACACGCTGCATGCCCCGTTCTTCCAGCAAGGCAATGGCTGCCTTGAAGGCGATGAACTGCTCCATGCTCGCCATGTCAATACCATAATAATCCGGGTAACGGACCTGCGGCGAAGAAGAAACAATGACAATCTTTTTCGGATGCAACCGGTCCAGAATACTGATGATACTCTGTTTCAGCGTCGTACCACGCACGATACTGTCATCAATAATCACCAGATTATCTTCGTACGGAATAAGACTTCCGTAAGTAATGTCGTATACGTGTGCTGCAAGATCATTGCGGGTGTTACCTTCGGCAATGAACGTACGCAACTTGATATCTTTAATAGCCACCTTTTCACTGCGGATACGCTGGGAAAGAATCTGTTCCAGTTCGCTGTGACTGGGCTTATGTCCCAATGCTTCGATCCGTTGTACCTTCAGCTGGTTCAAATAATTGTCAAAACCTTCCAGCATACCATAGAAGGCAACTTCGGCCGTATTGGGAATAAATGAAAAGACCGTATGTACCACGTCGTGGTCAATGGCTTTCAGAATCGGATCAACCAGTTTTTCACCCAGCTGCTTGCGCTCGCGGTAAATATCCATATCACTTCCGCGGCTGAAATAGATGCGTTCAAACGAGCAGGCCTTCTTTTGTTTCGGCTCATTGATCTGTGCCAGACGCATCTCTCCTTTCTTATTGACCAGAATAGCCTGTCCCGGAAGAAGTTCATGTACGCTGTCGGCCGGTACGTTCAAAGCAGTCTGTATAACAGGACGCTCAGAAGCCAGTACCATGATTTCATCATCCATATACCAGAATCCCGGACGAATTCCCCAGGGATCACGAACGGCAAAACTTTCACCGCTACCGGTCAGACCGCAGATGACATATCCTCCATCCCATTTCGGACTTGAAGTTTTCAATACATTGGTCAGATCAATCCGGTCTTCAATGGCATGTGTTATATCCATTCCTTCCAGACCTTCTTCTTTGCATTGCTGGTAAAGCCGTTCCACTTCACGGTCAAGGCGATGTCCCACCTGTTCCAGCATGATATAAGTATCGGCATATTTACGGGGATGCTGGCCGTCGGCTGTAATGTCAGCAAAGATTTCATCCACATTGGTCAGGTTGAAGTTTCCGCAAAGTGCCAGATTCTTTGCGCGCCAGTTATTGCGCCGCAAAAACGGATGCACGTATGAAATACCACTTTTACCCGTCGTTGAATAGCGTAAATGTCCCATATACAACTCACCGGCAAAAGGCAGACACTGTTTGGCATATTCTGCATCGGCCATCTGTTCAGGTGTCAAATCCTTGAAACAACTATGAACCGTACTGAATATTTCGGTAATCGCTCCCGAGCCTAGTCCGCGCTCGCGAAACATATATTCTTCACCTGGGTTTGCCTGTAACTTGACACAAGCCAGACCAGCCGCTTCCTGACCGCGGTTATGCTGTTTTTCCATCAACAGATAAAGCTTGTTCAGTCCGTACATCCAGGTCCCATACTTTTCCTGATAATATTCCAGCGGTTTTAACAGGCGAATCAACGCAACTCCGCATTCATGTTTTAATGGTTCCATATTGTTCCGAATCGTTAGTTAGTCCTTATACAGCATCAAAAAAATACCTGAACTTGCCAATAAGCAATTTCAGGTATTTTCTCACTATTAAATTTTCACAAATATCACAGCCTAAATATGAAAAGGACTGCAATGCAAGATAGAAAAATACAAAAAAATATGTGTTCAGCCAACCCGAATCCGGATAAGCTCTTTTAACTTCTATCTGTTTCTCTAAACTATACATTGAATCCCACTTATACTTCGGGGTGCAAATATAGCAATTTTCCGTGAAAGGACAGCTATTTTCTGAATTATTTATATTTTGACAGGCTGCTATTCAATTTATGTTCCAAAGAAATTCTTTACCAACATTCACTAAATACAGATTCACATAAGTATATGTCTGTCACTAATCTTTCATTTCTTTATTACAAAGCCCAATATGATACAGAAACTATTCAGACAACCAGTCGATAAAATCACCCAAATACAACAAAAGAAAAGGTGTGTAACTTGATAAGCTACACACCTTTTTACTATTTATATCTAGTGATATTACTTCACTTCCTCAAAATCAGCATCCTGAACATTATCATTCTTTCCGCCATTCTGAGTATTTGCCTGACCTGCATTAGGACCAGCCTGAGCACCGCCTTGTGCACCTGTCTGAGCATACATTTCAGCACTTGCAGCCTGGAATGCAGTCTGAAGTTCAGCACTTGCAGCATCGATACCAGCCAAATCCTGTGCTTTATGAGCATCTTTCAGTTTCTGAAGAGCAGCTTCGATAGGAGCTTTCTTGTCAGCTGGAAGCTTATCACCAAGATCCTTCAACTGATTTTCAGTTGTGAAGATCAAGCTATCTGCCTGGTTCAATTTATCGATACGTTCTTTTTCTTTCTTATCTGCTTCTGCGTTTGCTTCAGCTTCAGCTTTCATACGTTCAATTTCTTCCTTGCTCAAGCCAGATGAAGCTTCGATACGAATAGCCTGTTCCTTACCTGTTGCTTTATCCTTTGCAGAAACTTTCAAGATACCGTTTGCATCGATATCGAAGGTTACTTCAATCTGAGGAACACCACGACGAGCAGGAGCAATACCTGTCAGGTTGAACTGACCGATTGATTTGTTCTGTGCTGCCATAGGACGTTCACCCTGAAGTACGTGGATTGTTACTTCTGTCTGATTGTCGGCTGCTGTAGAGAATACTTCACTCTTCTTGCAAGGGATAGTAGTGTTAGCATCGATAAGTTTTGTCATCACACCACCCATTGTTTCGATACCCATTGACAGCGGAGTTACATCCAACAGAACTACACCCTTGATTTCGTCTGTCAAAACGGCACCCTGAACAGCAGCACCTACAGCTACTACTTCATCCGGATTTACACCCTTAGAAGGAACTTTGCCGAAGAAATCTTCTACCAGTTTCTGAACAGCCGGTATACGAGAAGAACCACCTACCAGGATAACTTCATCGATATCAGAGTTACTCAAACCTGCATCACTCATCGCTTTCTTACAAGGTTCAAGACAAGCCTGAATCAAGTTGTGAGCCAAAGCTTCGAATTTAGCACGAGTCAAAGTCTTAACCAAGTGCTTAGGCACACCAGCTACCGGCATGATGTACGGCAAGTTAATTTCTGTAGAAGTTGAAGAAGACAATTCGATCTTAGCTTTTTCAGCAGCTTCTTTCAAACGCTGCATAGCCATCGGATCTGTTGTCAGATCTGCACCTTCATCATTCTTGAATTCCTGTACCAACCAGTCGATGATTACTTGATCGAAGTCATCACCACCCAGGTGAGTATCACCGTTAGTTGACAATACTTCGAATACACCACCACCAAATTCAAGGATAGAAATATCGAATGTACCACCACCAAGGTCGAATACAGCTACCTTCATATCTTTGTTAGACTTGTCTACACCATATGCCAAGGCAGCAGCAGTCGGTTCGTTCACAATACGTTTTACTTCCAGACCTGCAATCTGACCAGCTTCCTTAGTAGCCTGACGCTGTGAATCTGAGAAGTATGCCGGAACTGTAATAACAGCTTCAGTAACTTCCTGTCCCAGATAATCTTCAGCAGTCTTTTTCATTTTCTGAAGAATCATTGCTGAAATTTCCTGCGGAGTATACAGACGTCCGTCAATATCTACACGCGGAGTATTGTTATCACCTCTTACTACAGAGTAAGGTACACGTGAAATTTCTTTTTGAACCTGATCATAAGTTTCACCCATGAAACGTTTGATAGAATATACCGTACGTTTCGGATTTGTGATAGCCTGACGTTTTGCAGGATCACCAACCTTACGCTCACCGCCATCAACAAAACCTACAACAGAAGGAGTTGTACGTTTACCTTCGCTGTTGGCAATTACCACAGGTTCGTTACCTTCGAATACTGCAACACAAGAGTTTGTTGTTCCTAAGTCAATACCAATAATCTTTCCCATAATTATATCTATTATTTTTATTATTTTTATTCTAGTTTACTCTGCAATGCCGAAGCATTACGTCTTCATTTAAACAAATGGCGTGCCAAAACAAATTAGCCTCATTTTTTAAGTTCAACAGACATCTTGTCAGTAATATCTGACAGATTCAGCGAAAAAATACGCCATTTTTTACATTACGCCCTAAAAGTATCCCATTTATACCTATTCCTTATATATAGTATTTCATATCTACGGTTCAGATATAGTTTCCTACAATTCGGAATCTCTATATAACGGTTAAGAAACGGCATCATTGAAATCTTATTTGCCACGATCTATTTTTGCAAAGAATAAAAACAATATCCAAGAGAAGATCAAAATGAAAAAAGTACTTTTATTCCTTGCATGTACGTATTGCCTCATATCATGCAACAACCAGTCTCCTAAAGAGGAAAAAGCCCCTAATGTAAAAATTATCCATGCAGAAAAACTGGAAGCATCTCCTGAACGCAGTTATTCATTCATTTCACAACCCTATAGGACTACGGAGCTCTCTTCCCGGGTAGGTGGCCCTATATATACATTCGAAGCACAAAGCGGACAGTTTTACCGAAAAGGAGATTTGATTTCCGCCATTGACGACCGTGACTTTCAGATTCGGAAACAACGCGCCGAAGCTGTTTTCAAACAGGCTGAAGCCGACTACAGACGAATCTCAAATCTATATGAAAAAGGTAATATATCAGGAACCAACTACGAAAAAGCCAAGGCCGATTATGAGAAAGCCCAGGCAGACTTTACAACTGCTGCCAATGAATTAAAAGATACAAAGCTATATGCTCCTTTCGACGGATACATTCAAAATGTCAATATTGAACGTTATCAGGAAGTCAAAACTTCTTATCCGATTGTGTCATTCATTGATTTATCCTAAATCAAAACAGAAGCTTACATACCAGAAGATATGGCCGTAAATGCCCGAAAGATATCTGCAGACGCCTGCAATATTGTCTTCAATAATCTGAAAGGAAAAACGTTTGTTCCGGAAAAGACTTTTGTCACACAAAGTGCAACAGACAATAATATCTCTTATTTATTCACTGCAATCATCAATAACTCAGACAACAGTTTATTAGGGGGGGATGCCCGGCTCTCTATCAATCCCGACTCCCAGCTCATCTTCATCTTTACACCAGAGTGTCGCTATCCCCCAAACTGCTGTCTGTCACACCAATGAAGAAGGATCTTTTGTCTGGAGAGTTACAGATCAGAACCTGGTTGTCAAGACACCTGTAAAAACCGGGAAATTAATTAAAAACAATCAGATAGAAATTCTTTCCGGACTTTCTGCCGGAGAAAGAATAGCTGTTACACGGCTTACCTACTTATCAGAAAACCAAGAAATAACTATTCAAGAATAAGGAAACCAATGAAAAGTTTAGCAAAATTTTTCCTGACCAACAAGGCCTTAAGCTGGCTGATGCTAATATTGATGTTGGGTGGAGGCATATTCGCATATAACAACATGGGAAAGCTCGAAGATGCACCATTTACCATCAAACAGGCCCTCGTCACCACTTCTTATCCGGGTGCTTCCCCCATGGAAGTACAGCAACAAGTAACCGATGTTCTGGAAGAAGCAATCCAGTCATTGGGAGAATTGTATTATCTGAAAACAGAAAACCGGACAGGACTCTCTAAAATTACCGTATATGTAAAGAAAGAAATTCGTGCCAAAGATATGCAGCAACTTTGGGATAAGCTCCGCCGAAAAGTCAATGATGTACAAAACAAACTACCAGCCGGAGCCGGTCCTTCTGTTGTCAATGATGATTTTGGCGACGTCTTGGGAGTTTTTTATGGTCTAAGCAGTGAAACGCATACATACCGTGAACTGGAAGATTGTGCCAAAGATATAAAAAACGAATTATTAGATGTAAAAGATGTAGCCAAAGTAGAACTGTTCGGTATCCAGAACCGAACGATTGAAGTTACAGTCAATCCGTCATTACTGTCCCAAAGTGGTGTGATGATGAGTGACATCTCTTCTGCTTTTGAAAGACAAAACAAAGTTGTTGATGCCGGAGCCATTGAAACCTCAACCAACCGTCTCCGAATAGAAGCAACAGGAAGTTTTACCAATCTGGAAGAAATAGAAAATCTGACAATTGTTTCGCGCAAAGGCGAATATTTCCGTTTGGGAGAGATAGCAGACATTCAAGAAAGCTACTCACGTCCTGCAAGAAACCTGATGAGAATCGGTAATATTCCAGCTGTAGGTATAGCCATATCTACGGTTTCCGATGGAAATGTCGTTGAAATGGCAGAGCTGGTATCCCAACAAATCAATAAGATGAAAGCAGAAATGCCCGAGGGATACAAACTGGATATTATCTACGACCAAGGATATGAATCAGCCGTAGCCAACGATGGATTTATCATGAATCTGATCGTTTCCGTATTAACCGTAGTAGCTGTATTACTATTCTTCATCGGATTTAAGAATGGTTTTCTGATAGGCAGCGGACTTATATTCTCCATTTTCGGGACCTTGATCTACATGCAGGCAACAGGTATTGCCCTGCAGCGAATGTCACTGGCTGCCATAATCATTGCCATGGGAATGCTGGTAGATAACGCAATTGTTGTATACGATGCTGCATTGGTTAACATGCAGCGCGGCATGAGAAAACGCATAGCTATCCTAAATGCTGTATCAAGCACTGCCATGCCACTCCTCGGAGCTACTCTGATTGCAGTCCTCACCTTTCTGCCGGTGTATCTTTCACCCCATATTACAGGAGAAATCCTTTCTTCATTATTCATCGTGATAGCCGTTTCTCTGCTGCTCAGCTGGATTCTGGCCATCACACAAAACGTATTTTTCGTTCAAGAATTTGTAAGACGTCCACGACCGGAAGAATTGAAAAACGAATTGTTCAGCGGCCGTATATATGACTTCTTCCGCAAGGCATTAAGCTTTACAATTAAGAAAAGATATACAGTCATCGGATGCATGGTTGTACTGCTGGCAATAGCAGGATGGGGATTCAAATATATTCCCCAACAGTTTATGCCATTATTAAACAAGCAGTACTTCTCCATTGACATGTGGCTACCGGAAGGAACACGTATCGAAGAAAGTGAAAGACAGGCAGCACAACTGACAGAGTTTCTGCAAACCTTCGATGGCATCAAAAAAGTGTCTACTTATATCGGACAAACGCCACCAAGATATTATCTGGCTAATGCTGCTTACGGTCCGCAACCTAATTATGCTCAATGTCTGATAGAAGCGGAAAGCCCTGAAAAATCACGAGAGTTACAAGAAATATTATATCATGAACTGCCCGAAAGATTTCAGGATGCACTTATACGCGTCAACAGCTTTGAAATAAACAGCATCCCCCAGGCCTTGATTGAAGCCCGTTTCTGCGGCAATGATCCTGCCGTATTGGACTCCCTGACAAATATAGCTATTGGAATCATGCGCAAGAACCCGAAAGTGCTGAATGCACGCAATGAATGGGGAAACATGGCCATGATGATAAAGGCCGGTTATGATCCGGTAAAAGCAGGAAGGCTGAACATCGGACGCAGTGACATTATGAATGCCGTGAAATCAGTAAACGATGGAACAGCCATAGGAGTTTATCGGGATAACGACAAGAAAGTTCCTGTCTTATTGCGTACTGAAACGAATTCCTCCTGGAATACAGAAGGGCTGGAAGATCTGCAAATATGGAACGGAACAAACTCAGCACCACTTGGCCAGGTAACTGACGGCCTCAACCTGGCATGGGAATATCCGCTTGTCCGTACATATAATCGCCAACTTTCCATGGCTGCCCAATGTGATGTGAAACGCGGACATACCATGAAAGAAGTACATTCCGAAATACGGGAAGAAATTGAAAACATCAAACTTCCTGAAGGATACAGTTTCTTCTGGGATTCACAATATAAAGACCAGAAAGAAGCAATGGCGGCCTTGACCAAATATTTCCCGCTGGCTATCATCATGCTGACAGTTATTCTGGTCATGCTTTTCGGAAATTTCCGGCAACCGCTTATTATCTTTCTTATTTTGCCGTTATCACTCATCGGAATGGTATTCGGCCTGTTGCTTACCGGATTCCAGTTTGGTTTCTTTTGCATCGCCGGCTGGCTGGGACTATTGGGTATGATCATTAAAAATGTAATTGTCCTGCTGGATGAAGTCAATGTACAGCGACGGGCAGGTATTGCCCCCTACACTGCTGTCATCGAAGCTACCGTTTCCAGAGTACGTCCGGTATTGATGGCAGCCCTGACAACCGTGTTCGGAAGCATCCCTCTCTTATTTGACGTCATATTTGGCGGCATGGCAGCAACGATTGTATTCGGTTTGTCGTTCGCGACATTGCTTACTCTCTTTGTAACCCCAGCCTTATATGCCATTTTTTACAAAATATAATGTCTATAGCTTTATATCGAATTTTATGTGGAACTTTTTCTTAACTTTACCAACGATCCAGAGAATGAACAAATGGATTTTCCTGTGCCTGGCAGGTATTTCTATCCAGACCCAGGCACAGCAGAGCAATTTTTTACAAGAATATCGTGCCAAAGTGAAAGAATACAATCAAGACATAAAAACTGCAGGATATGCCGTTTCCATACAATCGAGTAGGAGGTAAACATTAATCATAGGTGTTTATCTCCTATTTTCATGTTTACCGACCTCTCACACCACCGT
>ENA-ORKV01002213-ORKV01002213.1-human-gut-metagenome-genome-assembly--contig:-NODE-2213-length-12054-cov-3.093763_pt1 | contig 12054 bp, 7 predicted proteins | sample MGYA00243058_ERZ508805 | MGnify/ENA primary metagenome ERZ508805 (study PRJEB26277, sample SAMN04329770) | human gut metagenome | biome: human-associated habitat | host: Homo sapiens | place: USA... | reverse complement strand
GATCAAACAAAATCATATTAGTATGCACGGGATTGCTTTGAAGAGCAAAAACCATCTTTTTATCTTTCAACGAAAGTAAACAGACATTATCCAAATTCATGGTATAATGAGTAAGCTGTTTTACTTCTCCAGTTGATAAAGTAAATGAATATAAGTTATTATACCCATCCTGATCAGAAATAAACAAAGCTTTATCTGATGAAACCCATTCAGGCAACACCATCGTACCAGAAAGACTTCCTTCTTTAGATGGATCAGTCAACACTTTTGATGCCTTTGTCGCCAAATCTATGTACAAGACATTAGTATAAGTACGATCCATGTTTTTTAAAGCCAGCAACATAACCCCCTTACCTTCAGGCTGCCAACTAATATCTCCCCAAGTATATCGAAAATCAGCTTCATCAGTCCTCAACAGACTATCCTGCAAAGTTTTCAAATCCAAAATATGCAATTCATCCAACCGATTTTCATTCTGTCCCATTCTGGAAACATAAGCAATTTTAGTTCCATCAGGATTAAAATCCCACGCATATATATAGGGAACATCTGTTAGCTTCTCTACCTGATTAGACCCAGGCACAGTACGATAAATATTTATGATTTCTTCATTATGTTCATCGCCAATCCAATAAACCATACCATCATTTGAGTTATATTGGGCATGCCATCCATTTCTTGTAGCAAAATCTACATCTACCACATCTTTAGCCTCACACAAATCTGCTCCCTTAGCTATGTCCATCCACTGAAGAGTCTGTTTTTCTCCCGTTTTGAAAAACAACAGTTTACTTCCATCCTTACTAATTGTAAATATAGAATAAGGAAAATCTTTAAAATAAGGCGCAATATCTATAGAACGGCCTTCAAAATTAAGCACTAAGCTATTATCGGCTTGTTTCGTTCCACACCCCCACAAGCCTAATACTAGACAAACTATTACCGCTATATTTTTCATATACTTCTACTTCCTTAAAAAACCAATCATAATTATCTCCAATATTCATTTTGATCATCTGATGTGGCACTCTTATTATAATCCAGTTCATCAGCAGGAATCGGGAACATCATTCTTGGGCTATTTGCCGGCAGAGTAATCACATCACTCCAATGTTCTTCTCCAACCCTCTCCAAAGGTTTCTGCAAACGTTTAATATCAGACAAAGCAAATCCTTCACCATATAATTCACGCCGACGTTCTTTCCATATTTCATCAGATGTAAACTGAGCAGAAGTAAGTTGGGACTCCCCTCTCTTCACACGCAATGCGTTTAATATCTGCAAACCTTTTACGACATCTGGTTGACTGCCTTTCAACAAACACTCCGCTTCTATTAAATACGCTTCAGCTAAACGACACATTGGATAGTCAGCTATGCCCAATGACACCTTAGAGGTAAATTTAGAAGTTATATAACCATCCTTGCTATCCAAATAAAATGGGAACAATTTTCTACAATCATTATCCTCAAATATATCTACAAATGATTTTGCAACTCTTACGGTTCCATAACCTACTAAATAATCTACACCGTTTTTCAATAAATAATCATAGTCAACTTGAGTACCATAACCAGGTGTTCCATAACCAGAATCTTTATCTTTAGCTGTTGCTACCTGATAAAAAGAAGGAATAGAAGCATAGATGTTAGTCGTTTCCGAAGTAAAATTAAATCCCCATAACCACTCCGAGTTAATAGTGTTAAAACCGGATTGATATTCTTCTTTGGTCATTAAATCAGAACCATCAAACGGACTACCTACAGCTTCTGCATACATTCTTGCATTATCATACTCTCCCATATCCAAATAAGTTCTGGCCAATAGCAAAGCAGCAGCACGCTTATTCATAAAATAAGTATCTGTTCCCGTAGAGTTTTCATATACATAAGTAAAATCATCAATAATACGCTTCATAGATGTAGCCAAATCAGACCTTGGAGCATTATCTCCGCTTGCATCGGCTGGAGTCAAACGCAAAAACAAGCCTTGCCCTGAAGGACCTGCAGAAGTATATGAAGCACAATATAAATGATACAAGTTCAGGAAATTCCACCCTCTAATTCCATAAGCTTGTGCCAACAGGTCGTCACAACCTTCAGGAAGCTTGTCTGCATTAACAATAATCTGATTACATTCATCTATCGCCTTATAAGCCTTTTCCCACATGTAAGGAGAATAAGCGCTCCACCATCCATCAAACTCACGAGGATACTGCTGATAAGCATACGAATACATCAGCCAGTTATAGGTAGAGTAGTGGTAATTACCATTTGAAATTTTCAAATCATTTCCCATTTCATCAAGTGAAATTTGCCCAATAGTCAAATAATGAAAATGTCCAGTCCAAGAATATGCACCCATCAAAACAGCCTTAACATTTTCTGCACTTTCCAATACACTTTCATCTGTTAAAGAAGTGGATGGTTCTTGGTAAAGCAAATCATCCGAACAAGATGAAAATGAAAATAAAAATAATAGAACATATAAATATTTAGCCTTCATATCAATATCTGTTTAGATTAAATTTAAAAAGTCAAGTTCGCACCAATAGAAAATGTCCGTGGAGTAGGGAATGAATACGGATAAGTTTTATACCCTTGCACACCATATATATCGATGTCATCATATCCCTTATATCCTTTATCAGCGAACCATGTACACAGGTTATCAGCAGAAACCCAAAGTTTTGCCCCTGAAATAACCTTCGAAAAGACTCCCAGATTCTTAGGTAAAGTATATGATAAAGTAATTGTTTTCAGCTTAACATTTGTCGCATCATAAAGGAAACGAGATGACAAACTTGCTGAATTTGTAGCATTATTAACCGCATATTTAGGAACATTAGTATGTTGTCCTGGGGTTGTCCATGCTTCCAATGCATCCACATGCATATTTTGAGCAGTTGTGGCCCCGTCGTGCATCATACCGGCATAAATATTATCATAAATTTTACCACCCAAGGAATAATTTAGTTGAATCGTCAAATCAAAATTCTTATAAGAAAAAGTATTTATAAAACCACCATAAGCCAATGGAGTTGATCGTCCTTGTCTCTCATAAGTTGCTTCACTATAAACAGATGTAGTGGTACGTGTTCCATCGTCATTGACTTTATACCAAAGAGGACTACCATTATCAGGGTCCACACCTGCCCAAGTAGGCATATAAAACTCATATTGACTACCTCCAACTGACCATATTTTCTGATAATCCGTCATACGAACATCATTTTCACCATTCAAATCTTTAATGAAGCATTCAAGTCCATATTCCAAACCAATGGCCCTCTTAATATATTAGCTCCCAAAACGATCTCAAATCCTGTATTGGAAGTCTTTGCAGCATTCATTGTAATTGAACTTAATCCATTTTGCAAAGCCAATGGGACATCATACAACAAACCATCTGACGTTTTATTGAAGAAGTCTACAGACCCATAAAAACGATTCCAGAAACTAAAATCAACCCCCACATTAAACATTCCTTGCTTTTCCCAGCCCAATAAAGCATTTACCAATTGATCATGTCCAACTCCGATATTGGAACCATATAAATAATCAGCCGAAGTTGTCCACAAGCCTAAAGAAGCATAGCGAGCCAATCCACTTTTATTACCTGAAGTACCATAACTCAATCGAAGTTTTAAGTTATCAATCCACTCAATATCCTTTAAGAAGTCCTCTTGGTTAATTCGCCAAGATGCTCCTAAACTCCAGAATGTTCCCCATTTAGTATCAGCTCCAAAGATAGAAGAGCCATCAGCACGAAGACTTGCAGAAAAGTTATACTTATCCTTATATGCATACTCAGCACGTCCAAAATATGAAATCAATGTTTCTTTAGTTGTATCAGAAGAAGGAGAGAAAGAACCTGAAGCTCCTGCCAACTCCTGCATATCTCCAAGCAAGCCTCTACCACCAGCATATAATGTTTCATAGGTACTTTGCCAATACTCCATACCTGCCATTACATTTAAACTATGAACATCTTTAAATATGTTTGTATAATTAAATGTATTAGTAGATGTATACATCAAATCTACATGATGATATTTATCCAAACGTCCATTATAAGTTGGACCATTCCCATGTTCTTTATTCCAATAGCGGTGTTCATCTGTTGATACATAATCTGGAGAGAAAACAGTTTTAAAGGAGAACCCTTTAAAGAAAGTTATTTCAGCATAACCAGATGCCAGCAAACGATAAAATTTACTCCGATTGACATCCATTAAAGGTATTGCTAAAGGATTAAAATCACGCGAAACGGGATTGGTAAAATTATATTGCTTATTACCATTGTCATCAAGAACCGGATTACCTTCATTATCTACAATATATACCGGTACCGCATTGGGGAAAGATAAAGCATTATACAAAGGACTTGCACCTGCAGAGCTCTCTACCGTCGTATTTTGAATAGAATGTGAAAAAGTAACATTTAAACCAGCATTAAACCATCTATTAACTTTGGTGTTAATATTAGCTTTAGCTGAATAACGTTTAAAGTCACTCGCCGGAGTTATACCGCCTTGCTTTGTATATCCTATTGAAAAGAAGTAATTTGTTTTATCATTCTTTCCACTTACATTCATATTATAATCTTGTGAGGGAGCTGTACGAAACACCTCTTTCTGCCAATCTGTATCCACGACCAATTTAGCACCATCAACTACATTTCCATTTTCATCTAATGGATTTTCTACATTATAAGGGTTATGCGTTAATGCTCCTTGCGCACTCGCATTAGCTTCCTCCATAGTTTCACCCTTAGCACGGTATCCCTGATAAATCATTTTATACATATCAGCAGAACTCATCATATCATACGCCTTGCCCAATTTAGACCATGAGAACTGTGCATTAAAATTAACACGAGCTTTTCCTTCTTTTCCACTTTTTGTAGTAATTACAACTACGCCATTAGCCGCACGCGATCCATACAAAGCTGCAGCTGCTGCATCTTTCAAGACCGTAATCGATTCAATATCATTAGGATTAATAGAAGACAAAATATTCGAGCTAGATTCATTTTCTTCCGCAATAGAACTGTATTCAGTAGAAGTTGTAGCAACCCCATCTATCACATAAAGAGGCTCGTTTGAAGCTTTCAATGAACCAGATCCACGAATACGAAATGAAGTTCCAGATCCAGGCTGCCCAGAATTCGACATAACCTGCACACCAGAAACCTGTCCAGCCAAAGATTTATCGAAAGATACAGCAGGAGATTTTATTTTATCCTGATCCACAACTGTAGCAGAACCGGTAAAAGCTGATTTTTTTACTGTTCCGTATGCAACAACCATTACCTCATCCAAAACTTCTGCATCTGATTTCATTACAATCTTAAGTTCACCTTTTTTTATCGCCACCTCCTTGCTTTTCATTCCCACAAATGAAACAATCAAGGTCTTACTGTCAGCTTTCACCCCTGAAATCATAAAGTTACCATCCACATCTGTAATGGTTCCCTGGGTAGTCCCCTTTACCAATACTGAAGCCCCGACAATGGGCAATCCGTCTTCTTCGGAAGTTACCACACCTTTTACAGTTACTCCTTGCGACCATGCTACACCTGTCCATACAAACAGCAGGGCCAGCATCAATGTTAGTTTTCTTTTCATAAATCCCTCCTTTGATTAAACATAAAAATAAATCTCATTCAGTTGATAATACTTCATAAATACATATTAAAACCTATTAACAACATCGCAAAGATACATATTTCTTCAAATAAACAACAAAATATCACCGAAAAACAGAATCAAAAATCAAAAAGACATAGCACAATCGAATATCAATTCATTTTTAATTCATAATATTAAAGAAATATGAAATATTCAATCAGAAATATAAATCAAACCGTAAGAGAAATACGACAAATAAATTTAAATAATCCACAAACCAGCATACACAAAGAACAAGCAGAATGATTAATCCAACAAGAATAGTATGAAAGAATTGTCAAATCAAAATTTAACAGAATAAAAATAAAAAAGCCGCCCCAAAGGGACGGCTTTCAAAATATTATGTCAACAAAAAATTAGTCGATATAACGTTCAATTGTCTGTGCACGGTCAGGACCTACAGACACAATCTTTATCGGAGTACCCAATTGTTCTTCCAGGAATGTAATATATGCATTGAATTCTTCCGGGAATTCATCTTCACTCGTCATCTTCGTCATATCTGTTTTCCAACCTGGAAGTTCAGCATATACAGGTTCCACCCCTTCTGTAATATCATACGGGAAATAGTCAATTTCTTCTCCGTTTACTTTATATGCAACACAAGCCTTGATTGTATCAAATCCATCCAGCACGTCGCTCTTCATCAGAATCAACTGAGTTACTCCATTAACCATAATCGCATAACGCAAAGCAACCAAGTCAACCCATCCACAACGGCGTTCACGTCCTGTTACCGCTCCATACTCATGACCTAAATCACGAATAGTCTTGCCTGTTTCATCAAAAAGTTCTGTAGGGAACGGACCTGAACCTACACGTGTGCAATATGCTTTCATAATACCGTACACTTCACCAATCTTGTTAGGGCCTAATCCCAATCCTGTGCAAGCACCCGCGCAAATAGTGTTAGATGAAGTCACAAAAGGATAAGAACCGAAATCCACATCAAGCATAGTTCCCTGAGCACCTTCGCAAAGTACTGACTTACCTTCATTCAGCAAACGATTGATTTCATGCTCGCTGTCTACCAAATGGAACTGACGGAGATATTCGATACCTTCCATCCATTGCTTTTCCAGTTCAGTAATGTCATATTCATAATTAAGGCTCTTCAGAATAGCCTCATGACGAGTTTTGGCAGCTGCATATTTTTCTTCAAAGTTATGCAGAATATCGCCTACACGCAATCCATTACGGCTCACCTTGTCCGTATAAGTCGGACCAATACCTTTTCCGGTGGTTCCTACTTTCGAATCTCCCTTGGCTGCTTCGTATGCTGCATCCAAAATGCGATGAGTAGGAAGAATCAGATGAGCTTTCTTAGAGATGTGCAAACGTTCTTTCAACGGATGTCCGCTTGCTTCCAACGCTTCAGCCTCAGCCTTAAACAAAGAAGGATCAAGTACCACTCCATTACCAATGATGTTCACTTTATCACCCTGGAATATTCCAGAAGGGATAGAACGAAGCACATATTTCTGACCTTCAAATTCAAGAGTATGTCCGGCATTCGGGCCTCCTTGAAAACGAGCAACCACATCGTAACGGGGAGTCAACACATCGACTACTTTACCTTTTCCTTCGTCGCCCCACTGTAAACCTAACAAAACATCTACTTTCATGATTCTTTATGTTTTATATATTCCTTATACTACTTCTTTTTCCGCTTAGCCGCCATACATTTACTACACAAACCATAAATATAAAGAGAATAATGTGAAGCATAAAATCCCTTCAATTTTGTCTGTGCAATAGCCTGCTTTAAGTTGTCGTCTTCAAACTCCGACACCTTTCCACAACAGGTACAAATCATGTGATGGTGGGTTTCATTATTATATGATCGTTCATACTGGGAAGTGTTGCCAAACTGATGCTTGATGACCAGTCCTGCATCGATAAGCAGAATAATGGTATTGTACAGAGTAGCCCGGCTGACCCGGAACTTTTCCTTCTCCGCCATATAGCTGTACAACTCATCAACATCAAAATGTCCTTTAATGGAATAGATAGTATCAAGTATAGCATACCGTTCAGGCGTCTTCCGATGCCCGTTCTTCTGCAAATACTCTGTAAGGATTTGTTTGACTGTATCTTTTATATTCTCTTCCATTCCAATAATCGTTCAGCGGTCAAAGTTATATTTTTTTGAGTAATTTAGAAAGATTACAAGCCATATTCTATCTCATTTTTTATTTCTTCTGCCACCATTTTGATTTCCGGCTTAGAAGATTTCAATAAATTCCCTAACATACGAAGTACGGTACGAGAATTTGCCTTCGACTGTAAAGCAAACTTACATATAGCCTTAGCCGCTACTTGACGCATTTCAGTTCCTCCTTCCAGTACGGTAAAAGCCTGATCCAGGAATTCAGCTTCTGCTCTTTCATTCAGCGTCCATCCCTTCATTAGCAAACGAGTCATCAACAGATATCCGCACAATTGAAAATATTCCCGTTCATCGGCTATCCATGGAAAAACCACTTCCGAAGCGTATGGCAAACGTTGGAACAAATTCATTACCGTATATTCTGCCAATTCAGGATAACGCATGTCTTCTATCCATATTTCAGCGATTTCCCGACAAAAACCCTCGACAGGCTGAAGTAATCCGGCCATAATCTTGCATTCGCGGATGTTCTCTTTCCACAAAGCCTGTGCCAGCTCATGATTACACGGATAATCTGCCGCTATTTCTTTAATACGGGGATATTCAATACCAAAGTTCAGTTTATAATCAATACCTTTTTCACGCATACTTTGGGAAACCATTCCATTCATAAACAAGCGGAATTTCGACTTTATTTCCCTGATTGTATCCTGTATTTCTGCCATAATCAAATAGTCAAATTAGAATAATCACGACCATAACGAAGCATCTGTTCTGTATAGCCTTCTGTATAATCAAGTTTTACATCCACAATCCGTCCCTCGGTATCATATTGAAGACAATATACCGGATTGACAAATCCCTTGTAAGGAGCCAGATGGAGTGAACGGTAACGGCTCAAGATTTCCTCATGAAGTTCTGCATCCAGTTTCACTGCATACTTTTCGACAAGAGCACGTGCAGCTTCATAGTCTCCCTCACTCTTTATACGTTGAATCTCACTCAACAACACGGCAAAAAGTCCGCGAAGCTGAAGATAATCATTTATTTTCACATAAGTTTTTCCATCTTTCTTCACCAGTTCCACAATATTCATTGATTTGCCATTTTCCAAAGCCCAGCGAGCAATCAACTGGCGGTTACGCATGTGAGCTTCTTCCAAATCACAGCCCGGTTCTATGCGTACCATCTGCGTAAGAAGTCCGTTCATCATATAAGCATAATATTCAGCCTTGTAAGCTTCCTCATCAGGAGTTAATCCCAGTTCCACCAGCTTTTCATCAGGCAAATAATACAAGCCAAACAAATCTGCTCGTGCCTCTTCTATCGTAGAGCCATACGCTTTCAAGGCATCCGGATCAACTCCTGGAAGCAGTTTTCCTGATCCATGTCCTACACACTCATGCAAGTCCGTATGAAGGTCACCCGTAATGTCAGCATATTTTTCCAGCAAATCTTTTTCTTCCTGGCTGTACACAAATTCTTCACGGAAACCATTTCCTTTTGCAGCCTTATTGTAAGCATCTGTAAGATTCCCGATAGTCACAGATTTTGACCCATGCAGACTGCGAATCCAGTTTGAATTGGGCAAATTAATTCCTATCGCCGAACTCGGATACAAATCTCCCCCTAACATGGCAGCTGTAATAACTTTGGCTGAAACGCCACGTACTACTCCCTTTTTAAATGCAAGAGATACTGGAGAGTGATCTTCAAACCATTGCGCATGCTGACTGATAACTTCCGTTCGGTGAGTAGCTTCTTCATCTTTAAAGTTCACAATTGATTCCCAACTTGCTTTCATTCCTAACGGGTCACCATAACTTTCAATAAAGCCATTGACAAAATCAACTTTAGACTCCGTATCTTTCAACCAGGCAATGGAGTAAGTGTCAAATGTTTTCAAATCACCCGTACGGTAAAAATCAATCAACAAACGGATTACTTCACACTGAGCTTCATTTTCAGCCACAGACTTGGCTTTTTCCAGCCAATAAATAATCTTTTCAATCGCTTCTCCATACATGCCATCCACCTTCCAGACTTCTTCTTGTATGACTCCGTCCTTTTGCACCAGACGACTGTTCATTCCATACATAACAGGATGTGGACCACTTGCCAATTTCTGAATCATGTAAAACTTCTCAGCCTCATCCTGAGTTACCCCTTCATAGTAATTGGCTGCAGAAGTTATCACCAGGTCCTCTCCATCTGCCTGATTCACACGTTTGGGCATAACTTTAGGATCAAAGATTACAGGAAACAATTTGTCACACATATCCTGAACTGATTCACCATCCTTCAGTGGAAGACCAGCCACATCTACTTGTGCTATGCACTCACGCAAAAACTCCGGTGAAAAAGCAGGCACAAACTTATCACATGCATAATGATGATATATGCCACTAGAGAACCAAACGCGCTTCAAATAAACTTCCAGCCCCTGAAAATCCGAACTATTACGGTCACCTGAATAGGATACATAAACCGCTTCCAGCAATTTTCGAATCTGCAAATTATACTTTCCGTTTTGGTCAAAAAGAATATCTCTTCCTTCCAATGCTGCCTGTGAAAGGAAATAAATCAACTTTTTCTGTTTTAAAGATAACTTTTCAAAACCATCCACACGATAACGCAACAGTTGCAAATCGGCAAACTGTTCCACTATATAATTAAAACTTTCTGATGTACTCATCTTAATTCATTTTTAAACGTCATTAGAACATAATTATACAAAAATCGTAGAAGTTTTTTGATTTCGCAACAATAACCCTGAAAACTTTATCAAAAAACCTTATATTCGCACAAGAATACGATAAAACGGCAACTTTTTATTTTTTTATATATCTTTGTGCACAAAATTTAAAAACATGAGAGAACAAATGCTGAAAACACTCAAATCTTATTTTGGGTATACTTCTTTTCGTCCACTACAGGAAAAAATCATTTCTACAATTCTTCAAAAGAAAGATGCATTAGTACTGATGCCGACAGGAGGAGGAAAATCCATGTGTTATCAGCTACCGGCTCTTTTGATGGAGGGAACCACCGTTGTCGTTTCCCCATTAATTTCTCTCATGAAAGACCAAGTGGAATCTCTACAGGCTAATGGTATCGTAGCTCGTGCATTAAATAGCACAAATGACGACGCCACCAACGCCCAGCTTTACTTTGAATGCCTACAAGGAAGGGTAAAACTACTGTATATATCTCCCGAAAGACTGATGTCGGAAATGAATTACCTGTTACGCGACATCAATATATCCCTGTTTGCCATTGACGAAGCCCATTGTATTTCTCATTGGGGACATGACTTCCGTCCTGAATATACACAACTGAAAGCTATACGACAATATTTTCCCAATGTCCCAGTAGTAGCCCTGACTGCAACCGCCGACAAGATTACTCGAGAGGATATTATACGGCAACTGGAAATGCGCAACCCTGAAATCTTTATTTCTTCTTTTGACCGTCCCAATTTAAGTCTGGAAGTAAAAAGAGGATATCAACAGAAGGAAAAAATCAAAGCCATTGTCAAATTTCTGCGCAGACACCGTAATGAAAGTGGAATTATCTATTGCATGAGCCGAAATGGAACTGAAAAAGTGGCTCAATTACTTGAGAAGGAAGGATTCGATGTCGCAGCTTATCATGCAGGAATGTCAAACGAACAACGGGAAATTACACAAGATGATTTCATTAATGATCGTGTGCAGATTATCTGCGCGACCATTGCATTCGGTATGGGAATTGACAAGTCTAATGTCCGATGGGTCATCCATTATAACCTGCCTAAGAGTATAGAAAATTTTTATCAGGAAATCGGCCGAGCAGGACGCGACGGACTTCCTAGCGAAACCCTTCTCTTTTACTCTTTTGGCGACATTATTCTGTTATCAAGGTTTGCGGCAGAAAGTAACCAGCAAGGAATCAACCTGGAAAAGTTGAACCGCATGCAACAATACGCAGAATCCGACATTTGCCGACGGAGAATTCTTCTAAACTATTTCGGAGAAACCATGGATCATGACTGTGGAAACTGCGATGTATGCAAGAACCCTCCTGAACGCTTCGATGGTACCATCATTGTGCAAAAAGCATTAAGTGCCATTGCCCGTGCCGACCAACAAATCGGTACCCGCACTTTAATTGACATCCTGAAAGGATATGCCAGTCAGGAAATCATGGAAAAAGGATATGACAAACTGAAAACCTACGGAACAGGCAGGGATGTGCCTGGAAAAGACTGGCA
>ENA-ORKV01002209-ORKV01002209.1-human-gut-metagenome-genome-assembly--contig:-NODE-2209-length-12092-cov-2.503620_pt1 | contig 12092 bp, 15 predicted proteins | sample MGYA00243058_ERZ508805 | MGnify/ENA primary metagenome ERZ508805 (study PRJEB26277, sample SAMN04329770) | human gut metagenome | biome: human-associated habitat | host: Homo sapiens | place: USA... | reverse complement strand
AATAAAAAAACATATAAATATTAGATGTAAATTATTGACGTTAACCAAATGGAATTATATAATAAAAATATAATGAAGTTGGGGAAAAGCCTTAGCGCGGAGTAAAAATAGTTTTTGACTTTTAGCCCCTGATATCATATTATAAAAATAATGCATGTTTCCAGTAATATGGAATTAAAAGGGAAAAATAGAAAATTTGGTCTTCAAAGAATAATAAATGCTACTAAAAACTCTATAGCTGGTTTAGTATCTGCTTATACCTCAGAACCTAGTTTAATGGTACTTTTCTTAGTTTCTATTTGTTTTATCATTTTAGGAATTATATTTGAGATAACTATTTTAGAATGGATTGCTGTTATAATTTGTATAGGATCATGTTCTGCTGCTGAACTATTAAATACGGCAATTGAAAATGTTGTAGACCTTGTTACTAAAGAGTTTCATCCTCTTGCCAAAGTAGCCAAAGATACAGCAAGTGCTGCGGAATTTGTCTTCGTTATGATGACTGTTTGTATCTTAGCAATTATTTATATACCAAGAATAGTGGAGATGTTTTAAATGAAAAAATGTGGATTTGTAACAATTATGGGTAGACCTAATGTTGGAAAAAGTACACTACTAAATGGTCTTTTAAATATTCATTTAGCTATAACAACTGATAAAGCAGGAACAACTAGAAATAGTATTGAAGGAATTTATCAAGATGATGAAGCCCAAATAGTATTTATTGATACACCTGGTATTCATAAACCAATTCATAAACTAGGAAATGTCTTAAATAAAACTGCTTATCAAAATATGGACCAAGCAGATATTATTTTATTTATGATAGATGCTAAGACTGGGTTTGGTAAGGGTGATCAGTTTATACTAAATAAAATAAAAGAGATTGAAGATGTACCTGTTTTTCTATTATTAAATAAAGTAGATAGTATAGCCAAAGAAACATTATTTAAAACAATAGATAAAGCGACTAAAGACTTTGATTTTGCGGAAGTTATTCCTATATCAGCTTTAGAAAAGGATGGACTAGATGATTTAGTTACTACTTTGAAAAAATATTTAATAGATAGTGAACCAATCTTTGAAGATGATGCTTTAACTAATGTTTCTACTAAATTTATTTTAGCAGAATTTGTAAGAGAAAAAGCAATGCAATTAACTAAAGAAGAAGTTCCTCATGCAATAACTTGCTATACCGAGAAATATGAAGAAGATGATAACTTAATTAGAGTCCAAGTCTTAATTGTAGTAGATAGATTATCACTTAAGAAAATTATCATTGGTAAAAATGGTAGTATGCTTAAGAAAATAGGAACAGCGGCAAGATATGAAATGGAAAAGTTTATGGGTAAGAAAGTTTATCTAAAAACATATGTAAAAGTAATAGAAAACTGGAAGGAAGAAGAAAAATATTTAAAAGAATTTGGTTTTGAAAATGAATAAAAAATGTTTCTTTCTCTCATATTAGTAGTAGGTGATAAAATGGATGAATTAATATGGAAATTATTTAAAGAAACAGGGGATGTTAGGTATTTTCTTCTTAATAAGAAGATAAGGGAAAGTGATAAGGATGAAGATAGTAGACGTGAAAGGAATCATCTTAAGTGAAGTAAACTATAGTGATTCTAGTAAAATACTAAACGTTTTGACTGAAGAATATGGTCTTATCAGCATCTTATCTAAAGGCTGTCGTAATTTGAAAAGTAAACTAAGAGGAACTAGTAGAAAACTCCTTTATGGAACTTTTCATTTTTATTACCGTGAAAATGGTGTTTCGACAATATCTAGTATAGATGTGATTAATGCTTATCCTAAGATAATGACTGATTTAGCAAGCCTATGTTATGCCTCCTTTATTTTAGATTTAACTTATCAAGTAGTAAGACAAAGTGAGGCAAAAGAAATTATGTCTTTACTAATTAATGCCCTTGATAAGATAGAACAGGGGCTAAATAAAGAGACTATTACTAATATTATTCAGTTAAAGTATCTAACTTATTTGGGAGTAGAACCAATTTTAGATGGGTGTGTATCGTGTGGTGATAAAACAAATATTGTAGGATTAGATGCTACTTTAGGAGGTTTTGTTTGTGCTAATTGTTATCAAAATAGAGGATATAATAGTTCTAAAGCAATTAAATTAATAAGAATGTATTCCCTACTAGATATTAGTAAGATAACTAAAATAGAAGTAGCAGATGAAACTAACTTAGAAATATATAAATTTTTAGAAGAATATTATGATAGATATACCGGTATATATTTAAAGAGTAGAAAAATGTTAAATAAAACATTAAGTTTGTTAAAGGAGTAGTTTATGAAGAGTCGTTTAAAGAATTATATAATTATTTCCCTATTCGCTTTTATCTTAATAGCTACTGCTGTTTTGTTTAAAGCAACGATGAAGGAAGATTTATTACTTTACTACTTATTAATATCTATTAAAAATAGCATCTTATTATCAGTTGCTACTTTACTATCTTTTTTAGGAAGTATTAAAGGCTTAATAGTAGTATCTTTCTTTTTAGTTTTTATTTTAAAATCAAATAAACAAAGAATCTTTCTTTTTCTAGACCTAATTAGTAGTGGATTAATTATTAATATTACTAAAAATATATTTTTAAGAGAAAGACCAATTATCGGTCAAAACTTATTAGCAGATTATAGTTTTCCTTCAGGACATACCTTTATAGCTATATCTTTCTATGGATTTTTACTCTACCTTGTAATGAAAGATAAAAAGGTAAGTTATAAGAAACTAAAAGAAGGAGTACTCTTATTCTTAATAATAACTATTCCGTTAAGTAGATTAATATTAGGTGTACACTATCTTACCGATGTATTAGGTGGTATTACTTTAGGACTTGCTTATTTATTCTTTCTTATTATTATGTATGAAAGTAATTTTCTAAAAGATAAGGAAGATGAGACAAAACTCACCTTTTCCTTTAAATATGCTTTTGAAGGGATTGTTACTACTATTAAAGAAGAAAGAAATATGTTTATTCATTTTCTTATTGCAATAATAGTAGTTATTACTGGCGTTTATGTAAGGCTATCATTAAATGAATGGCTTATCTGTTTACTATTATTTGCCTTAGTCTTTAGCCTAGAACTGATTAATACAGCAATTGAAAATACAGTTGATTTAGTAACAACTAAGAAGAATAAGAAAGCAAAACTTGCCAAAGATGCAGCAGCAGGAGCAGTTTTGATAGCAGCTATTTTTGCAAGTATTATAGGTATAATCATTTTCTTACCAAAATTTTTTTAGGAGGTAGCGATGAAGATTGGAATAATGGGTGGTAGTTATAATGGAACGGGAGAGATAACTACTAAAGTCTATGAAATAGCAAAGACTCTATCTAAGTATGATAACTTTGTAATGGGACCGAATGAGACTGGTCTATTAAGGAAAGTAAAAGATGTTTTAGTGGAACATGATAAAAATATTACTATTTATGGACTAGATACTAATGAGTTTAAAGAAGTAAGAGGTACTACTAAATATAAAGTTAAAACAGTAACTGATAGAATTGCTAACTTGTATAATGAAAGTGATATAATCATCTTTTTACCAGGAGGAGTAGGGACAAGAGCCGAATTTTATACGATGTTAGATAGTAAAATGGAACTAAAATGTGACAAAAAGATATATCTATATAACGAGTTTGGTGACTTTGACCTACTACTTCAAGAACTTAAAAGTCTAAAAGAAAATAATTATATAAGTAAAGATGAAGACTTATCTTGTTACTTTAAGATAATTTCATCTTGTGAAGAGATTGAAAAACTACTATAATATATAAGAAAGAAAAGAGGAAGTTTATGGAAAAATTAACTATGGAAAAGCTAGTAGCTTTTTGTAAACAATATGGATATGTATTCCAAGGAAGTGAAATTTATGGTGGACTTGCTAATACTTGGGATTATGGTTCCCTAGGAGTTTTACTTAAAAATAATATTAAGAATGCTTGGATGAAGAAATTTATTCAAGAAGATATAAACTGTGTAGGACTAGATAGTGCAATACTAATGAATCCAAAGACTTGGGAAGCATCAGGTCATATTGATACATTCTCAGATCCTTTAATCGACTGTAAGAAATGTAAGACTAGACATCGTGCGGATAAACTAGTAGAAGCTGATGGAGTAGAAGATGCTGGCGGAATGAATCATGAAGAATTAATGAACTATATCAAGGAACATAATATAACTTGTCCTAATTGTGGAGCATTAGACTATACGGATATAAGAGAATTTAACTTGATGTTTAAAACGTTCCAAGGAGTAACAGAAGATGCTAAAAATACTGTCTATTTAAGACCAGAAACAGCTCAAGGAATATTTGTTGATTTTCTAAATGTTCAAAGAAGTATGCGACTTAAAGTCCCATTTGGTATTGGTCAGGTAGGTAAAAGCTTTAGAAATGAAATAACACCAGGTAACTTTATTTTCCGTGTTAGAGAATTTGAACAGATGGAACTTGAATTTTTCTGTAAGCCAGGGGATGAGTTAAACTGGCATCAATATTATAAAGACTATTGTTATAACTTCTTATTATCATTAGGAATTAAAAAGGAAAACTTAAGATTAAGAGATCATTCAAAAGAAGAATTATCTTTCTATAGTAATGCTACTACTGATATTGAGTATAAATTTCCATTTGGATTTGGTGAATTATGGGGAATAGCTTCACGAACTGATTATGATTTAACGCAACATCAAAAAGTATCTGGAGTTAGTCAAGCTTATTTGGATCCTGAAACTAATGAGAAATATATTCCATATGTAATTGAACCAAGTGTTGGAGTAGATAGAATGTTTTTAACAATACTATGTGATGCATATGATGAGGAACAACTTGAAAACAATGAGGTAAGAGAAGTATTACATTTGCATCCATATTTAGCTCCTTATAAAGTATCTGTTTTGCCATTGGCTAAGAAATATCATAGTGAGAAAGCTCTTGAAGTGTGGAAGATGCTTTCTAGTAATTTTTCTTGTAGTTATGATGAAGCTGGTTCTATTGGTAAGAGATATAGAAGGGCTGATGCCTCTGGTACTCCTTGGTGTTTAACAGTTGATAATGATACTTTAGAAAAGGGTACTGTTACTTTAAGAGATAGGGATACAATGGAACAAGTTACATTAAAACTTGATGAGGTTGTTGATTATATTAATGAGAGAATTAAATTTTAATTTAAGGGATGTGTTTGTATGTTGAATATAGTTGATGTTGGCAAAAAGTATGGATCGATGAGTACTTCATCAATTTCTTATGATAATTTAACGGTTGAAGATAAAGTATATTTAGTAGAGCAATATGGATCTAATGTTTTGGATTTACGTGAAATTGAGTTAACTGATTATATTAGACGAGAATTGTTTGACAGACATCGTTTAGCGATGGCTCATGATGCTGGGTTTGATCATAGAAAAATTTTCATGGCAAATCAAGAAAAAAAAGATGGTAGTTATTTTGAACTAACTAGGGATTTTGTGGATGCTACTTTTGATGGTTGGGATTTTGATATTTCGGAAGATATTTTGATAATTACTGACAAAGTACCAGGTGTAGTTGCTGGACATCCAATAGCTGATTGTCCTGTTGTTATGGTTTGTGATGCTAAAAAGAATGTTACAGCTCTTGCTCATTGTAGTGCTGAACTTATAGATAAAAAGATGCCTATGATGGTAGTTGATGCTTTACAAAGGGCATATGATAGTAAAGATGATGATTTAATTGCTTATATTAGTGCTTGTGCTGGAAATGATTGGTCATATGATAAATATCCACGTTGGGCTCGTGATAGAAAATTATGGGATGGTGCAATTAAAGAAGAGAATGGTATATTTAAAATTGATATGCGTAGAGTCTTAGTCAAAGAACTAAGTGAGGCTGGTGTTTCTATGGCTTCATTTAGTAATGTTGATACACGTACTAATCCAAATTATTATTCTAATAGTATGGCTAGTTCTAATGGTGGTAAAGTACTTAGTAAAGCTGGTAGAAACTTTGCCGGTGCATTTTACGAATAAAGACACAGCTGGATTTGAATAACTGCGAGAAAATAAATATTCAATATAAAGAATATTTTAATAGTTAGTATATAATATTAAACTTTTTTGAAGATAAAATGTATAAAAAGTGTTGACAAATAAGGAAATAGTGCATATAATTGTACTAGTCGAGAAATGAGGAAAGAGATTTATATCCACCCGATCTGCGAATAGCGATGGGTAAAAGGCCAATGATATGTTAACAATATTACTATTTTGGTTTTTTAGAGTGGATATAAAGTTATATCCGCTTTTCTTATTATATTGGAGGTGTTTTTTATCGCAAACAATAAGAATAACATGTTGATTAACGATCAAATTAAGGCTAGGGAAGTATTAGTAATTGGTCCAAATGGTGAACAGGTTGGTGTTAAATCTATTCAAGATGCATTGACACTTGCTTCATATGCGGCACTAGATTTAGTACTTATTAGTCCTAATGCTAATCCACCGGTTTGTAAAGTAATGGATTATAATAAATTCCGTTATGAGAAACAAAAGAAGGAAAAGGAAGCTTTAAAGAGACAAAAAGCAAACATGTCTGAATTAAAAGAATATCGTTTATCACCTGTTATCGATGTAGGTGATTTTGAAACCAAACTTAGAAATGCTACTAAGTATTTGGAAAAGGGTGACAGAATTAAGCTTACTATTCGTTTTAAAGGAAGACAACTTGCTCATACTGAGTTAGGTAAGGAAGTTCTTGAACGTTTTGCATCTCGAGTTAGTGATTATGCGGATATAGAGCAAAAACCTAAGTTAGACGGAAAAACTATGACTATGTTATTAGTACCAAAAAAAGATAAATAATAGGAGGAATAAATATGCCAAAGATTAAGACACATAAAGGTGTTCAAAAAGTTTTAACTAAGCGTAAAAATGATTATAAGATTGGAAAACCAGGTAGTATTCATAATACTGGTTATAAATCAGCAAGTTATAATAGAGCTTGTAGAAAGGGTTCTACTATTAGTAAGTCTGATTACAAGAGAATTAAGAACGTAATATAATTCAAGAAGGAGGAAATAGGAAATGGCAAGAGTTAAGAATGGAGCAGTTACAAAGGCTCGTCATAAAAAAGTATTAAAAGAAGCTAAAGGTTACTTTGGTAGTAAACATAGACTTTATAAGTCAGCAAAAGAACAATTAATGCATTCTGGTCAATATGCATTTAGAGACAGAAAACAAAAGAAGAGAGATTTTAGAAAATTATGGATTACAAGAATCAATGCGGCTTGTCGTCAAAATGATATTAGTTATTCAAGATTTATTGAAGGATTAAATAAAGCTGGTGTTGAAGTTAACCGTAAAATGTTATCAGAAATAGCAATTAATGATCCTAAGATGTTTAGTGAATTCGTTAAAGTTGCTAAAGATGGAAAGGCTGGTAAAATTACTAAGGCTAGTGAAGTAGTTGGTAAGGAAGTTACAGTTAATGGAGCTAAAGCTAAAACTACTACGAAAAAAGTAGAAGAAAAGAAAGATACTAAGAAAGAAGTAAAAAAAGAAGAAACAGTTGATTATTCAAAGATGACTGTTGCTGAATTAAAAGAAGTAGCAGCTAAAAAGAAAATTAGTGTTACAGGACTTAAGAAAGCTGAAATTATTGAAGCTTTAACAAAATAAGCATATTAGTGGATTTACTTATCTAGTGCCTTTATTGGTGATATAGTAATTAGAAACTAATAGAAGATAAAACGAAGGAGAAAAAAATATATGACAATTGTATCAATGAATTATTTATTAGAAGCTGGTGTTCATTTTGGACATCAAAAGAGAAGATGGAATCCTAAGATGAAGGAATTCATCTATACTACAAGAGATGATATTTATATTATCGATTTACAAAAAACAGTTAAGAAGTTAGAAGAAGCTTATGAGGCTATGAAAGAAATAGCTCAAAATGGTGGAACAGTTTTATTTGTTGGAACTAAGAAACAAGCTCAAGAAGCTGCTGAAGAGAGTGCTACTAGAACTAACATGTATTTCGTAAATGAACGTTGGTTAGGTGGAACTTTAACAAACTTCAAAACTATTCGTTCTAGAATTAGAAGAATGGAAGAAATTGAAAAGATGGAACAAGATGGAATCTTTGAGATGCTTCCTAAAAAAGAAGTTATTCAAATTAAAAAGGAATATGAAAAATTAAATAAGAATTTAAGAGGAATTAGAGAAATGAAGAAAATGCCTCAAGCATTAGTAATCGTTGATCCTCGTAAAGAAGAAATAGCTATTAAGGAAGCTCGTATTTTAGGTATTCCAGTATTTGGTATAGTTGATACTAACTGTGATCCAGATATGGTTGATTACGTTATTCCTGGTAATGATGATGCTGTTAGAGCTGTTAAATTATTAATCGGTGTTTTAACTAACGCTATTGCTGAAGTTAATGGTAACGAAGTAATTGATTTTGTTAGCGAAGAAGATAAAGCAAAAGCTGAAAAGAAAGCTCAAAAGAAAGAAGCTAAGGAAGAAATTAAGGAAGAAGCTAAAGAAAAAGTAAAAGAAGTAGTAGAAGAGATGAAGGCTGAAGAAGTTAAACCAGATGTAAAATTAGATGATTTAACTTTAGCTGAATTAAAAGCTATGGCTAAAGAAAAAGAAATTAAGGGTTATTCTACTATGAAAAAAGCTGAATTAGTTGAAGCTTTAACTAAGTAATTTATACATTCAAAAGGAGGGTGGAAGGGAATTTTCATCCTCTTTTTTCTTTTAATAATTAGAAAAATAAGTTATAATCTTAATAGGTATACATAAGGAGGAAAAAGTATGATTAAAGCAAGTGATGTTAAAGATTTAAGAGAAAAAACTGGAGCTGGTATGCTTGATTGTAAAAAGGCATTAGAGGCAACAGAAGGAAATATGGAAAAAGCCATTGATTGGTTAAGAGAAAAAGGTATTGCTAAAGCTGCTAAGAAAGAAAGCAGAATCGCTGCTGAAGGATTATGTCAAATCAAAGTTGATGGTAATAAAGCTGTAATGCTTGAGGTTAACTCTGAAACTGATTTCGTTGCTAAAAATGAAGAATTTACAAATTTTGTTGATTATTTAGCTGATATAATTTTAAAGAATGATGTAGAAACTGTAGAAGATGTATTAAACATTAAAGATGGTAATGAAACTGTTAATGATAAATTAGTATCTTTGGTTGCTAAAATTGGTGAAAAAATTAGTTTTAGACGTTTTGTAGTAGTTACTAAAAATGATGATGAATGTTTTGGTACTTATAAACATATGGGTGGAAAAATAGGTGTTGTAGTAGTTGTTAAAGGTGCAAATGAAGAAGTTGCTAAAGACGTTGCTATGCAAGCTGCTGCAATGAATCCAGTAGGATTAAGAAGAGAAGATGTTCCTGCTGAAATGGTTGAAAGAGAATCTCACGTTATTAAAGAACAAGTTATGGCTGAAGGTAAGCCTGAAAATATAGCTGAAAAAATGGTTGTTGGTAGACTTAACAAGTTTTATAAGGAAATTTGTTTAGAAGAACAAGCATTTATTAAAGATTCTTCTTTATCAGTACTTGATTATGTTAAAAATAGCAATGGTGAAATTATTTCTATGAATAGATTTGCTGTTGGTGAAGGTATTGAAAAAAGAGAAGAGAATTTTGCTGATGAAGTAATGAGTCAAATTAAAGGTGCTTAATTATTGGGTAATCGAAGTATATGAAGAAAAAACTGTTAGTAGTATTATTAATTATTATTTCTATGGCAACTGGTTGTTCAGTAAAGAAAGTTGAGGATCTTTCTCCAGCAGAAAAATTTGCTAAAGAATATTCTGTTTCTAAAGATAACTCATTTAAATATATATCAATAGACGAAGTTTTGGATATATTTAAATCTGGATCGGGAATTGTTTTCTTTGGTAATTCTGATAATGAGGAATCAACTGAGACTGTTAAGTTGTTTATGGAATCTATTTTGGAAAGTAAACATAGTGATATCGTTGTTTATTATTATAATCCAGTGGTTATTAGAGATAATGATACTAGTAAGTACAATGAATTAGTTGACTTACTTGGAGATAATTTAAGTAAGAATAGTGATGATAATTCTTATTTATATTTACCAGATATTTACTTTGTAAAAGATGGAAAAATTTTAGGACATAATAATGAAGTTGCTATTTCTAAAAAAGAGGAAGATAATAATACTCAAGAAGAGTATAGAAATAAACTAAAAGAAAAATATATAAAGTTACTTAATGATTATTCTGAAGATACTAATAATTAGTATCTTTTTTTTACGTAAAGTTTTATTATTTGTTTATTATTTTGTTGCTCATTATTTTTGTTTTTTTTATAATTATATTGAGGTGATAAGTTTTGAGTTCTAATAATAATATGATTGATGAAAATTTAAAAGATGATGAGGTAGTTAATAACAATGATTTGGATGATAAGGTTGAACATTTAGTTGAACAAAAACTAAAGGAAAAAAATAAAGAAAAGAGTAGTAAAACTTTAATTATTTTATTGGTTGTTGTATTAGTTGCTGTCTTGTTATACATTGCTTACGATAAGGGATATATATTTAACACAAAAAAAACAGTTGATAGTCCAGGTGTAGAGGATAATAAAAAAGATGATAATGATAATAAAAATGAGGTTATTCAGTTAGATCTTGATGATAGTATAGTTACTGATTTATCTAATAAATTTATTGAAAGGTCTGCTGTTGGACATAATTGTGGAATATATGAGTTCTATACTAATTCCAAAGTTTCAGTTGCTGATTTATCTAATAAATTAGTTTATCAAATTGCAGACGGTTTGGCTTATAATAAGTATAGTGATGCTGCTAGTGTGTCTGAAAGTCAATTTTCTGAAATTGTTGCTAGTTTATTTGGAGAAAGTTATAAGTATAAAAATGCCGATTATAATAATCAAGATGGTTGCTCTATGTATAAGTATAACTCTAGTACTAAAACATATGATAAAAAAACTGGTGGATGCGATAATTTATGTTACTTTCATGATGTACGCAAAGTTGTTAATGCTTATAAAGATGATAAAACACTTACTCTTGAGGTTGGAGTGTTATTCCTTACAGATAATAATGATGGTAATTATAAGTATTATAAAGATTATAATAAAACTATTAGTGTTACACAATTTAGTCCACATTCTCTTGATGAAAGAGCTGCTGATTATACTGTTGATAATGCTAAAAAAGGTACAATATATAAAATGGTATTTAATTTGGAAAATGGTAATTATGTATATAGTTATACGGAACCTGCAAATAAGTAAATTTAATTTTTTGAAGATACTAATAATTAGTATCTTTTTTCTTTTTATCATTTACTAATGGGTTGTGTATTTTTTTACAATAATATATAATTAAAGCATCAGAGTGTGTAATTTGCTTTTTTAGTATAGTATAAGGGAGTATATATGAAGTTTAGAGAGTTAAGTATTAATGAGTTTACATCTTTTTTGGAGAAAAGTGAGCAAGAGAGTTTTTTGCAGTCACCAAAAATGGATGACGTTTCTTTAGCTACTTCTTATTATGTTGGTGTTTTAGTTGGTAAAAAAGTAGTAGCGGCTGCTAGATTGATATCTAGAAAAAATAGACTTGGGTATTATTATTTTTATTCGCCAAGAGGATTATTGGTTGATTATAATGATAAAAAAGTTTTGGAGTTTTTTATTACTAATTTAAAAGAGTATGTAAAAAAGAAAAGGGCATATGTTTTACACATAGATCCAAATGTTTTATATAAAAGTCGCGATATGAATGGTAAAGAAACAGATGAATTTGATAATGCTGAGGTTATTAATAACTTAAAAGATCTTGGTTTTAAGCATGCTGGGTTTACTGTTGGCTATGATACTAGATATCAGAATAGGTGGCAATATGTTATTGATTTAGAAAATAAGACTTTTGATGATGTTGTTCATGATTTTAAAGCAAATCATTTAAGTAAGATTAAAAAAGCTTTAAAGTTCGGAATTATTATAAAAGATATTTCATATGATGATTTACCAGTTTTTAAAAATATCACAGAGCAGACTAGTAAATTAA
>ENA-ORKV01002207-ORKV01002207.1-human-gut-metagenome-genome-assembly--contig:-NODE-2207-length-12102-cov-2.659293_pt1 | contig 12102 bp, 9 predicted proteins | sample MGYA00243058_ERZ508805 | MGnify/ENA primary metagenome ERZ508805 (study PRJEB26277, sample SAMN04329770) | human gut metagenome | biome: human-associated habitat | host: Homo sapiens | place: USA... | reverse complement strand
GAACGGTTGTTGTGGTAATCGGGATCCACCCCCCGGTATCCCCGGCGGTAATGGATGCGGACTGAGTCGGACACCTCCTGGGACCAAACCCCCGTGCCCGCCAAAACAAACAGCAGCCCTATGAATAGAATCTTCTTCATGCGATGTTTATTCCGGTATTATTGTTTTTGGTTTTCTATGATCGGTGTATATACAAACGGTTCCGGCTGCATACGGGCATGGCCTATCCATAGGCCACATACCGCCGGAAGGTATAGTATACCGCACTCTCCGCAGGAAAAGGCGGTGGCAATGATAACAAATAACGAAAACCGAAAAAGACCGGAAAAAGTATGAAATCCAGCGAAAAAACGCTCTCTTAACTCTTTGAAAATTAAAGAATAATCTATATCTTAACGCGCGATACCAGAGAGAGAGAGAGTATAAAAAATTTCATAACCTCCAAATTCTCAGTGTATTTTTTTTGCAAAAAACCGATAACTAAAGAAAACCACAGCATACTATACCTGTATTCACTTCTACTGAAGCGAATATGTCCCGGTAAACCGGAACCCGCTGACAAGCCGTATACTATGGCATTCCTGTTGGTGTGCATTAAATATTTTACTATTTAACAGTATTCTTCTTGTGACTGATTACAAAGATAATTTTTATTGCAAAAACATGTAAAATTTATTACATAAAATTTGTATGTCTGGTATTTATTTTTAATAAATCCGATTTGGCAACGGATTATTCATTACTCCTTGTCTTTTGCGGATTACTTTTTACGAAAATGTGTATTTTTGTACACAACGTTGAAATGGTTATTATATGAAAAAAAATCGGATTATTATTTTTTTATTTATCGGCCTTTGTTGTGCCGGTAAGGTATTTTCGCAAGAGAGGTTGCCTGAATATTTGCAGGCAGAAAAGTTTACCGGAGATAAGCTGAAGAACATGTTGTTTTCTACTTTGGTCGATCCGCATTGGTTTCAGAAAGGAAATTGTTTCTGGTTCGAGTATAAAACGAGTGAAGGAACTTTTTGGTATGTGGTCGATCCGGTTGCGCGTACAAAGAATCTGCTGTTCGACCGGGATGAACTGGCTGCTCAGCTGACGGAGATCGTTCGTGATCCTTTCGAGGCCCGCCATCTGCCGATACGTAATCTCAAGGCAAAGGAAGACGGCCGGACGTTTACTTTTGAGGTGGAATCTTCGCAAGAAGTGAAACCGAGAAAAGAGGAGAAAGACAAGAAGAAAGGAGAAAAAGAAGTCTTTTATTTCTCTTATGATTATCCTTCCCGTAAACTTACTCATCTGAAAGGGCAGGAAAAGGAACCGAAAAAATTGGGATGGGGAAATTTTTCTCCCGATGGCCTGACGGTGATATATGCTAAGGATTGTAACCTTTTCCGGATGAGTCGGGAAGATTATGAGAAAGCCCGGAAAAACGAGAAGGACAGTACGATTCTCGAGATTCAATTGACACAAGACGGAGTGAAGGATTTCGGTTATGGCATTCCTTACAGTATGTTGAATACCGATACGCTTTGCAACGGTAAACGCCGGCGGGTATCGGGATGTTGGTCTCCCGATTCCAGACACTTTGCGGTAACGGTATCCGACGACCGGGCAGTAAAGGAATTGTGGGTGATCAATTCTATCGCTCAGCCACGTCCTACGTTGGAAACTTATAAATATCAGATGCCTGGAGAGATGGAAGCCCCTGAGGAGCATCTTTATGTATTCGATATGCAGAATAATGTTCGTAAGGAAATAAAAGTAGCGGCGTTTAAAAATCAAAATTTGAGTTTATCCTATAAACCTGCAGAACAGAAACAGCGGGACATGGAGTATGTATCACCGGTTTGGCTGGGAGATAACGACCGTTTTTTTCTGGTTCGTAGTAGCCGGGACCTTCATCGTATTGATATCTGCTCTTATACGATCGGGCAGGATTCGATTGTGCCGATTATTCAGGAGCGGATGAATACTTATCAGGAAACGCGGCCTTTGGCTGTCTTGAATAAGGGTAAGGAGTTGATTCATTGGAGTGAACGTGACGGATGGGCTCATTTATATTTATACGATGATCAGGGAAATCTTAAAAACCGGATCACGAAAGGCCCCTGGCATGTGGAGCAGGTGCTGAAAGTGGATGAAGCTACACGGACGATCTATTTTGTGGGGAATGGCAAGGAAGAGGGAGAAAATCCGTATTATGAACAGCTGTATAAAGTGAATGTAAATGGTAGTGGACTGAAACGGATTACAAAAGGGGAGTATTTTCATAAAGTAAAAATAGATGACGATGCCCGTTTCGTTGTGGATAATTATTCGAGGGTGAATACGATTCCTTGTGCCGATCTGTTAGACCGGGAGGGGAATAAAGTGATGACTATCCAGGAGAGTGATTTTTCGCAATTGAAAGCGGCCGGTTATCGGTTTCCGGAACCTTTTGTCGTCAAGGCTGCCGATGGGTGACGGATTTATACGGGCCCTCAGGTTGAAGCTGTATATTACCCTTTTACCCGGATGAGTGTAAGGACGGATCGTTTGGCTCAGGCCGGATTCATTGTGATTTCGGTAGGACAGCGGGGTGGACATCCTTCCCGCTCCAAATGGTATCATAATTATGGTTATGGGAATATGCGTGATTATCCTTTGGCCGATCATAAGGTGGCCGTCGAACAATTGGCTGCCCGCCATAAGTTTATAGATATCGACAGAGTCGGCATACACGGTCATTCGGGAGGTGGCTTTATGTCTACAGCTGCAATTTGTCAATATCCCGATTTTTATAAAGCTGCGGTATCCTGTGCCGGGAACCACGACAACCGGATTTATAACCGTTGGTGGAGCGAGACACATCATGGCGTGAAAGAGGTCGTTTCGGAAAAAGGAGATACTACCTTTGTCTATAAAATAGCCACGAATCCCGAAATTGTTAAGCAATTGAAAGGGCATTTGATGCTTGTACATGGTGATATCGACAATAATGTCCATGATGCGAATACGATCCGTGTTGTGAATGCTTTGATCCGGGCTAATAAGCGTTTCGAGATGCTGATTCTTCCGGGGCAACGTCATAGTTTCGGAGATATGGACGAATATTTCTATTGGCGGCTGGTGGATTTCTTTTCTGAGCATCTTAAAGGCCAAAAAGAAACTTCGGTCGATATTCCGAGACGCTAAGGGAGGATAAGCAAAGCAGTTTCCGGTATTCGTGTTCAGGGACCCGAACACGAATACCGGAAACTGCTTTGCTTATTTTATTATTGATTTTCAGTAGTTTATTTCAATTGTTGATAAAAACTGATCGAAATCTAAAAAAAATGCTACAAAAAATTTGTATTCTATTGTAAAACCACTACCTTTGTACCGCTTTCAAATAAGGGTAGTCTGAACGAAAGTAAAAGTGAATGCTGTTATAGCTCAGGGGTAGAGCACTTCCTTGGTAAGGAAGAGGTCGTGAGTTCAAATCTCACTAACAGCTCTGGGGAAAGTCTGCAAAAGCAGGCTTTTTTAAAATACTCGAAATGGCGCTATCGTCTAGGGGTTAGGACGTAAGATTCTCATTCTTAAAACAGGGGTTCGATTCCCCTTAGCGCTACGCTCAAAAGAACTGACTGAAGTCGGTTCTTTTTTTTGTTCTTCAATCTTGGTTTTGGTAACTTATTGATATATAATATAATACAAATATATCGATTTTGGCGTAGAGTGGGTTTTGTTACCAATTTGTACCCACTTTTATAGTCCTCCATATTATTTAGGCCATTCTCTGTCAGTCGTTTTTGCTTTATTTTATGGAAATATCAGCTATTTGTCGGAGAGACAGAATTTCAAAACAGAATGAGGTGGCAATAATAATTCGTTTATATCATAATGGCATTGTCCGAAAAATTACTTCTGGTTTACGAATTAAAGTCGATTATTGGGATTTCGATAATAACTGCTTGAAGAATGGTATCCCTAATCAGGAACATTTGCAATATCTTTTGGATAAACAGATTCAGGAATTTAAAAAACGGGAGTTAGAATATAAAATTCAGGGGAAAAATTATTCGATCGATGATATTATCGGAATAAAAAAGAAACCCGCAATGACAGTAGAAGAATACTTTCAAAAAATCATTAACGAATTATCCGATCTTGGACGACTCAATACACGTGATAAATACAAATTTACTTTGTCATCACTGAATAAGTTTAGATCAACAAAGATTTCTTTCACAGATATGGATTTTCAATTTTTGAAAGATTATGAAATGTTTCTCCGAAAGTCAGGTTTGGCAGATAATAGTATCGCCACGAAGTTTAGTACACTGAAATCTGTTTTCAATAAAGCCTTGGAGGAAGAAATATTCGTATGTAATAAGAATCCGTTTAAAAAATTTAAAGTTGGAAGTTTGTGGACTTCAACGCGTAAACGGGCGATAAATAAAGAAACGATTTCCCAATTGTCTCGGTTAGATTTGTCTGTTGTGAATGCATGTCCTAAATCTTATCTGGAATTGGCCAGAGATATATTTATGTTTTCTTATTTAACGGCAGGAATAAATTTTAAGGATATTGCTTTTCTGAAATATGCAAATATTGAAAATAACCGGATTTATTATGTCCGTCATAAGACAAAGAAAATGTTGACTTTTAATCTTTTGCCGGAAGCTCGGAAGATATTGGATAAATATTCGAAAACAGATGCAGAAGAGGATGATTATATTTTTCCAATCCTTGATAAAAAAATACACGTTACGGAACAACAAATATTTGACCGGATTCAAAAAGTGAGGGGAAGGATTAATAAAAGTTTAGGATACATCAGTGAGGCAATGAATTTGAAACATCGTCTGACGACCTATGTGGCCCGTCACTCCTTTGCCACAGTATTGAAACGTTCCGGAGTCAATATTGGCATTATCAGTGAACTAATGGGACATGCTAATCTGGCAACGACGGAAATATATTTAGATGGTTTCGAAGAAAAACAAGTAGAACAAGCCATGCAGCATCTTGTTTAAATTTAGCCCTGAGTCTTTTTAGATTCGGGGCATTTTTTTTTATTTTTGGGAAAACAAAACTCCATGGCAGCGGAAGAAGAATATCAACGAACTGGTTTTGAAGGAAAAGACCTGAAAGCTATAGATACCCTTTTACACACCTATTTCGATGCTTCGGGCTGGGAATTTAGTGAACTGATACAAGCGAATAGGAATTATTACATCAAACAAGGAGCATCTCCCCATCCCGATCAATATGAATTTTTCAAGGATAAAGATATAATAATCGACTATCCCATAGATTTATACACTAAATTGGAAGACTTTACCCGGAACGATGAATACCTGATTACCGATGACCGACAGGATACCATTATCTGGTTATTACCTGATTTCTACAGCTACAATTTTGCCAGCAGTAAGTTATTCGAGGCAACCAATGATTCCGGGTTTTATTATTTCTCGGAGTTCGTCCGGCCTGATATGCTCCGGTTATTTAGATCCATGCACGAATTATTTACAGCCCAAAAACCTTTCGATCAGTTGGGTGTTTCCTCCAAACCCTTAAAAATCGTATATGGTAATAAAGAAATAGCTCTGAAGAATGAGGATAACTGGTTCTTTCAACACCTGAAAGAATACCTCGATACCTATTTAAAAGAGAAAACCATTGAAGAGGTACATACAGAACTATCCCTATATAAAGACAGGGTGGGAGCAAAATCCGATCATACCATCAACCGGATCATCACCCAGCTTTACCACTTCTTACAGGAAGAGACGCCTTACCATGATCCTCAGGGTAAGAAAACGGATAAAATCTGTACGTTCATCGCGCGCTTTCTTTCGTTAATGGGCTATATCACGATCCTCCCCGATGAAGAGGAATTTAATATCAGGCAGAAAGAACGGAAGAAATCAAAGATCCTGAGAGACTGGATCGCTACCATCCGCACAAAAATATCCGATAATCTGAAGTGGGAAGAAACCAACGGAAAATTTAAAAGTGTCACCAACGAAATTCTTAGCCATAAGTCTTATAAGGAATATAATTCTGAAGGAGTGACTCTGGATACCCCGCTCAGTGAATTATTCCCCAAATATTGGTAAATAAAAATTTCTTCTCTGTTTTCTATCTAACCTATTGATTCTTATTACATAGGAAATACCCCTTCAACTCCCGGAATTTCCTATTTTTAATCCTTTATTTCCCACCTTACTTTTGCATCGTAATCAAATGCAACTCCGGAGTTCTGATGGTTACATAGTTCATTGATCAATGACAAACCGATAACGAAGGCAGCTACAAATTGAGTCTTACAAGGTAGGACACTCCAAGAAAATAAATGGGAGAAAACAATTTGAGAGGCCGTAAGTTATCACCCCCGGAAGGAAAACTTGGCCAGTTGGAGCGGAAGGGGTTATTATAAATTTTTAAACTCTGTATTATGAGAACAATTATGACAAATATTGATCAGAAAGACAATGAAAACAAAGAATTATATAGTAATAACAATCTAAAAATAACTCAAATGGATAGAAATAAAAATATCGCAGCCTCTGGTTCAGAACTGGAAACTCTGCAAAATCAATATTTAGCGACGAAAATAGCACTTGAAAACAATCAAGAACCGAAGAAACAGCAGAAGCTTACCCAAGCCTGTAATAAAGCCAGAAAAGCATTGGAAAAATATTATTACGAACAAAACCTTCCAATGCTTCCACTCCAAATCCACGAAATGACAGAAGACGAAGATACCCTTCTTATCCAGAAGATTAAACAAGAAATAATCATCGCCTTCCCCGTCAATGGTCTGAAAACCAAGTCAGCCGAGATCCGGTCAGCCTGTTCCCTGCTGGAAAGTGAATACTTCGAGCCTGATGAACTGAAAATAATCACTCCTGCAGGGATATTCTTCGATGCTGGCATAGAATTGAAAGACCTGAACGGAAATACCATCCCCGAAGGTACTGAAAATGTCTATTGTCTGGCCGGAGATACGAAACTCCATGCCCTCGTTAAAGCTGCCTATACACTTAATATCAGAGCACAAACCGGAGAAGGGGAAACGGTCATACTCCGAAATGTCCGAATCAGGGAATTTGATAACATACGGGAATTTGGCAGATATATCAGAATGAACAATTCACTCGCCAGACGTTTACGCCTGCAGGAAAAAACAGAAATCGCTGAAATGGCAGAACCCGGTGAATTTATCCGGGCTGTAAATAAAGCCATCAGGGAATATCATCTCCCGGGGAGTATAGCCATGAGAATATTTAATAACAATCAGGCAATTACCCCAAAAAACATGCGGCACATCATGCAAGGCAGCTTTGAATCCTCCGGGCAATATATAAAACAGGGAGAAGAGTTCATCAATATGATAAAAGAGAAATTCGGGGAAGATTGTTATAAGCAGTATCCTTTTAAGGCAGTTCTTAAATTATCCGAATCACTTTCTTTTGAATCTTTAGTCCCTGTCGGCTTGGAAAAAGCAATGGTTTTGTTACAGTCTCTTACACCGGATGATATCGCTGAGATACAAAGACAGACAACAACAAAAGCTGAAATCCTGTTCAGTATTTTAAACCAGAAACAAACAAACCAGCCTGGGTAAATGGTTTAACCGGGAAAGCCTGTGTGACAGGCAGGCTTTTCCAACAAATTCTTTTCCGGAGTGAGTGTTATTTATTCTGAATACCCCTGTGTTTCCCCATGAGTGATCACTAACTGGGGGGTGACTTTCAGGATTTAAATATTAAACATATATAACTTCACAACCATTGGAAGATAATTAACCCGTTGCTTTATTTACCGGATTATTCCCGGAAAACCGTTCCTGTTTTCTCTATAATCCGGTAAAAACACCCATTAACACAATAAAATATTATGAAAATAAATTTCTCAAATCACTTGGATGTGACCTGAATTGTAATTAACTTTGTGTCATTAAAACAGAGGTGGATTACCCCCTTCCGGTACGCATACTAAAATCATAATTCCAGATATATACATTTGACACCAACAAAATAGAATCTCATTGTTTTATCCGATGGGATTTTATTTTGCCGGTCAGGGTACATTTCATATGATTCCTAATTGCGACACTCACCTCTTATAAATTTCAGAGATAATGAAAGACGGGAAGTGTTTTTCTTTCCTGTAACCTTTACCAGATCATTTCTTTTCAGAATCCCCCAGATACAATATAATTAATAAAGCTTATCAGATCATTCGGGGAAGATATCGGTTTATATACACTTCCTGAGCCATTCTGCTCCCTGAAAACCTGGCGCACTTCATGGTAATTATTTATATAAAAAATACCCCGAAGTGAGACAGTGAATATTGACACAGGAAGTGTGTTTTATTTCATTTTTAATATGAATATAGGAATTTATGATTTTAGTCAAAATCTTTCAGAAACGAAGCTATTGGATGAACTTGATTTCAATTCTTCGTTTAAGGTAAGCATAGAATGTCCGGCAGGAGGCGGGAAATCATTCTATCTTTTAGATTACCTGAAAAGGAAAAATATTCCTTTCTTATTTACTACAGATACATTATTATTAGGCCGCAGATTGGCAGCGAGGCATGGTCTCCCGTTTTATTGTGCCGAGGACAGGAGCTGTTATGAAGCAGAACAACTGATCACGGTTTATCAACATATTCCTAAATTTATCCGCCGGGATACAACCCTGATAATTGATGAAGCCCATTCTCTGATAACTGATTATAGTTGGAAGAAAGAAGCGATTGAGCAGGTGCTGACCTTCGGTTGCAGATATAAGAGAGTGATATTGCTGTCCGGAACTCCTTTATATTCCCGGGATTCGTTTTATGAAGGGATGACTATTTTCAGGGCTGTCCGGAAAGAGCCGCAGGTCCGGAATTTAATTGATGTAAACTATAAGGAGCTGATCGGGGGAATAACGGAGCTGACCATGGGTTTAAGAAAAAACGGGAAAACTGTTGTTATCTCCCTGCTTGATAAATCCGATAAGCTTCCTTTGCTTGAGAAAAGCCTGCGTGACAGAGGGATCGTAAAGCTGGCCGTTATAAATTCCATGACTAAGCAACACAAAAAAGAAACGGATGAAACGGATATAGAGGTAGAGGGAAGCACCGGATATTATGACCAGCTTTTGCAAACCGGGGAATTGGATGCGGAAGTGATCATCACTACTTACCGTCAGGGCTATGATTTAAAAGGGAACAATTATGAGCTGATCATCGCTCCCGGGAAAAATAAGCACTCCTATACCGATATTGTACAAATGATGAACCGTTTCAGGGATCTTCCCGGTATGAAAGCTTATTTTCTGGTGAACAGTGAATATCAGAAAGATGATCCCTTCGGGCTGCAGGAGGTGAATAAAACGCTTACAGATAACTATACCCGGGAAACAGTGAAGTTAATGGAGAAGATGCGGAATACCGACTACAGGAAATTAAAATTCAATCAGTGGTTTGAAACATCTGCTTTTCAGAAGTTTATTTATACTGAATACTATATCAACCACCACCTGATCAGTTATACCGTTTATCAGAAGATCAATAACGAACTGTACGGGAATCTTTTTAACCTGAAACATGTCCTCTCGGAATATAGTATCGGTTTACATACCTCGGGAGTTAAAATTAATTTGGTAATAAATAATAACTTAAAAAAAGAAAAAATGATAAAATATACAAAAGAGGATATCAAAATCGCTGTAGAACAATTCTATACCTACTTCCTCCAGCCTCAAACATTAAACTTTGAAGCATTCAATGCGCCAGTCAAAAATGCGTTACACCGGAAAATACGGGAATATTACGAAGAATTTAAATACCTGGGTCTTTCTGATGAAAAGATACGGAATATTCTGGAAGAGAATATGGGAAATACGGAAAAAATGAACAGAACCAGAGATATCTGTATGGTCAAATACAGTCCTGATGTAACGATGCGGCTTTACAGACAATTATTGCTCCAGAATTTTGAAATCGGAATGAGGATCAGCGGTGAAGAAATCGAACAGAAAATCAATAGTTTGAGGCGTGAGGTCGGTCTGCCTGATCAGAAACATAATACAGCAGTGGAATATTTCAATTTATTATTTGAAACTAAGAGAATCAAGTTTTCCGATACCCGTAAAATGGGTTATGAAATAATTTCTGCATTTTAAATATGAACCTATGAAAAAACGAGAACTTAAACCCAAAAAAACATCCACAACATTTGTGCCGTGGAAAATCACAGAAGTTTACCACACCGAGGTGGAATACTTCAATGAAGCCGAATTGAAAAGAATGGCGGAGAATTTATGTAAGTTGATGGATAATTATTTGAAGAATAAAGAGAGGGAAGAAATACATATCTGTCTCTGATTCATGGAGGATCTGATCTGTGTTAAAGATCGGATCCTTTTTTTATATCCGGATAGTAATTGTCTTAAATTCAGGCATTTTATATTTAACTACTAAAAATCCGTCATTCCCTATATATTCGTAATACTCTTTTTTGCCTTCCGTCCGGAAATGAACGGGAGGCTTTTTTTATACCTGTCAATATGGAGCTCCGGGTAAAGGTACTTTTTAAATACCTGATCAGAAAAAAAATTTTATAATATAATTTCAGATATACGGGGATTATTCCCTTCCCTACGCCCTGGGGTTACCCCATTGAAAACAGTTTCTCTCTTTCATTAATCATTAAATTTAAATCAAAAATGATGGAAAATAACTTTTATGACGGATCGGTAACAGCGGGAATCGAACCCAATACCCATTTTTTTCAGGAAGTGGAGGTGGTTTATAAACCCCGTAAAAGCCTGGAATTATCGTCTGAAATAAGGTGTTCCCGTGATGCTTTTCTTTATATCGAAGAATTTTTTAAATCTTTTATGTCCCATCATGAAGAAGTTTGGATGATTTTATTAAATTCGTGCATGCAAATAATCGGTTCGTCGCAGGTCTCGAAGGGAGGTTTGGAGCATGCTTTTGTCGATGTAAGGATTATATACCAGACGGCCCTGATGGCGCACGCAACAGGTTTTATTTTGGTACATAATCATCCGACAGGTGTTTTACATCCCAGTAAACCGGATGAAGAGTTGACGAAGAAAATAGTCGGAGCAGGTAAGATTTTAGATATAAGGCTCCTGGATCACCTGATTATTTCTGAGGATACTTATTTCAGCTTTGCGGATGAAGGAATTATTTTATGAATGCGGTGATTTGTGAATAAAGATTTATTTTTGGCCTACGACACCCCGTATGAGCGTTTGTGAAATGCTAAAAATTGATTACATTTGTTCCGTTGTTAGAGTAATTTAGCAACGGACATATTGTTTTAAATAGAAGCGTTTAGTTTTATCCTGTAACTGGAATCTGGACAATTTCAACTCTATTAGGATAGACGATACAAACGTTCATGCTTGCCATATATTTACTTTTCGTATATATTCTGGTTTAGCGTGGGGTGTCGTTTTATCAATAGAGTAGGGAGTCCAGACCCTCAGTTACGATAATTCTAACAGTTCCCACGCTTTTTTATGCTATTAACTTACCTGTCCGGGGAATCTGGGGTAAATAACATTTAGTTATATGAAAGTCGCACAGGATGTTTTGGAAATCAAACTTTCTTGGAAAAAATGTAAAACATTCGAAGAAACTAAACAGAAATGCCATGATTTTTTGCTGTCTCAATGATTGAAATTCTATAGATTTAGGGAAATCTTATTATAAAGATAATCAGGTAATAGATTTTCCAGTAATTAAATTTTTAAATTTTGCATTTCAATTTAAAATTTAGATGCTTACATTCCTAATTTTAGCATTACACTAAAACGTTAATTACAATGAAAACGATATTATTGATTTTAACTCTTATTATTACAAATGAGGTTTATTCACAGACTTTTAAAGTTTCGGACCTAAAGATTTATGGACTTAGTGACGAGGAAACACAAAAGAAGAAAAAGGATGGTTTAGGAGCAAAAATAGAACTGATATTTTATGAAAAATCTGTCAAAGTAATTATTTATGAGCAAAATGGAGAAATAGATGATGAGGTCGTTTTAGATCAAGATGATAAAAATAAAAATAGATATGAAAAAGGGAAGTATAGGG
>ENA-ORKV01002200-ORKV01002200.1-human-gut-metagenome-genome-assembly--contig:-NODE-2200-length-12158-cov-3.322242_pt1 | contig 12158 bp, 9 predicted proteins | sample MGYA00243058_ERZ508805 | MGnify/ENA primary metagenome ERZ508805 (study PRJEB26277, sample SAMN04329770) | human gut metagenome | biome: human-associated habitat | host: Homo sapiens | place: USA... | reverse complement strand
CCCGGGTGGGAAAGCAGGAGGGATAATATTTCAAATTCTTTTTTAGTCAATGGGAGTTCTGTACTGTCTATGAACGCTCGTTTTTTTACAGAGTCTATGTACAATTTTTCAAATTGTAAAATAGCCGGATCTTCTTTGTCTACAATTCGTCTTAGTACGGCTTTGACCCTTGCGATCACTTCTCGGATAGAGAACGGTTTCGATATATAATCGTCCGCACCGATATTAAATCCCATGAGTTTGTCGTCTTCGGTATCTTTGGCCGTTAAAAAAATGATGGGAATATGTTTCAGCTTCTCGTTTTTTCTTAACAGAGAGGCCATTTTGAATCCGTTCATTTCGCCCATCATGACATCGAGCAACAATAAGTTATAATCGGTCAGGTTCATTTGTAGCGCTTCTTCTGCCGAATTTGCCGTATCTACGTCATATCCTTCGACCTCTAAATTGAATTTCAAAATTTCGCATAAATCTTCTTCGTCATCGACGACTAAAATTTTGTAATTGGCCATAGTTTCAATTTTTATGATAGTGCAAAATTGAGAAACAGATATTTCAACAATGTGACAAACATTTTACTTTTTAATCTTCATTCTGCTGTGTTTTGTTGAAAATTGAAAAGTAGAATATAATCTTTCACGTCGTTTCCCTTACGGTCGCTTCGTAGGGTTTGTTCAAAAGTATATTGTTCTCCGTACTTTTCTTTTATATAATTGAAATCCCGTTCGCCAACGAGTAAATAACCATTTTTAGGCATTTCTTTTTCGAAGTCAATGACTCGGTTTTGTGCATAAAAATTAATAATGAAAAATCGCATCATAGAAGACTCGACATAAGAGTATATTTCTCCATTTGGGACAGTAGATACTACTTTGTCTGCAAACGGTTTCATCGATTTTGCATTGAGTATAGCCGGCAAAGTAGAAGCGTCCAACATCAGTTGAATGCCGAAAAACAGGGCTACGACCGAGTAAAGATAACGGTTATTATAGGTTAGGTATCGTTTGCTCTTATAGATGTCATAAATTAAGAATACTATAAATATGGCAGTAATGATGAATATGATATCCCACGATTCGGAAAGGGCTGTTACATAGTGACTGATGTCACTTGTAGAAGACATGACGTATTTGTCTATAATTCCGCTTTTGACGATAGTTAGAACCACCAATAAAAATCCCCCGATAAATGCTATGAAAATTGAAAATATTCTCCATATTCGCGGTCTTTGTTTGAGTAGAAAGAGCATGTATTCTGCCAAAAAATAGGCTATGAATGGGTAAATGGGAAGAATATATACCGATCTTTTACTTTTGGGGATACAATAAAAAACGAATATGATGACAATGGATAGGAGACTGAACAGTCTCATTTTATCCATGTGTGTGATATAATCTTTGAATCGTTCCCAATATAGTTTGACCGTGCCCTGTGGTCTCTTGTATTTTAAGGTAAATAATGACATGATAACTAAAAGCGACCACGGTAACCAACCCGCTAAGGTAATATAAACGTAATAGATGATGGGTTGCTCGTGTGAACCGTATGACATTTTTCCCAAGAAGCGATCGACGTTTTCTTCCATAACGAGCCGTAGAAATGCTTCTCCTCCCTGTTGATAGGCCGCATAATACCAGAGTAAAGGCAAGATACAGGATAGTAGTGCTATGGGGATAATTTTATAGAAGGCTTTCCATACAGACACTTTTTGGATAAGAAGGAATATGCCGATTACGGCGCATGGAAGTACCAAGCCCACCGGTCCCTAAGTGAGCGTAGCTATACTCAAAAATAGTATTGCCCAAATGGGCATCCCTTTCAACCCGAGTTCCCACCATCGATATAATTGGAGCATGGCTAAGACGATGAAGCAGGTCAGTACCATATCGACTCGCGACGCCATTGCAGCCCGATGCACTTCAAATCCCGACAGCAGCAATAGAGAGGCAAGGAATGCTATGTCGTTTCTGCTACGTTTGGCAAAAAAGAGAAAACACGCGATTGCCATAAGAATTGCCGCCAGTGCCGAAGGAAGGCGCGAAGTGAACTCTGTTACCTCTCCGGCAGGAAGGGACAACGCTGCGATACACCAATGAAAAAAAGGAGGCTTGTAGGCGATGTCTCCGCCATTGTTTATAGGTAGTATCCAGTTGTCGTTTTGTAACATACTGACTGCCACGATGGCTTCCCGGGGTTCTCCTTTGGTGTGGAAGTTGGTTAGCCCCAAATAGGGTATGATCGTTAAGGTACTGATGACTAACAGTAAAAGAAATAGAGATGTCTTGGAACTTATTTTAGGCACATTCATAATGGAGACAGTCTTTAAATCGTTTGGTTGTTATGAGGATCAAAATTGATTTTTTTATCTATAATATATTCCGGGCGATTTTTGGTTTCATCGAAGATGTTTCCAATGTACTCTCCGAGTATTCCGATGGTAAACAATTGCACTCCACCTAAAAATACGATAGTAATGATTGTCGAAGACCACCCCGGAACGATAGATTCTTTGCCGGAAAGGTACATGATGAATACCCAGATAGCAAAAGCCAATGCTATAAAAATGGAAAGTGTTCCTAATGATATGGCCAATTTTAATGGCTTTTTAGAAAAACCGAAGATACCGGCCGAGGCTAATGAAAACATTTTTCGTATGGAATATTTCGTTCTGCCGGCAGCACGTTCGTTACGGGTATAATAGAACGGAGTTTGTTTAAATCCCATCCAACTGAAAAGTCCCCGCAAATATTTATGCTTTTCGGGAAACTGTTTGAATGCATCCAAAACCTTGCGATCGATGAGCCTGAAATCGCCTGTATCGACAGGAAATGTGTAGTCAGATAGAGAGTTGAGCATGCGATAATAAATCTTGGCGGTGAATTTTTTCATGAAAGTTTCCCCTTCACGTTTATTGCGTACCGCATATACGACATTACTGCCTTCTTTCAAATAAGTATCTATCATTTGGGGAATAACTTCGGGCGGGTCTTGCAGGTCCACGTCGATGATAACGGCAATATCTCCGGTACAGTTGTGTAATCCTGCACTCACGGCATTTTGATGTCCGAAGTTTCTGGAAAACGATATTACTTTTGTATGAGGATCATCGTTGGCGAAACCGAGTAAAAGTTCTTCTGTGTGGTCTTTGCTCCCATCGTTAACGAAAATAAGTTCATAATCGTGAGCCGTACTTCCCATTACTTGGGAAAATCGCTTATGGGACAAGGGTAGTACTTCTTCTTCGTTATAACAGGGAATGATTACAGATACTTTCATGGTATGAAACTTCTATTTTTTAAAAGTGATACATCTATTCATAATGAAATTACACAGTGTATATACGATCATACTCAAAAGTTGAGCCCAAGAATCGGGTACATATAATATCTCTACTAAAATGAGTAACGATATAAATTGTATGCCATAGCATATCCCGAAACAGACGAGGAATAAGATGGCTTCGCGGATAAAGTTACTATTTAATTTTTTAAATACCCAAAGTTTGTTCCAGAAGAAACTATTGACGACACCTGCGATATAACCTATAAAATTGGATATGGTATATTTTACATGTAGAATCTCTTGCAGGAAGTAAATGACGATAAGCGTTATAAGGGTATTTATGATACCGACAATACCGAAACGAATAAATTGTCCTATTGCTTTTTTATCGTATTTTTTCAGTCGTTCGAACATGATGAAATGTCAGTCTTTAATGGGGTTGGTCGTGTCATCTTTCAAGGCTGGCAAAGACCAGTGAAATTTTACAGCGAGTAAACGAACCGCAACGACCGATATGCCGCAAATAGATTGGTTGGTTATGCTGTTGAACCCCATTTTTTCTCCTAGATAAAACATGATTCCTCCGGCAACACAAGCTAAGGCATAGATGTCTTTACGAAATAGCAGAGGTTCTTCGTTGATGAGGATATCGCGAATGATACTGCCGACCGATCCCGTAATGGTTCCCATGACGATCGCTACCCAAAACGGAAATCCGAACATGAGTGTTTTTTCTACTCCCACGACGACAAATAGAGCTAACCCGATCGTATCGAATATGAAAAACGTATTTTCGAGTTTTACCAAGTATTGTTTGAAAATAATGACGAAAATAAGAGCTATGGCCGTTACGGTGAGGTAGCTGCCGTTTATCATCCAGAAAGGAGTTGCATTCAACAAGACATCTCGGAGCGTTCCACCTCCTATGGCTGTTACAAGCCCGACAGCATAGGCTCCGAACCAATCGAATTGTTTTGCGGCTGCTAATCGAATACCACTAATGGCGAAGGCCAGTGTGCCGACAATTTCTAATATGGTGGCGAAAGTTGTATTCATAATCTTTCGTATGGAATGGCAAAGGTACTATTTTTTATGATAATCTGTCGTTCTTATTTTATTTTTGGGAGTTGAGTTTTTGTCGTATGAAATAAGTTCTGTAAAGATATTTTGTGGGAATAAAAATGTACCTTTGCACCAAATGTGGAAATAGACTGTGCTCGGTAGAGTCCGATAAATTTGTTTCTGCTTTTGTTTGCACTATTTCTCTTAATACAAATCTTTAATGAAAAAACGACTGCTAATACTTCTTTCAGTTTGTTTTATCTGTGTTTCCATATTTTCTTCTTCTCCGAAATATGAAATGAGGGCGGTGTGGATAACAACGAACTGGGGATTGGATTGGCCTTCGCGTCCGGTAAAGGTTTTGTCCGATAGATATATACAGCAAAAAGAGTTGTGCTATATTCTCGATGAGTTGCAATCGGTGGGAATCAATACGGTGTTTTTTCAAGCGCGTATTCGAGGTGAGGTTTTTTATTCTTCTCGATACGAACCGTGGGCTGCCGTTTTAAGTCATGGGCGGGAACCCGGATACGATCCTCTTGCTTTCGTCATCGAGGAATGTCATAAACGGGCTATCGAATGCCACGCTTGGCTCGTCACTTTTCCGGTGGGATCGAATAGGCAAGTGAAAAAACAAGGTCGTTCTTCGGTTGTTGCCCGCCATCGTTCATGGTGTAAGCAATTATCGGGGGAATGGTTTCTCGATCCGGGGAATCCGGCGGCGAAGGATTATTTAAGAGCATTAGTCGGGGAAGTCGTTTCTAAATATGATGTCGACGGTATTCATTTGGATTATGTGCGTTATCCCGATAATGCGATGAAATTTCCCGATTCTGATTCGTTTAGGAAGTGGGGAAGTAGAAGCAAGTCTTTGTTTCGTTGGAGAGAAGACAATATAACCGGTATCGTCACAGCCATTTATGAATATGTAAAACGATTAAAGCCGTGGGTGAAAGTCAGTAGTTCACCGTTAGGTAGATATGCTTCATTAGAGGGTTTCCCTGCGGAATGGAGCTGCATGGAGGCTGTTTCGCAAAATCCGAAAGATTGGTTGCAGAGCGGACGGCATGATTTTATTGTCCCAATGATGTATTTTAGGGAAGAAAATTATTATCCGTTCTTGTACGACTGGGCAAATTCTTGTCCTCCCGAAAAAGTAATAAGTGGCTTGGGCGTTTACCGGTTAGATAAGAGTGAAGGTAATTGGCCTTTCATAGAAATAAAGAGACAAATCGAGACCACTCGGAAAATGGGAGTAGGACAGGCCTATTTCCGATATGAAAATTTACATACGCATACGATATTGAGGCAATGGCTCGTTTCCTGTTTTTACAGGTATCCGGCCTTGACACCCGGGTTGAAAAATCCTATATCGCAAATACCGGATACCCCGAACAATTTACGAGTGGAGACACAGGGCGGCATTTCTAATATTTCTTGGAGTCCGGCAGATGGTGCGTTCACCTATGTATTGTATGCGACAAATGATTCTTTGGATATGAATACAGGAGATCAGATCGTGGCTGTATTACCTAAAAATATACATTCATGTTCTTTGTCGATTCCTTATAGGAATTATGCCATAGTGGCTCGTGACAGGTATGGGACCGAGAGCGAGCCTGCGTTTTGGACGGGTAAAAATATAGAACCGGATAAGTATCGAATAACTCTATAATTATAATGTTGATATAAAAAATAAAAGCTATGTATCCTTTGAAATTTGAAGACATTCTTCGTCCTATGATTTGGGGGGGAGAAGAAATCAGCCGATTCAAACAGTTACCCGAAGTTCACCCCGGTATCGGTGAAAGTTGGGAAATTTCACAAGTAGGCGATCGTATATCGGTCGTTAGCGAGGGGGAAGATAAAGGGAAAACGATTACGGAGTTGATTAAGCGCGACGGGGCGAATTTGCTGGGGAAGCATGTCGCAGCTCGCTATGCCGATAAATTCCCGTTGTTGATTAAATTTATCGACGCACACGATAATCTCTCTATTCAAGTTCACCCCAATGACGAGTTGGCGATGGCCCGGCACAATTCATTCGGGAAAACCGAGATGTGGTATGTCATCGACGCTAAACCGGGAGCAGGCCTCTATTCGGGATTTTCTAAGCAAATAACTCCCGCAGAGTATGTAGAGCGAATCAAAAATAATACGATTACCGACGTATTGCAATTTCATGAAGTGAAAAGCGGTGATGTGTTCTTCCTTCCGGCAGGCCGTATTCATGCTATTTGTGAGGGAATATTGATAGCCGAGATTCAGCAAAGCTCCGATATTACTTATCGCATATACGATTATGATCGTAGAGATGCGCAGGGCAATGCCAGAGAGTTGCATATCGAGCAGTCTATCGATGCAGTCGATTTTAAAATGTATGATAATTTACGAACCGATTATGCAGCCAAAAATAACGATGCTGTCGGTTTAGTCAAATGCCCGTATTTCGAAACGAATTTGATCGAAGTGGATAAAAGTGTGAAGCGTTCTGTTTCAGAACATGACTCGTTCGTTATCTATATGTGTATGGGAGGAAAAGTGCGATTGACCGATAATAATGGTTACACGATATCTTTACATCAAGGACAAACCGCATTGATTCCCGCTACACTCTCATGGGTGACAATCGAGGCAGAAACTTCTGCGAAGTTACTCGAATGTTATATTCCCGAATAATGAAGTGTTTTTTATAAAAAGAATAATGCCGGAGAATTATTCTTCGGCATTATTCTTTTGGTTATGATTGTAATATTTGCAATATGGGCGGATTCCGCATTCCAAGCAATTGGGTTTGCGAGCCATACAAATGTAACGTCCGTGTAGAATCAACCAATGATGTGCGATGGGGAGTAGGTGTCCCGGAATATTTTTTACCAATGTTTTTTCTGTTTCGAGAGGAGTTTTTGAATGGTTGGTAAGTCCGATTCTGTTGGAGATTCTGAAAACGTGAGTATCGACAGCCATCGCTTCTTTGTTAAATACGACCGATGCTATGACGTTGGCTGTTTTTCGGCCCACTCCCGGTAATTTTTGCAAATCTTCTATTTCGGAAGGTACGACACCGTTGAACTGTTCAATGAGTGTACGAGCCATTCCCACCAAATGTTTCGATTTGTTATTGGGATATGATACGCTTTTAATGTATGTATAAACTTCTTCCGGTGTAGCTGCGGCCAGATCTTGTGGAGTAGGGAATGCTTCGAATAGAGCCGGGGTTATCATGTTTACCCGTTTGTCGGTACATTGTGCCGACAGAATGACTGCAATCAGTAATTGAAATGGGTCGTGATATTGCAATTCGGTTTCGGCGATAGGTTTGTTTTCTTGAAACCATTTAATGACTCCGGCATATCTTTCTTTGGTAGTCATGGCGTTATAAAAATTTTATCATATGAAGACTATATTTCGCTAAGAAAAATCCTCCGAAAACGGCAATAATACCTCCGAGATTAGTACCGATGATATAAGATAGAGCACTATGGACTTTCCCTAAATTCAATAGATTCATCGTTTCCAAAGAGAATGAGGAGAACGTGGTAAATCCTCCTAATAATCCGACGAATAAAAAAGCTCTCAGATTAGGTGAAAAATCAAAAGAATAACAAAAAGCCCAAAGTATCCCGATGATAAAAGAGCCTGCTAAGTTTACGCATAATGTTCCCCACGGATAAGCCGGGAAAAGACGTTGAATTTCCGAAGCGATAAAAAACCTTGCAACAGAACCTATGCCTCCTCCCGCGAGAACACAAGCGACTTTACAAAACTCCATTCACATAAATTTTAATGAGCCGATTCGAATTCTTCGAGGAAACGTACATCGTTCTCAGAGAACATTCGTAAATCTTTGACTTTATATTTCAGATTGGTGACTCGTTCGATACCCATGCCTAATGCATAACCGCTGTATATTTTACTATCTATGCCACATGCTTCGAGGACATTGGGGTCTACCATACCGCAACCCAGAATTTCGACCCAACCGGTATGTTTGCAAAATGCACATCCTTTACCCCCGCAGATATTACAGGATATATCCATTTCGGCAGAAGGTTCGGTAAACGGGAAATAAGAAGGACGGAGTCGAATTTGAGTTTCTGATCCGAACATTTCTTTGGCAAAATAAAGCAACGCTTGCTTCAAATCGGCAAAAGAAACATTCTTATCTATGTATAAGGCTTCTACTTGATGGAAAAAGCAGTGTGCCCGGTAAGATATAGCTTCGTTGCGGTAAACACGACCCGGACAAATGATGCGGATAGGGGGTTGGGAGTGCTCCATCGTTCTTGTTTGTACAGACGAGGTGTGTGTACGAAGAAGAATATCGGGAGAACGTTGTATAAAGAATGTGTCCTGCATATCGCGAGCCGGGTGGTCTTCGGCAAAATTTAATGCTGAGAACACATGCCAGTCGTCTTCGATTTCGGGACCTTCTGCAATTGAAAATCCCAAACGGGCGAAAATATCGCATATTTCGTTTTTTACTAAGGAAAGCGGGTGTCTCGATCCTAACGGAATGGGGTAGGCTGTTCGTGTCAAGTCTATATTTTGAGATTCCGAATGGGTATCTTCGAATTCGCTTTTCAAGGCATTGATTCTTTCTGTTGCAAGAGTCTTCAATTCATTCAGTTGTTTTCCTACTTCTCTCTTTTGTTCGGCGGCGACAGTTCTGAAATCATTGAAAAGTTGAGAAATTTCTCCTTTTTTACTTAGATATTTTATACGAATATTCTCTAAATCTTCTGATTTAGAAACTTTTAATGCCTCGATTTCTGCTTTGATACGTTGGATTTTTTCAATCATACCTGTATAATTCTTATTTTTAAATGCAAATTTAATAATAAATGACTTCTTTTTGGGTGGATTTTTGAGAAATATTTTTTTTGACGAATAAAAAAGGGAATCTGCTGAAAAAATATTCCTTTATTACTAATTTTGTTATGAATTTAAGAAGTAACGATATGTCTGTCTCTCCATTTTTACAAAGCATACACGAGTTTGTCGAGGATAAAAAACTTTTAGACAAATCTGGCCCTGTTATCGTTGGTGTGAGCGGAGGAGCCGACTCTATTGCGTTACTTCATGTCTTGAAGAGTTTGGGATATTCGTGTATAGTTTGTCACTGTAATTTCAATTTGAGAGGTGAAGAATCTTTGCGGGACAGGAATTTTACTCGGCAGATAGCTTTTGAGTGGAATTTGCCGTTCGAGGAGATTTCGTTTGATGCTTCATGTTATGCGATGACCAATAATGTGTCGGTCGAGATGGCTTGCCGCCAACTGCGATATGATTGGTTTGAAGAGAAAAGGAAACAATATCGGGCACAGGCGATAGCCGTGGCCCATCATCGGGACGATAGTGTGGAAACCCTGTTGCTGAATTTAATTCGAGGAACCGGGATTGCCGGTCTTACGTCGATGAAACCACGTAACGGATTTGTTGTGCGACCGTTGTTGACCGTTTCCCGTAAAGATATAGAATCGTATTTGTCGGAACATGGGGTGTCGTATGTTGTCGATTGTACCAATTTAGAATCGGTTTATATCAGAAATAAAATTCGATTACAAGTATTGCCTTTGTTACGTTCGATCAATCCGTCGGTCGACCATTCCATATATTCTTCTATTTTGAATTTGAGGGAAGTAGAATCGGTCTATAAAGCGGCTATACATGAGCAGGAGCAAAACGTGTTGGAATATAAAGATGAATATATTTATATTCCGGTGGAGAAACTGAAACAGCTTCCGTCGCCTAAGGCTTTCTTATTTGAATTTTTGACTCCTTACGGCTTTGTTTCCGAACAGATAACAGAGATAATATCGTCTTGTGGCGGTATTTCTGGGAAGGTGTTTTTATCTCGGAATTACAGAATCGTTAAAGACAGGGAATATTTGATATTGGAATCACAGGAAAGAGAAGAGGCTGGGACGGTGGTAGAGAAAATCGAAAGTCTCGAAGAATGTGGAACTTTGTTACACGGAAATTTATTGTATCGATGTCTGGACAACGATGAAACGTATTGTTTCTCTCGTGATAAATCCTATGCTTGTTTCGACTTGGACAAACTTGTATTTCCGCTAATTATTCGCCGGTGGGAGACGGGAGATCGTTTTACCCCCTTTGGAATGAGAGGCAGCCGTAAATTGAGCGATTATTTTAGAGATAAAAAATATTCTCTAATCGATAAAGCCAATGCTTTGCTGCTATGTTCGGGAAATACGATAATATGGATATTGGGAGAGCGTGCGGCCGATGGATATCGAGTGACTGTGGATACAAAGAGAATAATCGAATTTAAATATGAAAAATAGTTAAATAATAAACTTATTTTTACATTTCTTGTTTTGTTTGACAAATCGGCCGTATATTTGTACGGTGAAATTGCGTAGTGAAATTCTGTACGCAGTAAATTCAAAAATCCAATAATTATATTTGTTCTTTCAGCCAGTATGAGTAATCATGCAGGTAGCTTTAATAAATATAAAGTGTAAATCATATTTATTTATTCATGTATAATATTTTAGAATTGAGCGCTAAAACTCTTGACCAGTTGAAAGTGATAGCTGCTGAAATGGGTATCCAAAAGATTGATGGTATAGAACAAGAAGATCTTGTCTATAAAATTCTTGATCAACAAGCTATTGATATGGCAAGTAAAGCTGCCGCTAATCCTCCTGCTCCGAAAAAGAGAGGTCCTAAACCTAAGAAAAATAAAGAGAAGCCTGTACTTGAAAAACCGAATGAACTAGAAAGTAAATCAAATACGGAGCCGACACCGTCTCCATCTGTGGAATCGACAGGTGTGGAAGATACGAAAGAGGTGAAAAAGAAAGGCAGAAAGAAAAAAAGCGATGTAACGAGTGAAACCTCGAAAAAAGAAGATTCAAAACAGGATAATGTTATAGAAGTAAAAGATATTCCTTCTATTATAGAAGAGACTGGGTTATCTTCTCATCCCGCTTTGAAAGAGCCGGTAGCCGAACTATTTGAGAATTTAAAAGAAAGCTCTATGGCGTTGGCTTCAGATGCAGAAATTGAAGAAACAGAATCTATTCATGAAAAGGGGAAGGAATGTCCGATGAACGTCTATGAACTGTTGATGTCGCAGCTTCCACAGATGTATCCTTTTGAGGATGACAGTGTAGAGGACTGTGTCCGGATGGAACTTCAGGATATCGGACGTATGCCGATGTCCTGTTGGGTTTATGGCAGCAATAGTTTTCTGCTTCATGGTTATTATTGTTACAGGCATTTAATTTTGGCAAAAGTAGAACGAAGGAAAGATAAGGATGGGATTGATGATATGGCAGAGCATGAAGATATTTATCTGATGGGAGTACCGGGTATCTGGCAGCATAGGGAACAATATATGGCATCTATGTTTGGCTTTAGAAAATTTAAACCGGTGAGTCATGAAAAACAGAGGAGCGGTGATTTTGGATACTGGTGTGTGGAATTGAAATAAAGCTGGCTATTGGCCTTTGGGACTGTTAAAATAAAGATAACAGATAAAAACATATCAAGTTAAAAGTGTAAGTGGGGAATACAATATGACAAAATGCAATTATAGGTCCGCGCCGGAAGAAGAGGATGAACAGTTCTTAGATCCGAGTCTGGCACAAAATAGCTTGTTTAAAAATGTTACAGAAGAGAGTATCGGACAGATTCTTGTCTGTTCCGGTGCAAAGATGCATACATATAAAAAGAATGAAACGATATTTTGCCAGGGAGACAAAGCAGATTATTTTTATGCCGTATTAAAGGGAACGGTATCAGTTAACTGTTATATGACATCCGGAAAGGTGAATGCGTTG
>ENA-ORKV01002198-ORKV01002198.1-human-gut-metagenome-genome-assembly--contig:-NODE-2198-length-12168-cov-2.950790_pt1 | contig 12168 bp, 9 predicted proteins | sample MGYA00243058_ERZ508805 | MGnify/ENA primary metagenome ERZ508805 (study PRJEB26277, sample SAMN04329770) | human gut metagenome | biome: human-associated habitat | host: Homo sapiens | place: USA... | reverse complement strand
TGCGTTTTATGAGAAATTCCGTCTGCAGGGACGTGAGTTGATGGAACGACTCCGCAACTCCGATGGAAAGGATTCCCGTTTTGAGATGCTCAGTGCGCTGCTCCGTCTGCGGCAGATCTGCTGTGATCCGGCGCTTCTTCCTGCCGATCTGAACCCGGATGTGACGGAGTCCGCCAAGATGGAACTGCTGAAAGAGCTTTTGCTGGAATCGGTGGACAGCGGTCACAAGGTTCTTCTGTTCAGTCAGTTTACTGCGCTCCTTCACCGGATCCGGGACTGGATGGACAGTCAGTCGATGAAATACGAGTATCTGGATGGTTCCACGACCGACCGTATGGCGCATGTGGACAACTTCAACAATTCTCCGGATATTCCGGTTTTTCTTCTCAGTCTGAAGGCCGGCGGAGTGGGTTTGAATCTGACATCTGCCGATACGGTGATCATCTATGATCCGTGGTGGAATCCTGCTGCGGAAGCGCAAGCCGAGGATCGTTCTCACCGGATTGGACAGACGCGAGCCGTGACTTGTATCAAATTGATCGTGGAAAATTCGGTCGAAGAGAAAGTTCTTGAGCTTCAGAAAATTAAAGCGGATCTTTTTGAGAATCTTGTGGAATCTCCGACAGAAGCTCTCCGTTCGATTTCTCTGGAAGACCTCGAATTCCTGCTGACCTGAACAGGTGGATCAAAAGGCTAACTTCAAATCGTCTAAATATAAATAGACGGTTCCCTTTGTGTTCTCTTTTTGTACTTTTAAAATGAAATTGTTCGGCAACAGGTCATCGGTTGGAATTTCGATTGTTTTTGTTCCGGATGTTATCAGGTGTTTTGATTTTGCTTTTGTTGCTCAATTAAAAATAATGGATGTTTTTTGATATTCATATCATATAAAAAATTGCAATATCCGTTTTGTTGTGCTCCGATAATTTTTCCAATATAGTATAATATTCAATCTGCTATGATAATATAGGATTTCATTCGCTAATTTATATGACCCCAATGGAAAGCAGGGATGAATCAAATCAACCAGAGGGATTCTTGAGAAGAATATGATAGACGTTAAGGGTCTCCCGTACAGTTTTTTCCCATGTGTAAGTTTTGGCTTTCCGATAGCCTTTTTGAATGAGGTTGTTTCGGTGATCGTGGTTGTGAAGAATTTGGTGAACAGCGGAGATCAGACTGTCCTGACTATGCGGTTCAAACCATTCTGCTGCATCCCCCAGAATTTCCGGGAGGCAGGAGGCTTTTGCCGCTGCCACGGGAACTCCGCATGCCATCGCTTCCATAATCATGTTGGGCAGGTTCTCTTCCAGCGAAGGGGTGACGAAGAGGTCTACCGCATTGTATATGTTTACCAACTGGTGTTCGTTGCTCACAAAGTCCAGCGGATAGACCTTGAAAGGCAGCAGGTTGGCCAGTTGCTGCGACTCTTTGCCGAAAATGACGACGCCGAGCTTCGTTTTCAGTTCGGGGTGCTTTTCCGCCAGTAGTGCGCACGATTCTACCAGGTAGTCGATGCCTTTCCGTTTGTCCGTTGTTTTCACCGAACCGAACAGTACGAGTCTGGCGTCCTGCGGCAGTTGGCATCTGTTGCGTGCTTCTTGCTTGTTGTGCGGCTTAAACAGGTTGGTATTGATAGGGTTGGGAATGCAGGTAATCGTGTGTCCGGCGAGCAGGGCGCTTTTCTTGGCCAGTCCTTCCAGCCAGTGGCTGCATGTTACGAAATTGATGTGCCGTCCCTGATACAACTCCTGCTTCTTGCGGAAAGTCCGGTAGGAGAGGTCTTTTCTGCTGCCGTTGCCGTGGATGAAAGGACAGTTGCCACACTCCTGCTGATAGCGGGTGCACTCGCGGGCATGGTGGCAGATGCCGGTGCACGGCCACATGTCGTGCATGGTCCATACCACGGGTTTGCCTGAGGCAAGGATTTTCTCGATGTTCTTTAAAGATAACATTCCCTGGTTTATCCAGTGGAGATGAATGACATCCGCCTGCTGGAACTCCGGAAGAGAGGTAATGTCCGTACCTGTATTGGCGATGTCCACGGCAAAGATATTCTCCTTTTTGAAGCGGTTGGCTTTCCATATGACGATACGCTCCCATACGAATTTCCATATCATGCGCCAGTTGTAGTTTAATGAAACCACGGTGATTTGGTCGGTCTGCTTGTCGCGTACCAGAAGTTTGGCCTTGATGCCGTTGTTCTTGAGCGACTCCATCAGTCTGCTGGCCGCTACGGCTGCCCCGCCGATGCGTTCGGATGTATTGATTAATAGTACTCTCATTTTTGCGGAATGTTTGGACAAAAGTACTGCTTTTGCCGCTTTCTGCTCTATAAATCTTTTATTTTTTTAGTCTGTAACCGCTAAACTCCCTATCTTTGCCGAGGTTAAAAGCTCGTAATGCCGGGAGCAGTGGAGATGTTGCGCTGAGCAACGGATTGAACGTCGTGGAAAACGAGTTTTTCGCCGGAAGAAACCTGGAGTTCATCGGTAGAAAATAAATGTGAATATGGGAGATAAAGGAATGAAAAAGCTGGAGCTACTGTGGCAGACTTTCCTGAGCGTGGTGAAGATTCTGCTACAATCCAAATGGCGTACGCACCTACCGTCGTCGTTCAGTAATCCGGAAGAGCTGTTGATACTTGCCAACGGTCCTTCATTGAACCGTACGGTTCGGGAAGCTCCGGACTTTGTACAGGGCAAGACGCTGCTGGCGGTGAATTTCTGCGTTACTTCCCCGATGTTCGAGCAGCTCCGCCCGGAGATATATCTGATAGCCGACCCTCTGTTCTGGATTGTTCCCGAGAAGCGGGTACAATTGTTCCGGACGCTTGCCGAAAAAACCGCTTGGCCGATGAGTCTGTTTATTCCCGCCCGTGCTTTGAAGAATAAAGAGTGGCAGCCTATGTTGGCGGGCAACAGGAATATCCGCCTCTGCATTTACAATACCACTCCGATAGAAGGTGTGCAGGGATTCTGCAACTGGGTATTCGCTAAGGGTTGGGGTGTGCCCCGTCCGCACAACGTACTGATTCCTTCTATTGCCATCGGGTTGCGTCTGCCTTTCAAGAAAATTTATCTGGCAGGCGCCGATCACTCCTGGTTGCCGGAAATCACGGTGACGGACGACAACGTGGTACTGATGCACCAAAAACATTTCTATGACCAGAATAAGTCGCAGGCGGCAACGGTGATGCAGGAGAATCTGCATAGCGCACGGCTTTATACGATACTCTACCACATGTATGTGGCCTTTAAGTCCTACTTCGTGCTCGAAGCCTATGCGCGCCGGTTGGGCAAGGAAGTGATCAACGTTACGCCGGGCAGTTATATAGACGCTTTTAAACGAATGAAAGTATGAAAGACGGAATCATCATCCAGGCACGTACCGGCTCTACCCGGTTGCATAATAAAATACTGCTCCCTTTCTATGGCGGGCAGCGCATTATCGACATTTTAATCGGAAATATCAAGCAGGCCTGCGCCGATAAGACCATTGTGCTTGCCACTACCGACCGTCCGCAGGATGATATACTGGCAGAGGTTGCCCGCGAAGCTGGTATCTGTTGCTACCGGGGAGACGAGGACAATGTACTCGACCGCTTTATCCGGGCTGCCGAAACATTCAACCTTGACCGCTTTATCCGTGTCTGTTCGGACAATCCTTTCCTGCGTCCCGACAGCTTCCGGGCTTTCTTCAAGGAGCACGATACCCGCCCGGCAGATTATATCGCTTACGGTTTTGCAGACGGCCGCCCCACTATCAAATCTCATTTGGGCTTGTTTGCCGAGCTGACGACTGCCGATGCCCTGCGCCGTGCAGCCGCCGCTACACAGGAAAAACTGTACATAGAGCACGTTACAATTTATCTCTATACACATCCCGAAGCGTTCAGCGTTCGCCTGCTTCCGTTGCCCGATGAGCTGGAAGGGCGGTTGGATCTTCGCTTTACGCTCGATACAATGGAGGATTTCACCCTGTTGCAAGAGCTTTACGTCGCTTTCTGCGAGCAGACCGACCATAGCATCCATGCACTGCTCCGGTTGGTGGAGACACATCCGGAGTATAGGGTCAAAATGCTGGAAAATATAGCGAAAAACGAGAAATAAGCTCCGGCTTTATCGCAGGGAGACTTCTTGGAAAAGGAAAAGATTATGCTGCCGGGAAGAGGCCGGAAACAGTCGCTGACCGGACTCCATTCAGCCACTGACTGAAAGGGGGATGACTCCCTGACTGAGTGCCTTTCACTCCCTGACTCATTGTCCCCCTTTCTACAGTGTATTGTGGCAGGGAAGGAAGATAGATTTGATGATAGTAAACAAAAATAACAGTTGCCGAATGAAGAGTACATACATTATCGGAGAAATAGGACAGAACCATAACGGTTCCGTCGATATCGCCAAGTTGATTGTAGACCTGGTGTCACGTCCCGTACGCGAAGAAGTCTTTAATCTGGAACTCCGTCCTATGGACGCGGTAAAGATGACCAAGCGGGATTTGAATGAAGAACTGACCGATTCGCAGATGAACCGTCCGTACGACTCTCCCCACTCTTTCGGACGCACCTATGGCGAGCACCGCGCTTATCTGGAACTGACGGACGAGGAGCATTTTGAAGTTTACAAGCATGCCAAGTCATTGGGCCTGGACTTCGTGGAAACACTGTGCTCAAAAGGCTGCATGTCTTTATTGAAGCTCTTTACGCCCGACCGCCTCAAGGTGGCAAGCCGCGACCTTACCAACCTGCCGCTGTTGGAAGTGATGGCGGAAACCAGGATTCCTATCATCCTTTCCACCGGTATGGCAGGCAAGAAGGAACTGGACGATGCTCTGGAGGTTATTACCCGTTATCACAACGATATATCCATACTGCATTGCGTATCGCAGTATCCCACTCAGCCCGATAATCTGAACCTGAGAACGATAACTTATCTGAAACAGCATTACGGACAATACCATATCGGCTTTTCCGACCACACCATTGGCATTGCCGCTCCGGTGGTTGCCGTAGGAATGGGTGCGGAGATTATAGAGAAGCACGTCACCATTGACCGCCGCATGAAGGGAACAGACCAACAAGGTTCTCTGGGACCGGACGGTGTGAACCGCATGATTCGTGATATCCGCATTGCCGAGCATTGGCTGGGCAGGGAGGAACTGTATATCGACCCTGCCGTCTCTGCCGCCAAAGTGAAACTGGAGCGTTCCATTGCTACGAACAAGGCGCTGCATCCCGGCGATATTATCACGGAAGAGGATATTCACCTGCTTAGTCCGGGCGACGGCTTTAAGTGGGCGGAACGAGATAAGGTGGTAGGCCGTCGGGTACGGAAGGAGATACCGCGTAACGAGATTATTTATCCGTCATTGATTGAGGAATGAGACTGCTTGCCGTTGTTGTGCTTTATCATCCCGGTAAGGATTTGGCCGGGAATATCAACAGTTATCTGTCGCAGGCAGACAGATTGCTGTTGTGGGATAATACGCCCAGAGGCGGAAGGGAACAGTTGCCTTTGTCGGGCGTCACTCATCCGGAGCGTCTGGAATACAGAGGGTGTGGACGGAATGTAGGCATCGGCACTGCGCTGAATGATGCCGTGGCTTACGCCCGCGAGCATGGATATACGCATCTTCTGACGCTGGACCAGGACAGTTACTTCCTGCCAGGAGTTTTCCGGGATTATACGGCTGCCATCCGGAGTTACGGGGAAGAAAAGCGGGTTATTTTCTCCGTCAATTATTTTATAAAGTCTCAGCAGGCTCCGCTTTATCCCGTTGCCGACAGGGTGGATGAGGTCTCTTCCGCCATGACTTCCGGTACTGTTTATCCGGTCGGCTTGTTCGAAGAACTGGGCGTTTTTATGGAAGAGTTGTTTGTATGGGGCATCGACTGCGAGTACTGCTGGCGTGCAGCGCGTAAAGGAGTACGGACGGTTTGTTTCAAAAATATCCTGTTGCAGCACGATTTGGGGTATCAGAAGAAGAAACACCGCTTGCTGGGTAAGGAGGTTTTTCCGAACGAGTATCCGCCGGCACGTACTTATTACAATGTGCGCAATGGCATGGTACTTCACAGACTCTATCCTGAGAGCCTGAACCTGAAAGCCCATTTACGCTACCATCTATATAAACGGATTGTCTTTGTGCTGTTGTATGAAAAGCAGAAGATAGCCAAATGGAAAGCTCTGTGGGACGGCTATCGTGACGGAAAACGCGGTAAATTGGGAGAGCGTGGGCAATAGATATTCTTACATTCTTAATCTTAAAAGAAATAACAGGCATGTTACCGAAATTAGTTATTACCGATATTGACGGTGTATGGACCGACGGCGGAATGTATTATACTGCCGAAGGGGACGTTATGAAACGCTTTTCCGTGAAAGACGGCTGGGGAGTGATTTTTCTGCGCGAATTAGATATACCCGTTGCCATTATGACCGGCGAGAATACGCAAATCGTGCAGAAGCGCGCCGATAAGCTGAAAATCGACTATTGTTATTTAGGGGTCAAGGATAAAGTGGAGCAGGCTGAGGAGTTATGCCGCGAGTTGGGTATTTCGTTAAGTGAGGTTGCCTTTATCGGTGACGACCTGAATGATTTGCCACTGTTGCGTTTGGTGGGTTACAGCGCCTCTCCCAGCAATACGCCCGAATATGTGAAGCGGGAGGTAAAGTATGTAACAGCTGCATATGGCGGTTATGGAGCTTTTCGCGAGTTTGTGGAGAAGCTGCTGAGCGATAACGGCGTGCTGGAAAAGACGGTTGGGAAATTCCTGTAATGTCCTCTTTGCGTATGGATGGGTCGTTTTCGCCGGACGTGTCAGATATGCGGTAACGGTATCACTCTGGAAACGGCGGCTCTTCCCCGTTTTATCATGCCTTTGACAAATCCTGTCAGCCTTTGTGTGGCTGATTGCGGGCGGGGCAATTCCATACGTTTCACATCTTCCATAGTCCACTGCGGTTGATATTGCAGAAGCCGTTTTTCCGTATGCTCTATTTGTTCTTGCTGTCCTTTTCCGGTGTAATGGCGGATGAGGTTCAGGCATATCTGCGCATGGGATTGCCGGAGATTGTCGTATACGTCAGTCCTCCTTTCTTTAAAATAATCCATTAGCAACTCCCGGACAACGAGTGCGATGTCCAGTTTCCGGTCTGTTCCGGCTTCACTCCAGATTGCTTTTCCGTGTTGGCGGTAGACGGCCATCGGACGCTTTATATAATGTATCTTCCCGAATTGTGCATTCAGCAAATGTATGGCATAGTCGTAGGTGCTGACACGGGCAAACCATTCGGGCAGTTCGCCAAACAAGCCCCGGCGGAACAAGGCGGATACGTTGGAGATGTAATTGCTGCGTGCAAGGTCTGATATGTCTGTATCCTGCTTCTGCCCGCCATTGCTGAGGCTTTTGGTTCCGCGGTCTTCGTAGTAGTTGATAACCCGGTGAAAACAGGTGGAATAGTCGGGATGCGTATCCAGAAAATCTGCCTGGATTTGCAGTTTCCGTTTGTCTGTCCAGAAGTCATCGCCCTCGCAGATGGCGATATATTGTCCCCGACATTGGGCGTAGGTTTGTATGAAGTTCTGTTGCAGTCCCAGATTTTTCTTCCGGTTGAATAGGACGATTTGTTCCGGGTACTTTTTTTGCCAGTCCGCGCAAATCGTTCCCGTACAGTCCGTACTGGCATCGTTCCCTATGACCAGTTCAAAGGGGAAGTTTGTTTCTTGCAGCATTACGCTGCGGATGGCCTCGTTGATGTAACGTTCCTGATTGTAGGTGAGCATCAGGACGCTGACTTTAAGTCCGGTATTATTGTTCATGTCCTTTTTTCTTTCGTATTAATTCCAGCGAGTCTTTCAGTATCTTCGAACCGGTGATATAGGCCGTACCTATATAAATGACCGTGCCGGCTGCCGCTTGTGTGACGAGCAGTAGCAACTGGTTCTCTATCCATCCGCCAATGGGCAGTAGCAATAAGGTCATCAGAGTGCTGAGTCCGGCATATGGCAGTAAATCCATAAGTTGCATGGAAAAGCGGTATCCCGTGTAATGGGCGGTGTAAATCATATTGATAATGTATACCAGCAGGCGGGTGACTACAAGACCTGCTACCATCGTCAGCACATCTTCCCGATAGGTAAGCAGCACTACTGCCACGGTGAAGGCTATCTTGTAATATTCTATTTTAAGTATGCCGTCCGAACGTCCGCTTACTTTAATGAAATTATTGTTGATGGCAGTCAGTATGGTGAAGCAACCGCCAAGGCAGAGCAGTTGGAAGAAAGGAATGGAAGGCCACCATTCCTCTTTCAGCAGCAAACGGATAACGGGACCTGCCGTAACGAACAGACCTGCCATGATGGGGAGTGTGATGAATGCCGTAAAACGGATGGTCTTGCGATAAGCCCTTATCAGCCTTTCCCGTTCGTTCTGGATGGTACTGAATATGGGGAAGGTAGCATTCTGTATACTTCCGTAAATCAGGCTGACACCCATATCGCACATTTTGTTTCCTTGCGTATAATATCCCAGTTGTTTTTGCGGAAACAGTTTGCCGATGATAACGGAATAGATATTCAGGAAGCAGGTATTGATGAGGCTTGCCAATAACAGGCTTGAAGCGAATCCGAACAGTGACCGTATGACCGCGAAGCGGAAAATCCGTTGCGGACGCCAGTTCTCGCGGCTCCATAGCAGGGTGGCGCGCGCTGCTGCCAGTATTACCGGTTGCAGGGCCAATGTCCATACTCCACAGCCGGTCAGTGCCATGGCAAGCGAGGCTATGCCCGAAACCGTCATGGAGTATAGGTTTATTTGCGTCAACGGTTTGAAACGGATTTGCTTGTTCAGTATGGTGCTTTGTATGATAGTGAGCGCATTGATGGGAAGTGCCAGAAAAATGACAGCCGACAGTTCCACCAGTCTGGGCTGGTTAAAGAAGCGGGCTATCAGCGGGGAACAGCCCATCAGCACTCCATACAGCAGGATACTCATTCCCAGATTGAACCAGAAGACGGAACTGAACTCTTCTGCAGTCGTCTCTTTCTTCTGAATGAGTGCGGCACTGAATCCGCTATCTTGTATGATATTGGCTATGGCGCTGAAAATGGCAAGCATCCCTACCAGCGCATAGTCTTCGACGGAGAGTATATTGGCTACGAGGATACCGACAATAAACAACAGAACTTGCTGACCCATACGGTCCAGCAAGTTCCAGAGCAATGCTCCTATTGTTTTTTGTTTCAGTGAAGACTCGCTCATAAGGTTTATTTCACTTCACTGCCGGGCTTTACTTCACGCAACAGTGAGGTTACTGCCAGTGAGCCGTCATAGTTTTCGGCAGAAAGTATCATGCCTTCGCTCACCAGTCCGTTCTTGAATTGGCGGGGAGCCAGGTTGGCGATGAACAGTACCTGCTTGCCTACCAGCTCTTCCGGTTGGTAGTGCTGGGCGATGCCGCTGACGATAGTACGGTTTTCCAGTCCGTCGGCTATCTTGAACTTCAACAGCTTCTTCATCTTGGGTACGGCTTCGCATTCCAATACGGTTCCTACGCGGATATCCAGTTTTTCGAAGTCCTCGAATGAGATAACGGGCTTGACAGGATTGGCTTTGTAACCGGCTGCCTCGTTTGCTTTCTTGGTGGCGAGCAGTTTGTCTACCTGTGCCTGGATAACATCATCCTCAATCTTCTCGAACAGCAGTTCGGGAGTTGCCAGTTGGTGTCCGGCGGGGAGCAGGTCTGTATGACCGAGTTCTGCCCAGTCGAAGCTGTCCATGTTCAGCATCTTGCGTAGCTTTTCGCTGCTGAACGGCAGGAACGGCTCGAAAGCGATGGCAAGGTTGGCAACCAGTTGCAGGGAGATATTCAGGATGGTGGCTACACGCGGCATGTCCGTCTTGGCAAGCTTCCAGGGTTCGGTGTCTGCCAGATATTTATTGCCGATACGTGCCAGGTTCATGGCTTCCTTCTGCGCATCGCGGAATTTGAATACGTCGAGCAGCTTCTCCACTTCTTCTTTTACGTCGGCAAACTCTTTCAGTGTTTCGCGGTCGTAGTCGTTCAGTTCGCCGGCAGCGGGCACTACACCGTCGAAGTATTTTTTTGTGAGTTGCAGGGCACGGTTTACGAAGTTGCCGTATACCGCTACCAGTTCGTTGTTGTTACGTGCCTGGAAGTCTTTCCAAGTGAAGTCGTTGTCTTTTGTTTCCGGAGCGTTGGCAGTGAGCACATAGCGCAGCACGTCCTGCTTGCCGGGGAAGTCTTCCAGATACTCGTGCAACCATACGGCCCAGTTGCGTGAAGTGGAAATCTTGTCTCCTTCCAGATTCAGGAACTCGTTGCTGGGCACGTTGTCGGGCAGGATATAGCTGCCTTCCGCCTTCAGCATGGCGGGGAATACAATGCAATGGAATACGATGTTGTCTTTTCCGATGAAGTGAACCAGACGTGTTTCAGGGTCTTTCCACCATTTCTCCCAAGAGTCGGGCAGCAGTTCTTTGGTATTGCTGATATAACCGATGGGAGCATCGAACCATACATAAAGCACCTTACCTTCGGCGCCTTCTACCGGAACGGGAATGCCCCAGTCCAGGTCGCGGCTCACGGCACGCGGCTGCAAGCCCATGTCGAGCCAGCTCTTGCATTGGCCGTACACGTTGGGGCGCCATTCTTTATGGTCTTCCAATATCCACTGGCGCAACCATGCTTCATGTTTGTCGAGGGGCAGATACCAGTGCTTGGTTTCGCGCATTACGGGCTGGCTGCCGCTGATGGCGCTTTTCGGATTAATCAGGTCGGTAGGGCTGAGGCTTGTACCGCATTTCTCGCATTGGTCGCCGTAAGCGCCCTCTGCGTGGCAATGCGGACACTCGCCGGTGATGTAGCGGTCGGCAAGGAAAGTCTTGGCTTCCTCGTCGTAGTATTGCATGCTGGTCTTTTCGATGAATTCGCCCTTATCGTACAGTTTGCGGAAGAATTCGGAAGCTGTATCGTGATGCGTTTTTGAAGTAGTACGGCTGTATACGTCAAACGAAATGCCGAATTCCTCAAAAGACTTCTTGATAAGCGTATGATAGCGGTCTACTACATCTTGCGGTGTAATCCCTTCTTTTTTGGCACGGATGGTGATGGGCACTCCGTGTTCGTCGGAGCCGCCGATAAAGACCACGTCTTCTTTTTTCAGTCTCAGATAGCGGACGTAGATGTCGGCAGGTACATACACCCCTGCCAAGTGTCCGATATGAACGGGGCCGTTGGCATAGGGCAACGCCGATGTCACGGTGGTACGTTTGAATTTCTTTTCCATTGTATCTATGTATCTCTTTTGTTATGAACGCTTTTAAGCAGTGCAAAGATAACGGTTTTCTCTTAAACCTACAAAAAGAGCCCTATATACTTCGTGTCCGGAATATTTCGTCTTTGGAAGAACAAGGATACGGTAATATTAAAAGGTTATCTTCTTGTCATTATGTATATAAATTGTATATTTGTGCGATTGTCGTACTTTACTAATATGAACAGACTATGATAACAAACCAATTGCTGCGTCCTGCCAGTATTGTGGTGGTGGGAGCTTCCAACAATGTACATAAACCCGGTGGAGCTATTTTGAGAAATCTGATTAATGGCGGTTATACCGGAGAACTGCGTGCCGTCAATCCGAAAGAAACAGAAGTACAGGGCGTTACAGCGTATGCTGATGTAAAGGATATTCCGGATACGGACTTGGCAATACTTGCCATACCGGCATCTTTTTGTCCGGATGCGGTAGAATTGCTTGCTGCGGAAAAGCAGGTACGTGCGTTCATCATTCTCTCTGCAGGTTTCGGAGAGGAAACGCATGAAGGGGCGTTGTTGGAAGACCGTATTCTGGAAACAGTGAATAAGTACGGCGCTTCGTTGATAGGTCCCAATTGTATCGGGCTGATGAATACGTGGCATCATAGCGTGTTCAGCCAGCCTATTCCCAATTTGAACCCGCAGGGTGTTGATTTGATTTCCAGTTCCGGGGCCACTGCGGTGTTTATTCTGGAGAGCGCGGTAACTAAAGGCTTGCAGTTCAATTCCGTATGGTCTGTGGGCAATGCCAAACAGATTGGAGTGGAAGATGTGCTGCAATATATGGACGAGCATTTCGATGCTGAAAACGATTCCAGGATAA
>ENA-ORKV01002194-ORKV01002194.1-human-gut-metagenome-genome-assembly--contig:-NODE-2194-length-12179-cov-2.131714_pt1 | contig 12179 bp, 7 predicted proteins | sample MGYA00243058_ERZ508805 | MGnify/ENA primary metagenome ERZ508805 (study PRJEB26277, sample SAMN04329770) | human gut metagenome | biome: human-associated habitat | host: Homo sapiens | place: USA... | reverse complement strand
ATCCATCTGAACGGCATCTTTGGACAGTGCTTCAAATCCCCAGCCATTGTCACCGGTAAACGAGCCGACAATGAAAAATTCTTCAAATCTCCAGCCGATGGCTTCCGTTTCGGTAAGAGTCAGCGTCAAGTCGAGCAGGTCTACTTTTACAATGTACGTTCCTTCTTCACTCATTGTGAACGGTTCGTCCGGCTGGTCGTCTGATGTGCGGTAGGTTAGTTTGAGCGCTTCTCCGGCACTGGTGTCACGGTTGTATGACGGCAGGAAGTCTCCCAAAGTCGTTATAAACTTAAACGATCCGGCTGTCAGTTTTCCGGTCCACGTAAACTGTCCGTTGTCCGTACGCTCCATTGCCGTCGCTTCGTCGGCACTCCATCCTTTCGGAGTAGCGTCGCCAATCAAGTAAAGTGTGGTAGTAACCGGCTGGTAAGTAGTCACCGTGAAGGCAGCCGTTGCACTCTGCTTCTGATCTTCCATTCCGGCAACGACAGCTGTGATACGTGCCTCCAACTCTGCTTTCACTGCATAGCCGATGCCAAGCTGCGTATTCAGAAACTGGTTGAGTTCTTCTACTTTCTTTGTCCACTGGTACGTTCCTGTGCCCAAATCTACTGAGTAAGCATTGGCAAAGTCTGTTCCTGCCTCAGCCAGTTCCAGCGTATAAGAGATGCGGTTACCGCTTCCGTAATTCGTTCCGGTAGTCCACGAAAGGGCAAGCGCTTCCTGACTATGGTTCTTCTCGTTCAACACCAGCTCCTGCTGATTCACCGAAAGGGTAAGGGTATCATGTCCTTTATCTGTCTCCATATAATCCTCGGCACAGGCAACCATGGTTCCGCCGATGAAAAGAGAGCATAACAACTGATATATATATTTCTTCATCATATTATTGATCTAAATGAATGATTATAAAACAGATTAATAACCGGGATTCTGAGTCATCAGATGATTGGAGTCCATCTCTGTCTGCGGAATAGGCAGCAGGAGGCGTTCTTTGGTCACATTATTCTTACCGATGGATTTCAGGAATGCCAGCGCATAGTTTCCATTATCAATACGGATCATATCAAACCAGCGGTGTCCTTCAAAAGCTAGCTCCATCCGGCGCTCGTGAATAATCTTCTCCCTCATTTCGGTCTGGGTCAGGGTAGTCGGCACATCTGCCAGCCCGGCACGCTGACGAACGATGTTCAGAGGTCCGGCAGCCAGTTCGGGATGTCCCTGTTCGTTCAATGCTTCCGCTTTCTTCAGCAGGACATCCGCATAGCGGTATACTACGAAGTTGTTGGGGTTGGTATTATACTCCGGAGAGACGGTCTTCGACACAAGGAACTTGCGCACATTATAACCTGTATTCGACCAGGAACGTCTGTATTCCATACCGTCAAAAGCAGGACAACCCTGATACAACACAGTGATGTCTTTCCGCAAATCACCGTCTTCGTATTGCTTGAAGAACTCTTCCGTAGGCAGGTTCCATCCATAAGCACCGGCTACCATACCCGAATTACGAGGCCCCATGAAAGTAGACATCCAGGATGCTTGATTATCGCCGCCCCAGAAGTCATATTCCGTACTACCGGAGTATTGCACTTCGAAGAGAGATTCTGCACCATTATTGATCGTCGCATTAAAGTTATCAGCATAATTGCATTGAGTCAGATCATATCCCATTGCAGCAATGTTATTGCACAAGGTCACTACTTCATTATAATAGTCGCGATGGTTGGGAGCCAGTGTCAGGTAAATATCCGCCAGCATCGCCATTGCAGCCTCTTTGCAGGCACGTCCCCTGTCAGCATCTCCATAACTGCTTTTCGGAGGAAGCATATTCACTGCATTTTTGCAGTCGGAAAGAATTTGAGCATATACCTCATCTACCGTATTACGGGCAATATCCGCAGATTCTCCCGGTTCAAACGGCTCCAAGCGCAAAGGCACCCCTCCGTACAAACGAACCAGAATATAATAATAATGTGCACGCAGAAAATAAGCCTCACCCATGCAACGGGTCTTTATCTCATTGGAGACAGATGCTGAAGGCAAATTGGAAAGCACGATGTTGCAACGTCCGATCCCTACCCACGGAGAACGCCATACATACAAGGCAAAGCCGTTATCGCTCTGGGCAATGAAATTGGAAGCCTGAACAGTCTCCAAACCGTCAGTACCTCCTCCGGCTCCTACTTCACTGTTGCCTGCGATGATGTCGAGGCTCCAAATACGCTGGTTATACATATTAGATGACTGAAGAGTCTTGTAGCAGGCAGTAGTCAGTGCCACAGCAATCTCATTCGTCACTTCCGACTCGGGATCGACGCCATATTTGGGATATTTATCTAAGAAATCGTTGCATGATGTCAATGCCAGCATGGCAAACATCATCACCAAAGTTGTTATCTTTTTCATATTCTTCCTCCTGATTTAAAAGTTAAAGTTCAAGCCCATACTGAAGGTACGTGAAATCGGGTAACGGCTGCTGTCGATGCCATTAATATCAACTTCCGGGTCAAAGCCGGAATATCCGGTAATAGTGGCCACATTCTCGCAAGAGAAGGAGATGCGGGCATTTTCCAGCTGAATCTTTTGCATCCACTTTTTGGGCAGTGTATACGAAAGTGTAATGTTCTTCAGACGGAGGTATGAACCGTTTTCTAGGTAGCGGTCAGACGGAGCTTGTGCACGTGAGTCATGTGCGTTTTGTCCTTCTGCTACTTCTGCCAGTACATTTTTACCGTTACTTACCAAACTTACATTGTTGTAATAACAGCGGGTAGCATTGAAGATTTTATTTCCAGCGACACCTTGGAAGAAGGCTGTCAATGTCCAGTTCTTCCATGTGAAATCGTTGTTCCATCCGTAAGTAAGTTTAGGCTGTGCAGAGCCGTGAGGACGGCGGTCTTCATCAGCCGGAGCGTCTGTTGTTCCTATCAGATTGCCGTCAGCATCGTAGTCATTGAAGATAGAACCTCCGTTTTCATCATAACCGGCCCATTCGTACAGATAGAACTGTCCGAGTGGAGAACCTTCCATGATACGTTGTACTTGTGTGCTGGTATAACCACCTACATCCGGATTGGCACGGTCACTATATTCTACGGAGTACATGTCGTTTGAAAGTTTCTCTACTACGTTCTTGTTATGTGACAAGTTTAAGGTTGTGCTCCATGTGAAGTTATGAGTCTTTACCGGAATAGCATTGATAGTGATTTCCACACCTTTGTTACTGATATCACCAACGTTGGCAGTCATCCATCCGTAGGGATAACGGTTAGTAGAAACTGCATAGTCAAAAATCAGGTCGCTGGTACGCTTGTCGTAATATTCGATGGTACCGGTCAGGCGATTGTTTAGGAATCCGAAGTCCAGTCCGATGTTGAACATGCCAGTTGTTTCCCATTTCAAATCAGGGTTCGAGTTACGGGTAGCTCCTAATATGCGGTATTGTGAAGATGTACCGTTGACATCTACGTAAGTGAACTAGCCGGTAGAACCGTAAATCGGACGAGAATAGAAAGCATCAAATCCCAGTGAGTTACCACTGACACCGTAACCGATACGTAGTTTCAAATCGTCGAACACATCTTGATTTTTCATGAAATTTTCTTCCGTGATACGCCATGCAGCTGATACAGACGGGAATGTACCCCAACGGTTATTGATACCGAAGGCAGAAGAACCATCCCGACGTACGGTAGCCTGCAACAGATATTTACTCTTGTAGCTGTAGTTGATACGTCCGTAGAATGAAATCATACGAAGAGTGGACAGGTTATTGCTGATAACATCGTTGATAGAGATATTGTTAGCTACGCCCAGGTTGTGATAAGTCAGGTCATCATTGTAGAAGTTGTATACTTTCAAACCAAAACCGTCGTTGTTATCGGTCTGTTCCCAAGAGTAACCCAACATGACGCCTACCTTGTGTGCATCGGCGAAGGTGTGGTTCCAGTTGAGATAGGTTTCCATTTGTTTGCGGGTGTTTTCTAAAGTACTGCGGTCGGCCTGTCCGTTACGGGAAGCTACACTTGGCAATTCAGTCTTACTGCTGTTGTAGTTGCTATAGATGTACTGCTGGTTTTGGTAAGACAGGTTCAGGTTCCAGTCCAAGCCATCAATAATGTGCAGTGTAGCTTGTGCTGTTCCTTGCAGCAGCTTTTCTTTTGTATCATAACGGTCTTCGTTAATCATGCGAACCGGATTGAAGTTCTGTGAAATCTGTGTGTTGCCATACCAAGAACCGTCTTCGTTTTTTACTGGAACCAGTGGACTATAGTAGTACATGGCATCCAATACACTCTGGCCTTGTCCTCCAGTAGGACCTGTAGAACTGTTACGTACGCTGGCATTGACACTAAAAGCCAGTTCCAAACGGTTGTTTAAGGCTTTTGTCTGTACGAATGAACGAGCGTTGAGACGATCCATGCTTGTACCGCGTACCACACCTTGACGGTCCATGAAGTTAATAGAGGCACTGTAGTTGGTTTTTTCATTACCACCGTTGATAGATACGTTATGGTTGTGGCTGAAGCCGGTACGGAGCACTTCGTCCTGCCAGTTGGTGTTAGCCGGGTTGTTGACATCATAATACGGAGAAAGGTCGATGTTGTTACTGTTTGCAAAATCCAGTAATTGTTCTGCCGTCATCATGTCGAGTGAGTTCATAGTCTTGTCCCATGCTACATAACCACTATAGCTGACATTGGTATGACCGTTCTTGTTGCCTTTTTTAGTTGTTACGATAATTACACCGTTAGCTGCTTTTGAACCGTAGATGGCTGTTGCAGAGGCATCACGAAGTACATCAATGCTTTCAATATCATCTGGAGCAATGAGTGACAGGCTGGCGCCCGGTACACCATCGATTACGTAATAAGGTTCCATAGCCTCACCTGCACGCAGTGAAGAAGCACCACGTAAAGAGATAGAAGCTGCACCGTTCGGGTCACTGGTGTTGGCTACTGTCAGGCCCGGTACTTTACCTTGCAGCATCTGTGCAGGACTGGTAACGACACCAACATTCAGGTCTTCTGCTTTTACGGAAGTAATGGAACTGGTTACATCCTTACGTTGCATGCTACCGTAACCAATAACTACTACCTCATCCAAGGTTTCCGTATCTTCAAGAAGAGTAACATTCATTCTGGTTCCTTTTACTACATTTTCTTGTGCTACGAAACCGATATAAGAGAATACAAGTGTTTTACCTTTCTCTGTTCGAAGAGAGAAATTACCATCCAAGTCGGTAACTGTACCGTTGGTAGTACCTTTTTCAACCACGTTTACACCAATCAGTGGTTCACCAGATGTACTTTGCGCATTTCCTGTAACAGTGAGCTGCGCAAATGCCCATGAGACATTCATCAGAAAAAGAGCCATAAACAAAGCGAATGGCCTTAGTCTTGCATTTTTCAATTGTACTTTACACATAAACTTAGATTTTTTAAAGGTTAGTTTTTATCAGATCTTGATATAGATTTTTTTACGATGAAGGATGTAGCCGGTTAATCCCATTACTGAGCAGAATAGCAATGAATAGATAAGAGAGGCCAGATATTCATCTGGAACAGCAATGGTGATTGTTTGATAGATAGCGTCTTTTATTTCCCATTGAGAGAATATGATTGCCACAACCTCACTGAGCACGTAAAGGAACAAAGGATTCATTCCGAAAACCAGGAAGAAGGTCCATCCTTTATTGATGTTCTTTACGTCTATTACATACATAAGTAATGCCAATAACAGAGAGCCCCAGCCACATGTGACTAAAACGAAGGTGGTAGACCATACCCGTTTGTTAATCGGCATCCAAATGGAAAGTACATAACCGATGACCAGCATAATTACAGCTGCTGTAATGAGCTTGACAATCCGTTTGCTTACAGATATCTTTTCCAGCAACAGTCTGCCACACATAAATCCGATGAGCGTGTGGGCTACGGCAGATAATGTGCAGGCAAGGCCTTCTGGGTCAATCGGACTCTTTTTGTAAAGATGGGCTTCTCCAAATACGTTTCTGTCAATGACCGCAAGCAGATTGGTGTCATCACAGGCATAGCCGTTTCCTGTCAGAAGTAAGATGGAATAGGCAAGTAGTAATCCACCGCAAATCCATGGGAGATACTTATGATTGATATAAATGACCATAAGCGATACGATGCCGTAGCATAGGCCAATTCGTTGCAATACACCAGGGATGCGTAGTGTGTCTATGGGGAAGAAATTTCCGTTACAAGCATATCCAAACCAGTCAATTGCTAATCCAATCAGGATGATGAGGAATGTACGTCGAACAATCTTTCTGATAACTTCAGAGGTAGGCTCGAAATTAAATTTCCGAAGAGAAATGTAGGTGGAAATACCGACCATAAACAGAAAGAACGGGAAAACCAGGTCGCACGGAGTGAGTCCGTTCCATACAGAATGACGCAACGGTGCGTACGAAACGGGACCTCCGGCATTATTTACCAGAATCATGCCGCATACCGTGATGCCGCGTAAGATGTCTAATGACAACAATCGTTTCATGGTGCTTTCTGATTAATGGTTATTCTTGTTATTTATTGGGAAACACTTTATTAAATACTTCTTTTGCTACGCTGACACAGTCACCTTCCGGTTGCGATGCGTACGGATTATGCGCAAGTGTCCAAGGTTCTTCCATGGCATAGTAGTCTAGTTCAACCATTGGTTTACCATCGAGCACATCCTGAAGTGTCTGCCAGTAAGCTGCCCAGCGTTTGTAATAGAAATCTTTCAGAAGACCGTTCCATTCTTTATGGGCATAGTCGCGAAGACCTCCGTCGTTGGCACATACGCGGTTTCCCCATGTGGTAATTTGTACGCGGGCATTCCATTCGTACAAATCTTTTTCCTCCGGAGTAGTTCCGAGATTGCGGGCGTGTTCAATCCAGCGTCCTACGCGGAATTCACTTCTGGTGCCTAACAGACGGTCTTGTGCCAACAAGATGTTCAAGAACTCTTGTGAATGAGCAGCAAAGCTTTTTTTGTCGAAACTCTTGAAGTCGGCAATGGTCTGGTTGTAGACGATGCGTCCTCTGTCAGAGAGTGACTGACGGACGATGTCTACCAGATCGTATTCAAAATTGTTGTTGCCTTTGTATTTGTCGGCTACTTCCAGCATCAGGCGGGCTGCCGCTTCCGTGCTGGTCGGGTCATAATAGTTTTGCATTTTAGACCAGCTGGATGCCTGGAAGTTATTCAGTCCGGGACGGCCGCAGAAAATGGATTCGTGAGGGCCTTGCTGGTTATTGCCAAACGGGCAGTTGTAGATGCCGTCGGCAAGAATGCTCCATGCCTGTGTAATTTTTTCATCCCGTACACCGTAGCGTGCGAAGAGGTAGTCTTTTAACCATTCTTCCTTGGTGAGTTTTTCCGGACGCCAGGGAAGTTCGCACATCAGTTCGAACATCACCGGATTGTTTTCGCTACCTTCCATGGTCAGGCCGATACCTTTCAGATGGGCGGCTAATGGATTGTTCTTGGTAAGGTAGAAATTGTTCAGCAACTGGTCCATACGTCCGTGCAGACCCACGTTGCCTCCGAAGTTTTCTATCATACAAAACAGCCAGTCGTGCTGCTCATAACCCTTTTCACGTTTCCAGATAGAAGGAATACCCCACATCGGGCGGCATTCGCTGAACAGGTCCAGAATCAGGATATCCCCGTTGTTCAGGTTCTTGATCATCTCCGGGCGCGGGTTTTCCGTCCATCCCTGAATCACCCATGTAGCCTTCGGATTGACATCTTTCATTGCTTTAAGTACAGCCTTTCCGGCTGCATCAAAATCTACACTTCCCGCATCTTCAAGTTCGTGGAACGGGTCCATAGAGTAATAGTTGGCTTTGCCGAACAGTTTTTCCAGTTCCTTATAATATAAAGAAGCAATTTCGTTGAAGCGTGAGTCGGTAGGAAGCAGGAAAGCCGGACGGGTAAATCCGTTCCACAATGCGGGTTCGGTTACGTTCAGTCCCAATTTTTTATTGGCATCGTGAGGTACCATACCGGAATAGCCCGGGAATACCGGTTCGATGCCATATTCGCGCATACGTTTCAGAATCTTCTTCTGAAGTGCTTCCTGCTGAGTGTACCAGCTGTCTGGATTGGGGCCGCCCCATCCTTCCAGGTTGATCATGGCCCACCATGCCAAGAAAGCAGGTCCTGCAATGAATTTATTGATTTCTTCTTTCGTATAACCTAATTTTTCGAGCATGTTTTTCCATACGCATTCCTGACCTACTACTGCCAGTGGCAGGTTGATTCCGTGTAGTGCCATCCAGTCGATTTCCTTTTCCCAGCGTTTCCAGTCCCAGAAAGCCATGGTATAGGAATAAGTACAATAGTTGAAATCGTAGCGTAAGGAGAGGTTGGTTTCCTTGCGTACCGGAGTAGAAACTTTCGGCAAGCTTTCCGGCAACTTGGCAGTCATGCCGTTCCATGAGAGATGAATGCCTGCGTAATATTTCAGATACCAGTTCAAGCCGGTAGCGATGTTTACGTAGTTGTTTCCCCGAATGACTACTTTGTCACCTTTCTGGTCGAGTTCAAAAAAATCGGATTGCCCTTTTTTTACTTGTATGATGAATTTCTTGGAAGCTCCCGGATCAATTCTTTCCAAGAGTCCGTTTACAGGATTACTCCATAATTGTGCAAAAGGAATGCAAAGACATGCTAATACGATCAGTAGAAATTGCTTGGTTTTCATAATAATTGTTTTTAGGTGTTGCAAAAATCATATTTTATTAGGATTCAGAGGGAGAAAATAGTAAAGAAAAGGGGGAAAATAGTACATTGTAGGATTTACACCTTTAAATTGATATAGGTCAAGACACTCTACGGGCTAAATGTTGTAATTTTGTCACGTTTTTTTAGAGAGTTAGTACGTGGAACAGGCAATTCAACAAACAAGTATCCGGAAAGGCTTGACGAAGCTCGTGATTCCTATCTTTATCGAGACCTTATTGATTATGATGTTAGGTGCTGTCGACACCGTTATGCTGAGTCAGTATTCCGATGAAAGTGTGGCGGCAGTAGGGGTGGTGAACCAGATTGTGATGTTTGCTTTCCTTATTTTCGAGGTAATCAATATCGGAACTTCTGTGCTGTGTTCGCAGTACTTGGGAGCAGGAATGAGGAACAAGATGGTGCAGGTGGTCGGTGTGTCTTTGTTGCTGAACCTGGTCGTAGGACTGGTGGTCAGTGCCATTCTGCACTATGGAGCAACTACATTATTGGGATGGATGGGACTCCGTCCGGAACTGCTGAAATATGGTATCGGATACATGGAGATTGTAGGTGCGTTTGCTTTCTTCCAGGCTATTTCGCTGACTATTTCCGCGTCCTTGCGTAGTGCCAACAAAGCCATTTATCCCATGCTGGTTACGGTGCTGGTCAATGTGATGAACATTATCGGAAACTATTCCCTGATTTTCGGAAAGTTCGGCCTGCCTGCCATGGGAGCAGAAGGAGCAGCCATATCTACCTCTATAGCCCGTGGGGTGAGCATGATTGTCTTGTTTGTCATTCTCTTCAGAAAACATATTCCGTCTTTCCCGATGGCTCTGTTCCGTCCTTTCCCTTGGATAGAACTGAAAAACCTGTTGAAGGTGGGAGTCCCTTCTGCCGGGGAGAATATGTCGTATAGTTTTTCGCAGGTGGTCATCACCTATTTAATCAATATCTTAGGAAATGATTCGCTGGCCACACGAACCTATACGGTGAATACCACCATGTTTGTCTACCTTTTTGCCATCGCCATGGCACAAGGAGGAGCCATCAGTATCGGCCATCTGGTGGGGCAGAAGCGAATACGTGCGGCCTATCTGTTGGGAAAGTACGTCATGCGTCTGTCCATTCTGGTATCGCTGGGACTTTCGTGCATCTGGGCCATATTCGGTCATACAATCTTCAGTATGCTGACGGACAACGAGAATATTATCCGGTTGGGAGTGACCATTCTCATTGTCGATGTCATCGTAGAGATAGGGCGTGCTGTAAATATCTATGCCACGAATGCCCTCCGTTCGGCTGGTGATGTGAATTTCCCGTTCTATGTCGGCTTGATTGTGCAGTGGACGGTCTCTGTCGGACTCAGCTATCTGTTCGGTATTCATCTGGGTTGGGGACTGGTCGGTATGTGGTGTGCCTTCCTGCTCGACGAGAACATCCGTGCCTTTATCTTTGTGAAACGGTGGAACAGCCTGAAATGGGCGAAAAAAGGTTTTGTGAAGTAGGGATTCCCATAGTGATAAGAATGTTGTTTTTCATGTCGGTTCAGGTTTTGTAATGAAAAAGGGAGCACGAAGCTCCCCGTATGATTTTTTTATAAGCTGGCCTTGATGGCGTGAATAACGGCCGAGGTAAATCCGTCGTGCTCCAGCGAGTTGATACCCTTGATGGTAATTCCTCCCGGAGTAGTCACTTTCTCGATTTCTGTGGCCGGATGCGCATTTTCGTTGTTCAGCAAAAGCTTGGCTGCCCCTTCCAGGGTTTGTGCCAGCATGGTCTGTGCATCGTGTGGCTTGATACCCAGTTCTACTCCTGCCTGCATGGCAGCTTGTACGTATTTCAGTACGTAGGCAATACCACAGGAAGTCAGTGAGGTGGCAGCTGCGAATTGTTTCTCCTCAATCAGCATGGAACGTCCCATCTCGTTAAAGAGCGCAGTGAGGGAAGTAATTTGTTCTTCCGAAGCATTGCGTGCAGCAATCAGTGTCATGCTGGCTCCTTCTGAAATGGCCGTATTAGGAATGACGCGGAACATCGGCATTTCCGGGTCTACAAAATGTGCCAGGTCTTCAAAAGTCAGTCCTGCTGCCACCGATACCAGAATCTGTGGTCCTCTTAATCTCAGCGGCTTCAGCACTTCTTCCACTTTCCACGGCTTGACGGCAATAATGATAATGTCCGCATCTTCTGCCGCTTCTTTATTGGAATGCGTTACGTGAATGGCAGGAAATTCCGCTTTCAGTGCGTTCAGCTTGCCGGCACTGGGGTTGGATACCGAAATTTCTTGTGCCTGAATATAATGTCCGTTGGCCAGTCCACGGGCAATGGCACCTCCCATGTTTCCGGCTCCGATGATTGCTACTTTCATATCTTTCAAGTTTGAGTTCTTTATTCGCAAAGTTATAATTTAAAATGAGAGTTGGGCTATATAATGGAATTTATTTTGGTATTCAATTTACAGAAATTGATAAGTTTTGTTGCTATAAAAAGAAGGTTCTGATTTACAGTCCCTTTATAGTAGCTAGTACTTCCTTGCCAGTACTTCAGTACTGACGGGGAAGTACTGAAGTCCTACTATGGAAGTACTGGAGTACTTTCTTGAAAGTACTGAGATAAGGGTACTGCATGTAGGGAGAAGTTAAGACTGGATAACAAAAAAACGCCTTGATGTAGATATGCATCAAGGCGTAAATGTAAAAACGTGATACGTTTTTATTATTTGATAAGCCTATGTAAGCGAGTCAGGAACTCATCTGCTTCGTTCATGCTCAGACAGAGCGGCGGAAGCAAACGGATGACGTTGGTACCGCTGACTCCGGTAAATACTTTTTCCTCGAAAAGTAATTTCTGGCGGAGTTCTTTGATGGGTTCTTCAAATTCCATTCCAATCATCAAGCCGCGACCGCGTACTTCTTTGATACCTTTGAAGCCTTTCAATTCTTCCAATAAGTGAGCACCTACTTTTGCGGCATTTTCAACCAGATTTTCTTCTTTCATCACGTCAAGTACAGCGATAGCTGCTGCACATGCCAGATGATTTCCACCGAAAGTAGTTCCTAGCTGTCCATATACCGGAGTGAATTTCGGACTAATCAGTACACCGGCCATCGGGAATCCGTTGCCAATGCCTTTAGCTACGGTAATCATGTCAGGGCGTACGTCATTGTACTGGTGAGCAAAGAATTTACCGCTTCTTCCGTAACCCGACTGGATTTCATCCAGAATCATGACGGTATTGGTTTCGTCACACGCCTGGCGAATGGCTTTCATGAACTCTGTAGTAGGGAGCTGAATTCCTCCTACACCCTGGATACCTTCAATGATGACTGCACATACATCGCCTTTGGCCAGTTCGGCTTTCAGCGCTTCTGTGTCGTTTAGCGGCAGGTATGTCACGTGTCCGTTGTCATTGGTAGGAGCAATGATTTTCG
>ENA-ORKV01002189-ORKV01002189.1-human-gut-metagenome-genome-assembly--contig:-NODE-2189-length-12200-cov-2.665842_pt1 | contig 12200 bp, 9 predicted proteins | sample MGYA00243058_ERZ508805 | MGnify/ENA primary metagenome ERZ508805 (study PRJEB26277, sample SAMN04329770) | human gut metagenome | biome: human-associated habitat | host: Homo sapiens | place: USA... | reverse complement strand
TGCCATCTTCAGGAACTTACCCGCCATACCATTCTGTCATTGTCTGTAAACTTCAGGTCAGACCGCTTGCACTTATGAAAGCATAGCGCTATAGTATTTCACAGGAAAGTATGCAAAACAGAGAAAAAGGTCAGACAAGGCTTTCCGTAAAGGGTGGCAATCCTGCCGGAGAAATATTACATTATCCTGAAAACAGGGAGATTCAATCTTATGATCGATATCAGAAATACACCGCCGCCGTTTCCGCAGGGCGAACCGCGATTCGTTGAAGCATTGCGCAGAAAACCGGAGTTCCGTCCGTACTGGAACCGGAACCTGGAACCTCGGAAAGACGAGGCGGATTTCCGCAAAGGGCTTGATTTCCGCGCGGAATTTCCCGATCCGGAAGAACTGCTCGTCACCGCAACGGAGGAAATGCTCCGTTTCCTTCGGGAAGCCGATATTTTCGTTCCCGGTGCAACGCCGATCATTACACGCAAAGCCGGGAATCTCGAAGGGGAAAGTTTCCGCATCGTCGTCGAACGGGATCAAATCACTATTGAAGCCGGTGATACCGAAGGAATCCGCCGCGGAGTTTACTACTTGGAGGATCTTCTCGCTGGAAGCCGCGCCCCTTTTCTGAAACTTGGAGAAACCCATCGTGATCCGTGGCTGAAGAACCGCATTTCCCGCTGTTTCTTCGGTCCGATCAAACGCCCGCCGTTCAACCGCGACGAACTGATGGAGCTCAAGGCGGTCGGGGTAAAGCGTTATCACTGCAATCTGGAAACCTCGGCAAGCTACTTCCCCTCGCTTTGCTCCACCCACACTCAAGCCGACAAACTGAAAACAATAGCTCTTGCACGTGAAATAGGACTTGATGTGTGCTGCGGAGGCATAATAGGCATGGGCGAATCGATGCGCCAGCGCCTTGAACTCGCCGAAGAGGCTCGAAATGCCGGTGCAATATCCATCCCGATCAATATCCTCAACCCCATAAAGGGGACCAAGCTTGAGGACACTCCGCTATTGTCGGAGGAAGAGATAATACGCACCGTAGCACTGTTCCGCTTTATCGCGCCCAAGGCAACCCTGCGTTTTGCCGGAGGACGCATGAGGCTGTCACCCGAATCGATGCGACGCATAATGCGCGGAGGCATGAACGGTGCGCTCATGGGCGACATGCTCACCACAATAGGCAACAGCGTGGCCGACGACAAGCGACTGTTCAGTGATACCGGCTTTAAGGAACAATAGTTATGGAAGTCCGGGCATTTGAACTTCAGTACCGCACTCTATATCGCCCGCTCGGCATGTATGCCCTGCGAATAACAGGCGACATCGATAGTGCCGAGGATGTAGTTCAGGAAAGTTTCGCCCAGGTGTGGGAAAGCCTCAACCGAGGCACCGAAATATCCGACCTGCGCCGATACATGTACACCGCCGTGCGCAACAACGCATTGATGGCCATGCGCGGCAACATCGACAAGGTGAGTTTCGACGAATCCTACTCCGACCTGCCGCTCGAAGAGGCCATCGACACCTCAGAGCGTGACTCGCGGCTGTGGGGCGTCATCGACAAGCTGCCCGATCAGTGCCGTAACGTGTTCCTCATGTCGAAGCGCGACGGAATGACCTATGCCCAGATAGCCGAAGAGCTGAATCTGTCAGTGCGCACTGTTGAGCATCACATAAGCAAAGCCCTTGAACGACTGCGCGATGCGGTCAAGGGAGCAGCTCTGCGCATATATTTTTGGATTTTTTGTTGAAAATTTTTCAATTTACAATAGGGGTATTTCGACAAATGTGCATCATGTATAGTAAAACACAACAATTAAGTTTATTCTATGCAGGAAAATAACATAAATCTCACATCGACCGACGAACGTTCATTGCAATTTGTAGCCCGTCATTATCGCCAGGGAGCATTCGATGCCGGACAGGCATGGAGCAAGCTCGACATTCCGTGTACGAGCAGCTACTATCGTCGTCGCGTCATAGCCATAGCGGCTGCCGTAATCGTGATTGTGGGATCGGCATTTGTCATTCGACATCTCATTAACTCGTCATCATCATTGGCTGAACCGCATCCCGTAACGCTGGCATGCAATGACGCCAACACCACCTATCTGCTTCCCGACGACTCACGTGTCACGCTGACACGCGGAGCCAGGTTGACCTACGACATGTCAACATTTGCCGAAAAGCGTGACATAACGCTCGACGGCCGTGCATTCTTCGATGTAACGCACAACGAGTCGTCGCCATTCACCGTAAACACCGATGTGGCCACAGTGACCGTGCTCGGAACACGATTTGCGGTGAACGATGAGTCGCAAAGCACAATCGTGCAGGTGCAGGAGGGAAAAGTGGAGGTGACATGTCCCAGCGGAACCGCGACACTCGAGCGCGGCACAATGGCCATTGCCACCGACAGCGCACTTAAGGTTCAGGCAATCGACGATGTAAACGCATTTGCATGGGTCGACGGCAATGTCGAGTTTGACAACATGCCGCTAAGCAAGATTGTAGGCACAATCGAACGCGTTTACGGAGTCAACGTAATCGGACTCCCCCAAAACGACCCCTCATTAACTCTTTACTTCAAGGGCGATGCTCAACAACTCGTCAACGAAATAAACTCCCTGCTCGGAACACAATTAAAAATAGCGGACAATGCGCAATAGGTTGGCATTGTTGTTGATACTGACCTTGGCAGCCGTAGCTTCGGCCGCCGGGCGTATCACAATCAATGTCAACTCACAACCCATAAAAGAGGTGCTCAAGGAGGTTAAGGCACAGTCGGGCATCAACCTGATATACATAACATCGGACATCCCCGACCGCAAGATAACCCTGCATCTCGAAGACGCAACACTGAAAGAGTGCCTTGACGCAATATTAAAGGACACGCGTGTCACCTATAGCGTAATGGACAACAATATAATACTGCGACGCGAAGCGGTATTAAGCCCCAAACGGGTAATAAGCGGTTTTGTACGTGAGGAGGAATCGGGAGAGGCTGCCATAGGAGCCATCGTGCGTGACGCCAACTCGGGAGCGTTCACCACAAGCAACAGCAATGGCTTTTACAGCCTGCCCGTAACCTCTTCCGAAGCTGACATCAATGTCACGCTCACTGGCTACACCCCCATGTCGATACGCCTCGACTCACTTAAGCTCGACAATCGGCTCGACATAACGCTCACACCGTCGGGCAAGCTCGACGAGGTAATAATAGTGGGCGACAAGAATTCCGAACTTACATTTGAGTCGCCTGTCATCGGCAACCTCTCCATGAACCGCCATTCAATCACATCGACTCCCACGCTGTTTGGCGAAAGCGACATCATAAAGTCACTTCAGTTCCAACCCGGAGTGATTCCCGGTGTAGAGGGATTTGCCGGGCTGCAGGTACACGGGGGTAGCGACGACCAGAATATGTATCTGCTCGACAACGTGCCGCTCTATCAGGTAAATCACCTCGCAGGGATGTTGTCGTCGTTCAACACCGATGCGATAAACAATGTCGACTTCTACAAGTCATCGTTTCCGTCACGCTACGACGGACGCCTCTCGTCGATAATCGACATACGCACACGTGACGGCAACCTGACACACCGTCAAGGCAGCTGGAAAATAGGATTGACATCAGGAAGCTTCAACATCGAAGGCCCCATAATAAAGAATCGCATGACCTATACGATTTCGGTGCGCCGGTCGTGGTTTGACCTGCTGTCGATACCCGGCATAGCCATATATAACGCGGTCATCAATGAAAACAAGAGTAAGATTGTGTCACGTTACGCATTCACCGACTTCAACGCCAAAACCACCTATCACTTCAACGACCGCAGCCGCCTGCACCTGATGGTCTACTACGGCAACGACTTCTTTAAAGGCGGCACCAAACGAAAGCATCGTCACGACAAGGATCTTGAGGAGTCGAGCGACATAAGCACCCTTGACTGGGGAAGCTTCATCGTGTCGGCCAACTGGAACCATGTCTACACTCCACAGCTATTCGGTGAAATATCGATGTCATTTTCACGTTACAACTCGATGCTGAAGCGTAAGATGAAGTACAAAAACACGTTCCTCAACGATCTCATATCATCGACGACATCCAAAATTCACAACCGCATCGACGACTATTCGCTGCGAGTAAACTACGACTGGCAACTGACTCACAGCCATCACTTGAACTTCGGTGTTAACTATACTTATCACATATTCACCCCCTACCTCACCGAGTTCATCAGAAAAGTGAACCACAACACCAACACTTCCACGACGCTTCAGTACGGTTCTCATCCCCATGAGATGAACCTATACATCGACGACGAGTGGCACATCAACCGACATTGGGCCGTATTAGCAGGCGTGTCGCTCAGCTCATGGATCAATCCGGGCAACAAAGACTACTTCAACCTTAATCCGCGGGTATCGGCGATGTATCGTCCGATACCTTCATTGTGTGTAAAGGCTTCGTTCACGCAGCTGTCGCAGTACAACCATCAACTGCGAGAAACAGCCCTGAGTCTTCCCACCGACATGTGGATTCCGATTGCCGGCGACTTCAAGCCGCAGAAGAGCCGCAAGGCATCAATCGGAGCCTATTACAACATCAACAACCGTTACACACTGTCGATGGAAGCCTACTACAAGAGGATGTACAATCTCATCGACTATCGCGACGACTACTATTATTACCCATCCAACACCATAATATATGAAAAACTTGCCGTGGGCGACGGCAAGGTAAGGGGCATCGACATGTCGGTGCGCAAGACTTTCGGCAACATAACGGGACACATCAGCTACAGCATGCTGTGGAACGAACGACGGTTTGAAAACAAGAACAACGGACAAAAATTCCCATCGGCCTACGACAACCGTCACAAAGCCAATATCGTAGCCAATTGGCGCATAAACGACCGTTGGGAAATAAATGCCGGATGGACAATAATGAGCGGCAACCGCATAACGCTGCCCACAAAGAGCTACAATCCGCTTCCCGGGACCAACGAAATAATAGGCAGCCGGAAGGACGAAACGATAGACTACATCACATCACTCAACAACTACCGACTACCTGCCTATCACCGACTCGACATAGGAGCCAACCTGCATATAAAAGGAGCCAACGGCAAGGAGGGAGTGTGGAACTTCAGCCTCTACAACGCCTACTGCAACATGAACGTTATCGCGATACGAAAACAACAATATGCTCCGGGGAAAGGCGCCGTCTACGAAAAACTTCGCATGATACCATTGATTCCTTCGGTTTCCTACACTTTGAAATTTTAACAGCCATGTCACGACTAAAACTCATCATACTATTCATTGCAACCACGGCACTTGCTACGGCATGCACATCGACTGTCGACATCGATGAAAACGGCACACAAGTGCTTGTGCTGAACTCGCTTGTCACTCCCGACGCAACAATATCGGCAAGCATAACACGCACATGGAACCACAGCGAAAACCGTCCCGATGTAACACAGGACAACGCCACAGTGATATTGAGTGTCAACGGGCAGATTTCATCGCTAATGACATTCGATGCCAAGTCGAAACTGTACACCTCAACCGTAACGGCTCATGAAGGTGACATAATAACAATCACGGCATCCCACCCCGACTATCCCTCGGTATCGGGCACTTCGGAAATTCCCGAGAAAGTGGAAATTGAGTCAATGGAAGGCCGCGTACAGAAACTCATCGACACCAATCACATCATAGTAGGCTCTGACAATCAAACAACATACGGCTACCTTTACAGAATATTCTACACATTGAGTTTCAACGACCCTGCGGGAAGCGATGACTACTATTATCTAGCCCTTAACGGAACTACCGGAGGTGCCGACGATGACTTTGACCTGTCGATTGACGACATATTCTCGTCCAACGAGTCAATTCTCGACGAATCATTCTCGGCCGGAAACAGAGTGCCGTTATTTCGTGACATGTCATCAGACGGAGAAACGATACACCTGAGTTTCATCCACAATCTGCGTACATCCGACCCCATAGACAAAATCGAAGAAGAGGTGACGCTCCACCACATAAGCAAGGACTACTACACCTATCTGATGTCGGTACACCGCTCGCACTCTGGCATAAACAGCGTCCTCGGCAACCTCGGGCTTGCCAATCCCGTGAAGGTCTACACCAACATCAACGGCGGTGTAGGCATCATGGCCTCGGCGGCCGGATGCTCCAAAAGCATAGTGCTTGAAACCGAATAACGTTTATTGTCGAACCGGCTCTTACTGAAACAGCATGCGATAGCCGCGCAGAAAATAGTCGCGTGACAACTCCTTGGGCCTCACTACCGAGTCATTCCAAATGACTATGTCAAGGTCAATCACCACTTTTCCGGTAATCTTGGACTGATGTGTGCGCCCGCACTTCATCTCCCACTCCTTCATCAGCTTTACAGCATCGTCCAACGACATGCAGGTCGACGCCGAAGCCACACAATTAAAATAAGGATCGTAACGCCGGCTGTACTCGGGGGTTTCGTAAATCTCGGACACCCTCACATCGTCAAATTGCTCTTCAAGCCACTTGACAGTGCGTGACATCATCGCTTCACGCTCGAGGACATTGCTTCCGATGCTTACGACAAATGCGTTCATCGCTGCGGCACCCCTTTCATAGTCAATGCTATGCGCCCACGCTCGTAGTCGACATCGAGCACCCTCACCGTTACATGCTGATGCACGCTCACCACTTCGGCAGGCGACGAGATGAACCTGTCGCACAACTGCGAGATGTGCACAAGTCCGCTCTCCTTTATACCCAAATCAACAAAGCAGCCAAATGCCGTTATGTTGTTGACGATGCCGTTCAGCTCAAGTCCGGGCTGCAGGTCGTGTATATCCTTGATGCGGTCGTCAAACTCCATCACCTCGACCGTTGCACGCGGATCGCGTCCGGGCTTCTCCAGTTCAAGGAAAATGTCGGACAACGTAGGCAATCCCACCTGCTTGGTGATGTAACGCGACAAGTCGACACTGCGTCGCATCGAAGCGTCCTTTACCAGCTTCTCGACATCGCCGCCGTTGTCGGCCGCGATTTGCTCTATCAGTTCGTAACGCTCGGGATGCACGGCTGTGTTGTCGAGCACATTGTCGGCACCGGGAATACGCAGGAATCCGGCACACTGCTGAAATGCCTTTTCACCCATGCGAGGAACGCCGAGCAGCTCCCTGCGGCTGCGAAAATCACCGTTTTCAGCCCGATAAGCCACAATGTTGGAAGCAAGTGCCGGCCCGATACCCGATACATAGGAGAGCAGCTCACGTGACGCAGTGTTGACATTGACGCCGACCATGTTGACACAGCTTTCCACCGTATAGTTCAGTGCCTCCTTCAACTTATTCTGGTCGACATCGTGCTGATACTGCCCCACCCCTATCGACTTGGGATCAATCTTCACCAGTTCGGCAAGAGGGTCGATCAACCTGCGGCCGATCGACACGGCTCCACGCACCGTGACATCGTAATCGGGGAACTCGTCACGCGCGACCTTGGAGGCCGAGTATATGGAAGCGCCGTTCTCGCTCACGACAAATATCTGAATCTTGCGGGGATAACGCAACGACTCCAGGAACTTCTCGGTTTCGCGGCTTGCCGTGCCGTTACCTACGGCTATGGCATCGATGCGGTAGGATTCCACAAGACGGCTCAGCTTAAAGGCGGCTCCGTGGAAATCGTTCTGTGGCGGATTGGGATAGATTACCTCGGTGTGCATCAGATTGCCCTGCTCGTCAAGACACACAATCTTGCATCCGGTGCGGAAACCAGGATCGATGGCAAGCACTCTCTTGCGTCCCAACGGAGGCGCGAGAAGAAGCTGACGCACATTTTCGGCAAACATGGCTATCGCGGCATCGTCGGCACGCACCTTGGCGGCGGCCAACGCTTCACTCTCAATCGACGGCTTTATAAGACGCTTGTAACTGTCCTTCACGGTGAGTCGCATCAGCGAGGCTATCTTATCGGATGTACCGGCCTTGACAAACAGGCGTGACAGTCGGTCGATCATCTCGTCATCGTCGATTGTCACCGTGACCTTGAGAAATCCCTCATCGGCACCACGCAGTATGGCCAGTAGGCGATGGGATGTGCAAGTGCGCAACGGCGAAGAGAAATCATAGTAATTTTCGTAATTGCGACCTTCCTCCTCCTTGCCCTTCACCACTTTGGACGATATCACGGCATTGCGCATGTAACGCGACCTTACAATCGAACGCGCCTTTTCGCTTTCGCTCATCCACTCGGCCATTATGTCACAAGCACCGGCAATGGCGCTGTCGACATCGGGCACTTCGTCGTTCTTGAATCGCTTGGCAGCACTTGCGGCATCATCGAGATTCTGCGCCATTATCATGCGTGCAAGCGGTTCAAGCCCCTTCTCGGCGGCCATCTGGGCACGTGTGCGCCTGCGAGGGCGGAAAGGCATATACAAATCCTCGAGTGTTGCCGAATCGAGAGTTTCCTCTATGCGGCGTTTAAGCTCGGCTGTGAGTTTACCTTGCTCCTTTATGGTGTCGAGAATAGTTTCCTTGCGCTTGGCCAACGCCTTCAAAGCTTCGTAACGCAGCTGCACGTTGTGCACCCCGACTTCGTCAAGGGCTCCGGTGGCCTCCTTGCGATAACGGCTTATAAACGGTATTGTCGCACCGTCGTCAAGGAGTTTTATAGTTGCCGCGACCGACTTGCGCGGAATATTCAATTCTTGTGCAATAATAGAGGAATAGTCATTAGTCATGGATATAATCAATGAGCCTTTCGTAGTGTTAATACAGTTATTTCGGGAGTCGCACCGATACGTGCCGGCAACGCCACCGTACCGAGCCCGATGTTTACATAAAGTTTATGTCGTGAAGATAAATCGTCGTATAATCCGCCCCAATTGTCATATCGCCACTCAGCGGGTGACCATGAACCAATCTGGCATTGCATGGCATGAGTGTGACCCGACAGCGACAGGGCGATGTTGACGGTGTCGTTATCGGCTATCTTTTCACTCCAATGGGCGGGATTGTGGGTCATCAGAATCTTGAATGTACTGTCGGACTGCATGGGATAAGCCTTGTCGAGGTCGCCATACACAGTAAAAGGCGGGTCGCCCCAGTTTTCAACCCCAATAAGCGCGATAGAATCATTTCCGCGTCTTATGTACTCCGACCGGTTGTTCATCAGATTCCATCCCATGTCACGTTGCAGCCTGTACATCATGTCCATGTTTTCGCTCTTCATCTCGGCCGACGGCCATTTCTTATAGTCACCGTAGTCATGGTTGCCAAGAATCGAATAGACTCCGTCGGCAGCCTTGAGCCGTGACAGAGGCTTGACCTGAGGCAACAGTTCATCGGTGCGACGGTTCACTATGTCGCCGGTAAACAGCACCAGGTCGGCACTTTGATTGTTAATTACATCAACTATTTCGCTGACAAAAGTCGTGTCGGAGCCATAAGTACCAACATGGAAATCGGAGAACTGAAGCACGCGATACCCGTCGAAAGCGTCGGGCAAGTCGGCAAATTCAATCACCACCTCCTTTATCTGGTAGCGGGTGCGATTAATCAACGCGCCCCACCACATAGTCACAAATACAGCTATCGCGGCCACCGATCCTATAATGTTCATGGCCTTCCAACGCTTTCCGCGCCACAGCCGCGGAATAAGGCCGATGAAACTTATTATACAGAAAACGTATTTGGAGATATAGACCGACAGGTAGGTATAGAGCATCCACATCACGGCAAGCAACACTGCATCGCTGCCGCTTCGCCGAGGCAACGCCACGGTGACGATGATGAAGATGATGAAGAACAACGAGCTCCATGCATAGACCACACCGGGCCAACGCTTGCGCTCTTTATTCACGATGCATCGCCATATATAGATGTCGACAAAAACATTGACAACTATCAGGATTATCATTGTTAAGATAGGCAGACGCATATCGTTTTCATTATAATTACCGGTTCAACTACTTTCGGCAATAACGGCTTGCCGACATCTTGTTTTTCAAAGGATTGGCATACATGGTGAGCATCATCTTCTGCATATAGGCCATATCGTCGGCAGTCAGGTCGGGAACATCCTCCACTTTTGCCAACTGCTCGTCGATATATCGCTCGAAACCGACCACATCGTCGGCATTGTAGTGACAGGCAAACTCATCGGTGTCGTGCAGCTTGTCGTAGGCAATGTAGTTGATGGGGAATATCTTGAAACCCGAATGTATTTGGCAGTCAATCAATTGACACACATCACGCGCTATCGAAGTCTTGTCGAGGTCGTTGGGCAACTCCTTAAGTTCATCGGTCAACGTGTTGCCTACAGTGTAATGTACGCGTCCCTTGGGCTGAAGCAGTCCGGTTTCCATGCTGAAGAGGTCGTCGCGTTGCGACTTCTTGAAATCGGGATTGCGGCGTTTCAGCAGGAACTCACGAGCTTTCAGATAGTCGTTGGGGTCATACTCATAGGAAATCGACACGGGCATAAGATTTATTTCCATCAGATTGTCGTGGAAATCATGTTCGCCGGCCAATCCGAGCATCTTTATCAAGCTGTCCTGGGCAAGGTCGCTTGAATCCTTGCTTCGTCCCTCACGCTCGGCAATCCACACCGACTGACGGCGGTCGCTTACGGCATAGTGGATGTAGGCCGAGAGCTCGCTTGCAGCCTCAAGAGCCTTTGCACGCGGCAGATTGCGCTTTACGATGAAGCTCTTGTTGAGGCGCACGAGGTCGCTTATCCACTCGTAGATCAACAGATTGCTTCCTATGGCAACCTCAGTGGTGGGAAGTCCCGCACGCAGGAAGCACAAGTTAAGGAATGATGTGTCGAGAACTATGTCACGATGATTGGTGATGAAAGTATAGGCTTTTGAGCAATCTATATTCTCCACACCGTCCATAGTTACGCCCGAAGTGGTTTTTGCGGCCAACATCTCCAAGAACGGCCACATTATCTTTCGCTGGAAAGTTTCTTTATCTTGTACCTGCAGCAGCTCTTTACAGAACTCCTGAAAATCGACCTGCGGCAGAACCCATTTTACGGCATGTTCAAAACCCGGTTCCTTTACAAGGTGCTCCATTTTTTCATGGAACATACTGTCGGGATAGGGACAGATATCATTAAAAAGTTGTTCTTCCTTATTCATGTCTGTATTTCTATAATAATATGGAAATATCCAAATTCCTCAAAGATAACAATTTTACATTAGAAAATCATGAAGCACTGCAATTTCTTTACGAAATTTTAATCACTCGGAGCCCTGATTGTAGTTTCGCCACTTTTCGATGAGCTCTGTCATGTCGGGTGGCACGGGTGCCGAAAAAAACATTTCCTCTCCGGTTTCGGGATGCACAAAGCCCAATGTACGGGCATGGAGCGCCTGTCGCGGACACACGGCAAAGCAATTAGCCACAAACTGCTTGTACTTCCCTCCGGGAGTGCCTCGAAGTATCTGGTCGCCGCCGTAACGCGCGTCATTGAAAAGGGGATGTCCGATGTGCTTCATGTGAACCCTTATCTGATGGGTGCGGCCCGTTTCGAGCACACACTTCACCACGCTTACATAGCCGAGCGGCTCCACTGTGTCGTAATGGGTCACGGCATGCTTGCCGTAATCGCCCTCGGGGAACACCGCCATCTGCAGCCGGTCCTTCAGGCTGCGTCCGATGTTGCCCTCGATGCGCCCAGAAGCCGGACGAGGCTGTCCCCACACAACGGCCACATACTCACGCTTGGTGGTCTTGTTAAAGAACTGCTTGCCGAGATGGGTCTTGGCATCGGGAGTTTTGGCCACAACCAGCAGTCCCGAGGTGTCCTTGTCTATTCGGTGCACAAGTCCCATTCTCGGGTCGTTGACATCATAGTCGGGATTGTCGCGGAAATGAAATGCCAGCGCGTTTACAAGAGTGCCGTGATAGTTGCCGTGACCGGGATGCACCACAAGCCCGGCAGGCTTGTTGACCACGAGCAGATGCTCGTCCTCGTACACGATGTCGAGAGGAATATCCTCGGCTATTATCTCAAGCTCGTAACGCGGACGGTCCATGACCACGCTCACCACATCGAGAGGCTTCACGCGGTAGTTGGATTTCACCGGCTTGCCGTTGACGAGAATACACCCGGCATCGGCGGCCTGCTGTATGCGGTTACGCGACGACTTCTCGATGCGCGCC
>ENA-ORKV01002187-ORKV01002187.1-human-gut-metagenome-genome-assembly--contig:-NODE-2187-length-12207-cov-2.696455_pt1 | contig 12207 bp, 11 predicted proteins | sample MGYA00243058_ERZ508805 | MGnify/ENA primary metagenome ERZ508805 (study PRJEB26277, sample SAMN04329770) | human gut metagenome | biome: human-associated habitat | host: Homo sapiens | place: USA... | reverse complement strand
TTACCCTCTGCAGTACGGATACTTTCCAGATAAATATCCATCAGCCCGTCCGCCGCCGGCTTCACAATCGCAGCAAACAATCCTGCTTTATCGCCAAATCTTGTATAAATCGAATTGGTACTCACTCCGCTGTCGGCCGATATCTTTCTGAGGCTTGCCCCGCGAAAACCACATTTCAAAAATTCCTTCCTTGCCGTCTCCAGCAAAGTCTCCGTCACGCCTTTGGTTTCCCTGCGCATTTCCTTCCTCCTTTTAATAACACTGTTATTATAACAGTGTTATTTTATACTGTCAATTCTGCTTATTGATTCGTTTTTTCATTTATGGTATATTCTCCGCTTCCAAACGTAAACTTTCTCTTGTACGCACTCTGATGCCAGACTTTCCCGCAGTCTTTGACCATTTCGTCCACATCATATTCTCCATCCGGCAGATAAAGCACCGCACTTGTGTTCGCCGGGATTTCCACATGATATTCCAGCATTTTTTCCATACACACTGTCATACTCCCCACGCACCATGCGAATCGCATTTTCCGTTTCTTCCATATCAATGCATGGCTGCAAAATGATGTGTTTAAAACCGTCCTCGGAAGAAATTCCTGCCATATAGCGGTACATCCATTCTGCCACTGCGCCATAGGAGAAATGATTGTAAGAATTCATCTCACTGTCGCCAAATCCTTTTTCCGGATGATAGGAATCCCAGCGTTCCCAGATGGTGGTTGCACCGGCATTTACTTCAAACAGCCAGGACGGGCAGGATTCGTTCAACAGTACACGGTAGGCAAGTGTTCCCTCACCGATTTCCGTCAGCACCGGAAGTATCACAGGCACTCCGAGGAATCCGACTGCCAGCGAATTTTTCGTATATCCCGCGCGTACACTTTCCTTATCCGGATGATCGTTTCTGACATTTTCCACGAGAAGTTTCTTTAGTTCCTGCGTCATTTCCTCACCGTCTGTAATTCCTAATTTCAGCATCCAGAGAAGTGCTGTCTGGGAATTTTTCTCATTGACACCGCCCTTATTCTGCATGACCGGAGTTCCGCGGTCCGACCTTACCACAATACCGTCCTTCTTCTCCACATGACTTCTGAGATACGTTTCTTTGATTTGTTCAAACCGTTTTTCATAGTACAGGCTCTTTTCTTTTTCGCCTATGAGGTCCGCCATTTTTTTCATTAATTTTGTCACATAGGCATACATCAAATCCGCCATCAGTTCATATCCGGTTCCCTGAAATGCCAGCCAGTCCCCATATCCTGTGGTGTCCTGATTCGGTGCCTGATGCCCTGCCCGCTCATGCTGTTTTAAATATTCCATGTACCGGTTCATTTCCTCCCAGTGCTTCCGAATCACCGCTGTATCGCCGGAATGTTCATACAGGCGGTAACAGATGATAATCAGCGCATCACTCCATCCGGATGCCCAGTTGGAAAAGAAATCCCAGAGTGATAATACTGCCGGTGCATATCCGTACTGCCTTGTCGCCGCTCCCAGTTTTTCCCCGCATAAATGCCTGTGCATCAAAATTATATAACGCACTGTCTGCAAATACCTGTGCGTCCCCGGTCCATGCCTTGCGCTCGTCTCTCTGCGGGCAGTCCGTAATCATGGTAAAGAAATTACTCATCTGTCCGTACAGAATATTCTGAAACAGCCTGTTAATGCCCGGATGATTCGTCTCTATCTTTCCGTTCTGACGGTAGATGGAAGAAAGTGCCAGAGACTTTAATTCATAAATCTCGATATCGCAATCTGCCGTAACCTCGATATAACGATATCCGAAAAATGAGGTATGTGTCTGATAACATTCTTTCGCACTGCTGCCAAACTGATAATTCACCGCAGAACGTGCATTCCTGAGGCTGTGTGTATACAGAGTTCCGCGCGGTCCGCTGGCATCCCTTGTACCGCTGACAAACTGCTCTGTCACTCTGCTTCCGTCATTTAACATTTCGCCAAAACGAAGCCTTGCACTGCCGCCCTTTTTTCCTTTCCAGACAAGGTATGGTATCGCCGTCAGGTTCTGCCCCATATCCGCAATCAATGTCTGCCCTTTCTTTAGATTAACCGGATTATTTTCTTCCCAATTATCCAGATAAAAATCTTCCGCTATCTCTCCGCCCGGATACTCTGATTTTTTTCGATACCCGGAATATGCCGTAAGACTTTTCGGTGTGTGGGAATATTCCGGATTGATTCTGCCATTTCCTGCCGGTTCTCCCTTGATTTTTCCCACATACTCAAACTGTATCAGACTGTCCCCGGAAAGAATGGTTCTGTCCTCCATACTTCCAGTCTGCAACATATTTTTAAGACTGATATATTTCCCCTGATGATAGTCCTCGCCATAATAAATACCGCTTTTCTCCACCGGTCCGTCCGGAACTGCCACCCAGTCCTGTTCCCCGGAGGTAATGTCCTGCCTTGTCCCATCTGCATATTCGATGCGAAGAAGCATTTTGATGCCGGTCTGATTGGCTGTCTCCGCCATCTTATCTGCACCGTCTTTGTCATGCCAGCCCGTTCCTATCAGAAATGCAATGGTAAATCTACCGTCCTTTAAAAACTGTTCCACCGGAAATGTCTGACTGGAAATCGAACGTGCACCATCTCCATATCCCGGTTTCATATGATATTCACTGCCGACTTCCCTGCCGCCGAGAAATACCTGATAAGTACCGATTGCCGTCGCATAAAGTCTGGCTCTTACCACCCGTTCTTTTTTCAATTCTTTTGTGAGCACCAAAACCGGGAGTGTAATGTCCTTTGCACCCAGAAACGGTGCTTTCTCCCATGCAGCATCTCCGGAAATGGCAGTTTCAAAACAGGTCTCTGCCGACGTTACACACGCGCCGTCTTTCATCCAGACTGTTACCTGCCAGGTATATCTTGTCCCCGCTTTCAAAGAAATCTCGCCTGATGCTATCCCTACGGAACGCGTGGAAATCACTTTTCCGCTGTTCCATATTTCCTCTCCCGCACATTTTAAAGAAATCTGATATGCCTCCTGCTCCACGCACTTTTTTCCGGCACACATTTTCCACGAAAAACAAATTCGGTCCTTCTCCACTCCCATCGGAGTCTGCATGAAATTTACCGTCAGATGGTAAAGCTGTGGCTGTTCTTCCAGCTCTTTATAACAGAAACACTCTTTGCTGTGCGAATTTATCACACCAACCGCCTGAAGATAAGAGAAAATTGACACAGAACCCGCATATTTCGCACCCCTGCGCTTTAAATCCTCCGACATGGCATCACTGTACTGATTTGTCACTGTACCGAGCGGCTCGTAAACCGTCCTTCCCCCGGTAAAGCTCCACACATACGCATCCCAGGAACCATATTCCGGCAGAATCTCATCCCGGATAATTCTGCTGTTTATAATACTGCCCCTGATTTTTGGCAGACTCCGGATAATTCCCTCGTCCTGCATCAGGGCCTCTATCTTTTCTTCCCCATATTCGGCGACTTTTTCAAGGTCAAACCCATCATACGCCGCCTCAAAATTTTTCCTCTTGTGAAGCAGTGTCCGCCAGGAAAGCCCTGCCTGAAACAACTCAATCACAAACATTTCATACAGCATCTTCTCATCATGCAGCGGCCTGCCCCACTCCTCATCATGATACTTTAAATACAGCGGGTCCTCTGCATATTTCCCGGCACACCGTATCTTTGGAAACTGATTCTCTGACTGTACTTTATCCATTCTTTGTACCTCCATGTGCATCTTTATTTTCTTCTATTATACACATATCAATAACGGATTCAAATATTTCTTATCCAAATATGTAATCCGTTATCCGGGTCAAGCAAATCAGTGCTTGTAAATCCACAATTTTTCCAAAATTCTTCACTTCCCGGCACAGATGTCAGATATATATTTTCACAGCCAACTTTCTTTAACCTCTCACAGATACGTCTTACACAGTCCGTTCCAATCCCTTTTCTTCTCCAGGTTTCTTCCACATAGAACTCCATAATATATCCATAGCCCGGCGGAATTACCCCTTTAATACCACCATCCACGGAATAAAAGGCAAATCCTGCGGCATGATTATCCTTCCATATTACATCAAAAGAAACATCTTCATTTGCATCTGCAATATTGATACGCGAAATCAGCCCTTTTAACAGTTCTTCGTCGGTTTCTTTCTCTCCTATCTCATTCATATACTTCTTCCACATAGGAAGCAGCATTTCAACTTTTTTGTTCATAATATTAATCTCCTTAAAATATAAAAAACATGTTTTCAAACCGAAAACATGTTATATTTATCATATTATAAACTTAAAGTTTTACAAACTGCACGATAGCAGATGAATGATAGATGTTTTCAGCTTTATTTGTTAAATTGTTCATATCATTCACCTGCCTTTTTTTAAGGCTTATTATAACTCTTATCTAAGATTTGTCAAGCAGATATGTAACAGACAAATTCAGCATTGCAGGAAAGATGTTTTGGTGGTATGATTTAGTTAGAAATAACTAACAACCGAAAGGAGTCTGCCTATGACAGTAACAGCTATAAAAATTATGTTTGTACTGGGAATCCTTGGTCATGCATTGAATATGTATTGCGACCGCATACTTAGCATATTTCCGAATGGAACTATCAAATTCGATAATATAGCAGAAATCAAAAAGGATGGTGTACTGGCAAAGATGATGGAAGGGGTATCCCCGGAAGTTCCCCTGCGGTCTGCGGTATTAGGCGTATTTGCACTGGTATTGGAATTTCTCAGCTATGTTTCACTCGGAATTTACACTTATGAAAAATCACAGGTATTTGGTGCGATTATGTTTGTCACAGCCGCCTTTTTCTGCATTGTTGGTTCTGGTTTTCATGTCAAAACCGCACTGGCAGAGTATGTATTTCTAAAACTGGATGGCGACAGCAGGGCAAAGGATATCATGCTGGATTTAAAAGACAATGCACTAATCCTGCGCATCTGCATGGCAGGTATGGTCGTTTATATCATTACACTGATTGCTGCGATTGTAACCGGTGTGATTGGCTTTCCGGTATGGTCAGTAATTTTTACCATCTTACCGGTTGCCATTCTTTTATTTCCGCTTAAAATCATCGGAACATTACATATTGCGGCTATGGTATCCATGTTTGCATGGATTTTCCTGATATAGTTTTTCATGAGATTAAAAAAAATTATCAGGATGATTTGGAGAAAGATTTATGAATAGAAAGAAGTGACATAAATGAAGATAAAACAGCAAAAACAAATCAAAGCATTTTTAATCGAAGAATTTGGAGAAAGTAAGGCAAACACTCTGTTTCACAGTCAGGAAAAAACGCTGGACACATTGATTGAAAATACGAAAAACAAGTCCGAAAATCAAATGAAAACCCTTGTCCAGACGGTTCTTCCCCGCATAGCACTCTATAAAACCCTGTCAAAAGACAGTCTTTCTAAAGAAGATGTCTATGCGTATATGCGGAAATATATGCTTGATAAAGTCGCGGCAAAAAAGCATGCATCTACGGCAAAAATGGAATTAGTACCGGGATTTTACTCTATTTACAGCCTGCCAGGAAAACGGCTGTGAGGAACTGTGCCGCCTGTTTTGCGATGTTGATGATGTGACATACGGCGGTCTGAAAAAGATAGGCTTTACCCGTACCCAAACTCTGGGGTATGGCGGGGACTGCTGTGATTTTCATTTTTTCAGGAAATAGCTGATATTTCATGACACAACTGACAACTACGAGGAGGAACGAAAATAACAGCGAAAACTAAAATGATTATTTTTCCTATACAGCTAAAAAAGATTATTGTCGGAATTTATTGAATATGATATACTTCTTTTACTGTCACTCCCCAAACAGACAGGGAAGGGAGGTGTGCCATTTGGAAACTTTATGCTCTTTTATTCTCTCTGTTGTTGCAAGCATTGTTGCCTATTACATATGTAAGTATATAGACAAAGAGGATTAGTGACAGTAATCATATAGGCAAAAAGAGACACCCATCAACTTGACCGGTTCTGGGTGTCTTTTTTGTGTGCCATCACACTTTATACTCTTTTATCTGGCACGTTCTGCGCCTGACTTTATTATAATATGTACCAATTAAAAAATCAAGACCAATAGAAATTATTTTTTTCTTTTTCTGCTACTTTTACAGTACTGTATCTACATAATGCATACAAATCGAAAAAGGTTAGCTGTTATATATAACTAACTAAAAATTGACAGAACAACGTCAAATGCTTAAAATATAATTTGAAATACATAGGAACATACAGAAAGGATTTACATTATGGAATACATTGAATTATCCCCTGAAGATAAAGCAGGCATTTGTGAAATGTCTAAAATGGCAACCGCTATTGTAAGAGAACACTTTGACCCTTTAATCGGCAAAGAACAGAATGACTATATGCTGGAAAAATTCCAGACAGAACAGGCGATAGCAGAACAGCTCAAAAGTGGATATCATTATTTTTTTGTCCGCGAGGAAAATAGAAATCTTGGATTTCTGGCATTTTATCCCAAAAAAGATGTTCTGTATTTAAGCAAATTTTATTTATACAAATCTGAGCGCGGCAAAGGATATTCCCACGATATGATGACATTTGTTATTACCAATGCAAAGGAATTAAAATTAAACGGCATTGAATTAAATGTAAACAAACATAACAGTGCCTGCCGTGCATATGAAAGCCTCGGATTTAAAATTGTCCGTTCTGAAAAAAATGATATCGGAAACGGCTTTTATATGGATGATTATGTGTACCGTCTGGATTTCTAACTACTCCTGCTTACAGTCCATATCAGAGGAAACATAAAATTCCTCCCCGCTATCCAGACAGATTGCTGCGAGTCTTCCTCCCGGAAGACATGCACCGCAGTCAATCGCAATATGGTTGTTTTTCCGGTAAATATATCCGGGGTTCGGATTTCCTGCAATATGCTGTGTCGGTGTATGCCCTGTCACTACATAGGTATCCGGGAAATACTGTGTATCATAATCTGCACGGTCCCACAGCATTTCTTTCAGGGTATAATCATCGATATCCTTTTCCGGCGAATAATTTCCCAATCCGGCATGTACCAGAAAATATTTTTTTCCCGCGACCTGCAGTTCCTCGCAAACAGAAAAGTCTTTCATAAAATCAAGAACATCTTCCTGTTCTTCCCTGTTCAATGTCCGAAACTCCTGCATGGTTGTGCTGCTTCCATTCATCTGCCACTCAGAAATCCCCTGTATCATTCCTTCGTTCATATGTTCAATGGAATCCTCTGTAATTTCCTGCATCAGAAATTCAAGGCACCGGATTGCCATAAGCTCATGATTTCCCACCAGGCAGAATGCATTCGGCATTTCCATCAGCTTATGTAAAACTTTGATGGGATGCGGTCCTCTGTCCACAACATCGCCCAGAACATAAAGTGTGTCTTTTTCACTGAATTTTATTTTTTTCAGTAATTCCATAAACAAATCATAATTTCCATGAATATCCGATATCACATATACAGCCATCCAAATACCTCCGTTATTTATCCTGCATCATTTGTTACTGATATTTATATCGGACAAATTTTCATCTTATCCATGACATTCGCAAAGATTTTATCAACTTTTATTTTTAGAATCTGATGGTAAAAATTCATTCTACTTCTGCTCTCTTTGCATCCTCTCTCTTCTCATCTCCAGCTCTTTTAAAACTGCTTTTTCCTGTTTTTCAAAGCGGATATAGAAAAGCATTACGATTGCACCGGTAATAAAGAAAATGGCTGGCAGATATGAAAATCCAAATTTCATTGCAGTCAGTGCACTGGCTGTCTATTCCTGATTTGCTACATATCCAAAATGCTGCAGCAGCTTTAATGGAATAAAATCACCCATTCCTGTTCCAATACTTGTAATCACCCATGCAACGAGAATAAACACAAAATGTTTTCCCGATATTCCAAGCATAATCTGCCCACCCGATGCAATTAAAAATCCAAGAATCATTGTTACTGTTTTTGATAATTTTTTTGTAAGGAATGGAATAGCCACTACACCTATCATCTGCGTCAAAACCAGGGCATTTAAGATAGAAACATAACTTTCATTTTTCAGATAGTAACGGGAGTAATAAATCAGGGATGATGTTCTTGTGGAATTACCCAGCCAGTAGAACATACTTCCTATTACAACGATAACCCATGGCCAGTTCGATTTTAATGCCTTGAAACAATCCTTAATCGGCAAGCTCTTGTCAGCATCTTCCATATTCACTTCTTTTGTATTTTTAAATGCAAAGAAAAACATAGCTGCTGAGACTACTGCATAAATCAGTACGGTACAAAAGAATCCTCTCTGTCTGTTTCCCTGTCCAAGAACGGATACCAATGTTAATGTGAAAGTTGCTGTAATAAAATATCCGACATTGCCGCCAATCATACGAAATGAATTAAGCTTTGTTCTTTCATAGGAATCATTACTCAGATTTGGCAAAATAGATGTAATCGGTGTCGAAATGCCGGTATATAAAATGCTTGCTGTCAAATAGGTAAATCCGGCATATATCACTTTTGACGTACCTCTCAGTCCCGGTGTAAAAAATGTCAATGCCATAAATACTGCAAATGGTATCGCAAGTCTGGCAAACCATGGACGACTTTTCCCATATTTGGATTTTGTCTTATCAATGGTAATTCCCCATAACGGAACTGTTGCTGTATTAATAATTCTTACCAATAATGCTATCACTGCCGCAGTCCCGATGGAAATTCCAAAACATCCGTATGATAATAATTAATAAAACTTGTCAATGTACAATACAATAAGTTTCCAGCAGCATCTGTACCTGCATATGCCACTCTGTTTTTTAATGATAAACCACTTTGATTTTTACTCATATGTTATACCTATCCTTTCTCATATTTTTGTCTGTAATGTCTTGGAGATATTCCCATATATTTTTTAAAACAGTTTGAAAAATAGATATCCGAACTAAATCCTGTAATTTTTGCAATCTTCTGAATGCTGAAATCTGTCCTTATTAAATATTGTTTTGCATAATTCATCCGCATTTCCAGTAATATTTCCAGTGGTGTTTTTCCGAAAGTTGTCTTCATTGCCTTTGCCAGATAGTTTTTATGCAGATGAAATACATCTTCCAAAACCTCATTTGTAATCGGTTGATCCAGGTTCTTTTCCAGGTATATCTGAATCTGTTCTGCCAATGAAGTAAGCCTGTCTTTGTGGATTCCCGCATCTTCTATAAATCTCAGAAATTTCAGAAATAACCGTTCTGTCTTCCAGATATCATTCTGCAAGGTACTGTCCAGTATTTCCTGAAATAATTCAAACATAAGTTCCGGCTCTTTGATTGATGTATACTTCGATAAATGCAAGGTATAGGAACACTGATGAAAATGCAGTTCCGGTATTGGAAGCTTTGAAACAAATATTGTTCCGGTATTGCTCTGTTTCCATTCCGAAGTTGTATAAAAATGCAACCAGTAAAATCCAGTATCTTCTTCGCACGGTTTCCATCCATAATGGTGTCTGTCAGGTAATAATATAAACATTTCATTTTCCCTGATTTCATATTGTTGTTCTTCTTCTGCCAGAAACAGACAGCCTTTCTTTACAACAATCAAATCAAAATATCCCAGATTTCTTCGTTCTACATGACTCTGTCCTTTTTTCATAATTCTGTAATTTCCTTCTATAAAATCTGGAAAAGGTGGAACTGAAATCGATATAATATTACCTGCCATACTATTACCTCCATAAATATCTTAAGTTTATGCTTCAAATTGTTCTATTAAATTATTTGTCAGAATGAAATGATTCTGACCTTTTTCGCTCTTTAATCTGATTATATCATGCCCTGAAACATAATAAAACTGATATATATACGGTGCATAGCTTGTAATTATATAACCCTTTTCATCTTCTTCATAGCTTCCATTTATGACTGCGATAGTATCTCCACGATGGATAATAAATGTCTTATCTCCAAAATTTTCAAGATATGCAACCATTTCTTCTCCCATATCCCAGTCCGGTGTCTGACTGTCATTTTCAAATAATTTAGCAAAAATGCCTCCATCCCTGTAAAATGTGGATTGTCCAAACCGGTCTCTGGAAAGATCCGGCCGGTTGATATGAGGTCCGGCCACTGCATAAGTGGATGCCGCCATACCTTTCTTTAATGGTGAGGCTGCTGTTGCATGTGTATCATAACAATAAAGAACTGCTGCTGTTGCCCTGTAACTTGCCTCCAGATAATCAATATCTTTTAACAGACGATATACTTTATATGCCGAAGCAGCCGTAACACCTCCCCAGAGTGAATGTATCATATAGGTAAGTGCTTCCCACCATCTGTCCGGATTCTGTGCCCGGAAATCATTGGAATATCCGATATTTGCAAGTAATAATTTTCCATATCTTTCTGCCGCCTCAGTTCTTCCACACTCTGCCAATGCTCCCGCGGTTGGTCCAAATCCCGCATTATCATATAAATGTTCTGTAATTGCTGCTTTATAATGAACAGCTTCCTTCTCCACACGGTCTATGACTGTCTGCCAAAGGTCATTAATTCTTTCATATTCATCCGTAAGACCTTTCTCCTTTAATTTCTTTAACAGGTCATTAAAATATAGAAAATATACTCCGAGCATCTGGGATTCTTCTTTCCCGCGTTCCTCCTCATGCAGCTGTGGGTTTACTCTCAGTTCAAACACTTCAGCCGCCCACCTTAGATAAGTATCAGCCGGATTTAATGCAAGTACAGAATCCTCAAATTCTGATAACAGATAGAACAAATGTGCAATATATTCAAAGTCCATACAGCGATAAAAATCGCCATACAGTTTTTCCGGTTTCCGGAAATCGCCCTGATAAAACCATTTTGGACGGACATAATTCACTGCACACTTTTCTACTTTTTGAACCTGTGTGACATCCAGTGTACCCAACAGATTTTTCTTAAGTACCAGATTTGCTTTTCCGAGTGATTCTCCCTGATTGGAAACCGGTGCAAATGCACATGCCGGATTTCCATCTTCTCCAGTATACAACTCATTACAGATATATTGGACACGTTCCTCAATCACTTTATCCAGACGATCCATGACATTTAAAACAGTAAAATCTTCTGTACCATTTGTAAATGTAAATACTATCTTATGTTCTCCCATATGCTGTGGCCGGAATGAAAAACCATAAGAACCATTTGTTTCTTCATTAACGGTTACTTCACCATTTACCACCTTATTATCTGACTGATATTCCGCCCTGACTTTTAAAAGTTTTAAACCATCCGGTAATTTAATTCTGCCTCTTACTGTTTCCCCGATAATATTTAATGGGGTATATTCTATGAATGGATGCCTTAATAACAATCCATTTTCATAAAATTCATCTTTTGTCTTATTTGTATTGATGACATATTTCCACGTTTTTATTTCGTTTGCTCCAAGTGCAAATCCATTTTTTTCGTAAATCCAGTCATGATTCTGAAAATTTTTTTCATAACCTCCTGAAAGATATAATTTATAAAAAAACATGTGGCTTTGCTTCAAACAGTTCTGTAAATACAATACGATATTCTTCCAGCACTTTCCGGATAACCGTCTCGTTTTCATCTGACAGATAGATGATGCCCAAATCGCAGACTCTGTTTTTTACATTATCCAGAATCTGATGTGTTCCGGTCTCGCTGTAATAAAATTCATACCTCTCCTGCCCAAAACGTTTCACAAGCTCTACAAATGCATTTTCCGTAAATGTATAATGATGGGCAGAAACCCCAAACTTTATTTTGGGAGGTAATTCCGTAATATACCTGTCCTCCAGCAGTTCCATCTGCCGAATTACCTGCCTGGCATATCCAAGAAATTCCATTCCTTCCTTTGTCAGGGTGATTCCGGTTCTGCTCCTGCTAAAAATGCTTATTCCCGCTTCTTTTTCTATTTCCCTGATGGCATTGGAAAGACTGGGCTGTGATATAAAAAGCTTCTTTGCTGCTTCTGTAATAGAGCCTGCCTCCGACACCATCAGAACATATTTTAATTGCTGAATTGTCATATATTAAATTCCTCATCCGTATTTATGCAGAATGCCGCAATATTTCCTGTTATCATAGGCAAAACAATTCCACTTGCTGTAAACATAGCAGACAATGTTAATTTTTTTATTTGTTTTTCCATCTTATTTTCTCCTTCTTTCATAATAT
>ENA-ORKV01002180-ORKV01002180.1-human-gut-metagenome-genome-assembly--contig:-NODE-2180-length-12253-cov-4.095926_pt1 | contig 12253 bp, 13 predicted proteins | sample MGYA00243058_ERZ508805 | MGnify/ENA primary metagenome ERZ508805 (study PRJEB26277, sample SAMN04329770) | human gut metagenome | biome: human-associated habitat | host: Homo sapiens | place: USA... | reverse complement strand
TGGAAGGAATCCTATTCCGGCGATTACAACATCGTCATGAGCCATATACGGAATATTCGGGAGAAGATAGAGGATAATCCAAGCAAGCCAATCTACATACAGACTGTTTGGGGAGTCGGCTATCGTTTCAATAAAAATTTAATAGCATAGAAACAGGCAATTAAGAAACAAAATCTTGGTTGTCTTTTTTGTTTGTAAAAAGCATTTACAGCGACAGGGGCAGAAAGGAGACAGGTGTAACATTGAACAGTCTCAAATTGGTGATGTGCTTGCAAAATTGATTACGGCAATGACTAGGGAAGGAAAATTCAAGGATGCCATTCAAGACAGAATCGGGGCAACAGTTGATACTTCTGATCTGGAAAAGCAGTTATCTGTATTAAACGCAAATCTCCATCAGGCAGAGACAATTAAAACACGTCTTGAACAGCAGATGGATAATTTGGATGTTACAGATATTCATTACGATAAAAAAATTTCAGATTTACAGAGACGATTAGATACCCAATATGATAAAATAGATGAAGTGGAAGAGGCAATCGCAGATTTGAAGTCTCAGGTATATGAACTTAAGAAAAATCAGATTGATGCTGACAGCATATACGGCTTTTTGAACGCATTTAATGAATTATATGCAGAATGTACGGATGCTGAAAAGAAACAGTTTATGCAGGCATTTATTGAGCGTATTGATATATTTCCAGAAAGACGAGAAGATGGTAATTGGATTAGGAATATCAAATTTCAGTTTCCGGTACCGGTTATTAGAGATGGCAAGGAAGTAGTTCGAGTTGATAGTATTTCTTTGGATAAAGAGCAGTCTGATGAGCATACTGTTACCTTGGAAAAGTTTCCGACACTTGAGACGGTATGTTTATTGTCCAAACTTCAAAATCGGCAGCATATTGAGATCGAGCGTGAGAATTACAACAAGTCCAAGTATGAGCATCCCCGGCAGGCGAAATGCCCACCGGAGAAAGAGGTGGCTATTATGGAAGCTCTGCAACATTTTGGGATGATTTAAGAGGGATAGATGATGGCAAGCTGGATCACACAGCTGATGATTACGGATTGCAATGTGGAAAACGAAGATTGTACAGCCTTTATGCCGCCCAGAGAAGTAACCCATTGGATGCAGGGCGAGCGAAAGAAAGCATCGGACTGTGATGCTTTCTCCTTGGATACTATGCCCATCTGATCACGGATGCAGCATTTCAGACGATGATTCGTGACGAGAACCGTGTAAAAGCAGCATGGATGCGGATTCATGCAGACGAAAAACTGCGTGTTTCCGGTGCCGGCATGGACGAAACATGGGACTCTGTGAAGTTACTGATTCCGAAAAAAGCGTGGATGCGTGGGATTTATACAATGGAAGCGGAATATCTGAGCGATCATCCGAATTCCGGGTATCTCACAGAGATTTTCCCATTGAAATCTTTCCCCGACTATATTGATTACTTACCCAAAGGTTGTATCGTTCGTAAAATCGGTGTGATGGGTTATCTTCCGGAGCGTGACAAGGATGTTTCCTATATCGCAATCTCGCAGGACGAATACGCTGATTTTGTAAAAAAATACGATACAGCTTGTGGTAAAGCGGTTTGCCGAAAAGAATTTGGCATGAAGAACTAACGATATTAGCATAGCATGAATGGGAGGTGTGATTTTATGAACATAAAAAGAGTGGACACTTATGAGGATAACCGTTTTTCAAAAGAAGTTTTACTGCAACATGGTGCATTTCTCGTGGATGGACTTCCTTACGAAGTAGAGATCATTTCTAAGAGCGAAGCCGTTGTTCGTGGGGCGAATCCTGCGTGTTTTCCTGAAGTGATCGAGGAATTTCGGTTTTATACCCCTCATATCTACATATTTTACGATGACAGCCATACGGTGTTGAAAGAATTTCCTGCGGTTACGCTGTTGGATATTCCGCTGGAGCGTATTCAGCCATCCCAGTTTTATGTGGATACAGACAAAATATCTGCTATTCGCAGTTTCATTCACAGGCCAGAAGATATTATCATTCAGGTCATGCCCTATGAGGATCGATATGTTTCCCTTGATGGTCATACAAGGCTTTATTATGCGGTTATGAATGGATGGAACTATGTTCGTGCTGTGGTAGACACATCTGACGACTGGGTATTTCGCTTTATTGCCGAGGCACAAACGCGAAACATCTTTCAGCCACAGGATATGACACTGGTGAGCCATGGGGAATATGAAGAAAAATGGAACCGATTTTGCAATGAACTGTTTACAGAGGAGAGCTAAAATATGGAAATCAAGCAATACACAAAAGAGCGCATCTCGGACGTGCTTCAATATCCACAGGAGAAGGTTCGGGGCATTTTACCACATGTGACCGTTCGTGAGCCGATTTGTGACCTTGTTTGGGAAAAGTGGATAAAGGTGACCGGCCAGCACCTATTTCGCCCTGTTTGAGCCGATTTGAAGAAAAATAACTGAAACAGCCGGAGATGGCAGAGAGCATGGAAGCCTGTAAGCCGGGTATCCGGTGAAAATGAGGGCTTGAAAACTAGGGTCGAAAATAGTGCAGGTTAAAGGGGGTATGCCGCTTTAGGGCGGCCTAACCCGTCAAATACCCACTGGCAGAGCCGTTGGGAGATTTGTGATATGGCATAACTTCTTTGAAATTTTTAGTATTGATAATATTATACAGACAGCTGCGATTCTGAAGGTTTATCCTACATTGCAGGATGCATATCAGAATATAAGGGAGATAAAAACATTTATAAAAAGATATGATGATTTTGATATTGTATATGGTGATTACGATGACTATGTTTCGACAAGACGCAGGATGATAATTGTTCCTGACAAAGATTTACTTACACAGGAAGAGATTGACTAACTGATAAGCATGATAAAATAATAAAACCAACTCATAAGCCTGCGGCATTGGAACCATTCCAAATCACCGCAGGCTGCGAACATTTTAGGGCTTGATTAATGATTAATCATAGTTGTTTTGTTTTTCTGGATTGAATTAACAGAATGATTGCAAATTTTGCAAAGCCAAGAGTGACTAGAAAAATACTTAATTCTAACAGCATACTTTATTTTTTGATGGAAAGCGGATTGGCTTTCTGTTTTTGGACTCCTTTCTGATAGGATGATGTAATTGACAGACGGCGAAAATGCTTGGCAGACTGCGTTACTATATAATTAGTTGAAACGAGTTAATATGTCTAAATTACTGAAAAACAGTGAAATTATTGGGTGAGCTGTGTTCACGATATAGTATATTATATTGTATGGAATTAAATCACAAATTGCTCAGTAACAAATGAAGATAATTTTTAAAAGTCTGCTTTAATAATTAAAAGTCGAAGGAGAAAGTCTCAACTATTGTTGCGAACACGGAAGAGATTTCATCCCAGACGGTATTTGTTCAGGAGATGACAGGAAAACTTAAGGTGGATGTTGAGCAGCTGTAGCAGCAATATAGGGTATTATGAAATGAACTGATTTGAAAGAATATTTTCAAAAAACAAAAAAATTTAAAAAATTTCAAAAAAGGTGTTGACTTATTCAAGGACATGTAGTAATATACTACTTGTCCTTGTGAGTGCAACAGCTTACAAAGTACAATGCGCGAGTGGCTCAGCGGTGGAGCACCTCCTTGCCAAGGAGGGGGTCGCGGGTTCGATTCCCGTCTCGCGCTCTTTTTTATTATCTATAGTTATAACTATACTATGTGTATATCGAGAGGAGTCAGTTTGAATGGCTTATACAAAAAAAGATGCGTATGATTATATCAACAGATATCAGAAAGAGAATTATGACAGAATAACTATACTCAGAAAATCCGGGGAAAAGGAACGTCTGACGCAGATTGCAAAAAGTAATGGATATAAGACTTTGACAGAGTTTATAAATGCCTGCATTGATGAGAAAATCAGTTCGGGTTTGACTTACCCGCAAAGAGAAACAGACGATAAATAGTCAGTATAGTGTTAGAAGAAGGACGGCGCATATCAAATATGATATGCCGTCTGTTTTTGTATTGTGGGAAATTGAGTTGAAAGTTACTTATTAATATGAACAATATGATAGGGAGAAAAGGTATATCTTAGTGGGAGAATAAATATGGCGAGAGGAAAAAGTCTTAAAATTTTTATGATGGATGGAGATGTTGCCGGAAGGTGGATTTGCACTTTGGCGGGGAGAACCACGAAGGCATATCGAATTCCGCGAAAATTATATAAAGAATGTGCGGATATTGAAGAGTTGAAAAGACCGGCAGTCTATTTGTTGTTCGGGGACGGAGATGGCAGTGGAAGACCGGTTGTATATGTCGGAGAAACAGAGAATGCTTATACACGCCTGAAGGAGCATGAGGACAAGAAAGATTATTGGAATGAAGCGGTGGTTTTTGTGAGTCAGGATGAGCATTTTAACAAGGCACATGTGAAATATCTTGAGGGTCGTCTGTATGATATTGCAATACAGGTGGACAGATATGATGTGATGACCACTCAAAAGCCGACATCAGCGGCAATAGCTATTGATGAGCAGGCTGAAATGGAGGATTTTATTGACAATGTAACCGTTCTCACATTTGGAATGGGGCATAAGGTTTTTGAACCACTGGTGAAAAAAGATAGTGCTTCGGATGACTTGTCGGGAAAGCAGATATTTTACATAAAAAATAAAGCCAATACAGTTGATGCAAGAATGGTAAGGACACTTGAAGGGTATGTTGTCCTAAAAGGCAGCAAAATAAGGGAAACTAACACCAAGTCAACACCACCATGGGCTAAGAAAAGGCGTGAACAGTTAATTGCTGATGGAACTATTAAGGATGGTATTTTTGTCAGGGATGAGCTGTTTTCATCACCTTCCGGGGCTTCTGATTTGATAACAGGGAATAGTACAAGCGGTAATAGAATGTGGAAAACGCAGGAGGGAATTACGCTTGGTGAGGTTATTGAAAATGAGAAGCAGGCTTCCAGAGATTGAGTCATGCTCATATTGGATATAAGAGTGAAAATAAAGCAGATTGAGAATATCGTTTACAGGTGGAGAATTTTGAAAATCTCGGTACACCTGATGAGTATGTAACTCATGTATGGGACAATATGGAAAAGACGGATGTCCAGATGCCGTATAAAATTAAGATACTTGAGTAGACCGCAGTACTTATACGATGATGGAGAATAATATCATGAATATACTTGTAATTGATGCCCAGGGTGGCGGAATAGGAAAGCAGCTCATCACTGCGATTAAAAAAAATATTCCTGATTCCTGCATAACAGCAGTAGGAACCAACACAGTAGCTACAAGTGCAATGCTTAAGGCAGGTGCGGACAAGGCAGCTACAGGGGAAAATGCTGTTGTAGTAAACAGCAGAGTGGCAGATGTGATTATCGGACCTATCGGTATTGTTATTGCGGATGCGATGCTTGGAGAGATAACAGCTAAGATGGCTAATGCGGTTGCACAGAGCAGTGCCAAAAGAATACTTATTCCTGTAAATCATTGCGATAATATTGTGGTGGGAGTGGCAGACCTTAATATCACAAAGCTGATACAGGCCGTTATCATCGAGCTTGAAAAATATTAGACAGCGTATGGACTTTTTGCAGTATTGCATTTACTATATTTTTGCAGTATAATATCTAAGTTAATCAGGCGGCATGAAGCCGGCCATCGGTGCAGAAGCACCGTTACAGAATATGATTTTGTAAGCAGGAGCAGGATACAATAGGCTTTTGGCTTCGATAATATAATTCATAAAGATAATTTAAAGGATATAAGCTATGAAAGCACACATGTTCTCAGAAGAGAATTTGTGCGCTTTTTTATCTACTAGGATTCGGGTGTCAAAACATGCTAATCTAGTCTGTGGGTGTATAACGAGTTATATTTATGCATATCACTCCGTTGTCCGAAGCAAGATGTTCTAAGGACTCTGATAAACATTTTCTATACGTCCGCCACCGAAGCCGGCATACATCCTTGTATGCATTGCTTCTAAAGCAGCATCCATGCTGCTTTTGGCTAGGAATAGAGCAGAGTCCTAAGAACAACTAAGCTTCTCCCAAAAGTCAAGATATGCATAAATATAACTTGTTATACACGGTTAAGTTCATAAGGCATGTTTTGACACCCGAATCCTACTAGGAAAATTCGTTGAAATTCCCTGGTAGATAAAAAAGTATTTACCAAAATGCTTGGAGCTTGTGAAAATGAATATATGAGTAATGTGTGTTTTGCAGTTAAATAATTAATCTGAGTTAGGAGAAAAATTATGAAAACATTATATATTGATTGCAATATGGGCGCGGCGGGAGACATGCTTGCGGCAGCACTTCTTGAATTACTTCCCGACAGGGATGAGTTTGTGAAAGAACTTAATGCGCTTGGTATTCCGGGAGTTACTTTTAAAAATGAGCCATCTGTAAAATGCGGTATAACAGGAACGCATATGACTGTCAGCGTGAATGGAGACGAGGAAGAAAGCCATGACCATAATCACAGCGAAGCCTGTGAGCAGCATAGCCACCATTATGAGCATAGCCATGAGTGTGGTTTAGTAGATGATTCAGAGCATCAGCATGAACATGTCTGTGAAGACAATCAGGTGCATCAGCATGAACATGATGCACATAGTCATACGCATCATCATAGCAGCCTGCATGACATTGAACATATTGTAAGTGAGCATCTTGCACTGCCGCAGAAAGTACAGGATGATATTATGGCTGTATATGGATTGATTGCGCAGGCGGAGAGCAATGTACACGGTGTTCCGGTGACGGATATTCATTTTCACGAAGTCGGAACAATGGATGCCATTGCGGATATCACAGCGGTATGTCTGCTTATGAACAGACTTGCTGTTGATAAGGTTGTTGTGTCACCTATACATGTCGGAAGCGGACAAGTCAGATGTGCGCATGGAATACTTCCTGTTCCGGCTCCTGCAACAGCATATATTTTAAGGGATGTCCCGATTTATGGCGGCAGTATCCGCGGCGAGCTATGTACTCCTACAGGAGCCGCATTGCTTAAATATTTTGCGGCTGAGTTAGGCAGCATGCCTGTCATGAAGGTCAAAAATATCGGATATGGAATGGGGAAAAAGGATTTTGACGTGGCTAACTGTGTGCGTGTTATGCTTGGAGAGACGATGGAGCAAGCAGATAAGATATGTGAGCTTAGCTGTAATGTCGATGATATGACCGGTGAAGCTGTCGGATTTGCAATGGACAGGCTGTTTGACGCAGGTGCTCTCGATGTATATACTATGTCAATCGGCATGAAAAAGTCCCGTCCCGGAACACTCATCAAAGTGATGTGCCGCGAAAAAGACAAGGAGTCTGTTATTCAGGCTGTTTTTAAACATACAACAACGATTGGCATACGAGAAAATGTACTCAACAGATATGTGCTTGACAGGCATATTGAGACAGTGCAGACAAATTTTGGCTCTGTAAGATGCAAAATATCTCAAGGATATGGCGTAGAGCGCAGGAAATATGAGTATGATGATATTTCACGCATTGCAGTCAAGAATAATATTTCTATTGAGGATGTTATGTCAAAGCTTAATAATTAACAATTTAAAAGGCTAATAAAGGTTCAAATGCAGAATATAACACGTTGTACACTAGCAAATTGAATGAGTATGTTTTGATATATGAATCGCCATATCAACAAAAAGGAAAAGAGGTTTTATGAAAAAAAACAAGAGAATATTAGCGATGCTTATGGCAGTGCTTATGATATTTGGCGTTACGGCATGCAATAATAGTGCTAATAGCGCAAATAATTCATACAATACAGACAATGGTGTGGGCAGCGTTGCGGATAATGGCAAAGTGCTGGCAGATGCAGGTAAAGACAGTGTTGTAATAGCTATAGGTTCCGAGCCGGAAACGCTTGACCCGACTAAGGGCTGGGGACATGGCAATTCGCCGATTGTTCAGAGCACCTTGGTAAAATATACCTCGGAGTTGAATTTTGAGAATGACCTCGCGGTTGATTATAAGCTTTCGGATGATGGGCTTACATGGACTTTCACAATTCGCGATGATGCATATTTTACAGACGGAGAAAAAGTAACAGCCGATGATGTAGCATTTACACTTGAGACAGCCAAGGCTTCCAATGGCTCCTTTGACCTTACATATATCGAGAGTGCCGTTGCACAGGATGAGACCACAGTGATAATCACACTTTCAAGACCAACATCTATATTTCTTAATACGCTTGCATCTGTCGGTATAGTGCCTGAACATGCATATAACGATGATTATGGAATGAATCCTATTGGTTCAGGACCGTATAAGTTCGTGGAGTGGAGACCTCAGGAGCAGATAATGTTCACTGCTAATGAGAATTATTATGGAGAAGCTCCTGATATAAAGAATGTAACCGTAGTATTTATGTCGGAGGATGCCGCACTTGCGGCTGTCAAGGCAGGACAGGTGGATGTTGCATATTCTGTTGCAACGCTTGCCACTACGCAGGTTAACGGATATCATGTCGAGGCGATTCAATCGGCGGACAATCGAGGCTTTACACTTCCGGTTCTTCCGGATGAAGGCAGAACAACGCAGAGTGGGGTTCCAATAGGCAATAACGTGACGTGTAATCTTGAGATTCGTCAGGCAATCGCATACGCGATAGACCGTGAGCAGATTGCTGATACAGTATTAAACGGTTTTGGAAGACCTGCTTATTCGGAAAATGATGGAATGCCATGGAATAATCCGGATGTAAGGCTTGAGACGGATGTGGAATATGCCAAAAAGCTCCTTTTAGACAATGGCTGGACAGATACGGATGGGGACGGCATTGTAGAAAAGGATGGTCTTAAGGCAGAATTTAAGTGCGTATATCCGTCGGGTGATTCGGTGCGCCAGGCTGTAGGCATGGCGGCAGCAGAGCAGTTATTGGATATTGGAATAAAGGTTGATATAGAGGGTATGAGCTGGGATGAGATTATGAAAGTAATGTTCTCAGAGGCGGTCTTAATGGGCTGGGGCTCTTCAAGTCCTAATGAAACTTACTATCTGTACCGCTCAGAGGGAGCATTGCTGGATGATTTTTATAACCCTGAAGGCTATCAGAATGATATAACAGATGCTTATCTTGATGCTGCCATGTCAGCACTTACTGTCGAGGAAGCTAACGAGAATTGGAAGAAGGTTCAGTGGGACGGCGTGACAGGTACAGCGATGCAGGGCGAGTGTCCTTGGGTATGGATTGTAAATCTTGACCATGTGACATATGTCAGGGACGGACTGTCAATCGGAAGCCAGCCGATTCATGGACATGGGCATGGTCTGCCGCTGATTCAGAATCTGAATGAATGGTCGTGGACAAAATAAAGCTTTTATGAGGTATTAAGAATGCGGGAAATAATCGTAAGACTCGCTCATGTTTTTATTAAGAATATTGTAAAAATAGTGACACTTTTGTTTGCAGTGAGTATTATTTCTTTTACACTTGTAAACATATCACCTATTGACCCTGTACAGCAGTACCTTTTAGGACTTGGAACGGCAGTTTCACAGGAAAAACGAGCAGAAATTGAGGCATATTGGGGTGTTGACAGACCGCCTGTGGAGCGGTATCTGACGTGGCTTAATGAGCTTATGCATGGAAATATGGGAGAGTCGTCAATTTATCGAAGACCTGTTGCGGATATTATCGGTGAACGCTTCGTCAATTCTCTGGCATTGATGTTAAGTGCATGGGTGTCAGCCGGACTTATGGGATTTGTACTTGGCTGTCTGATGGGGATGTATCATGACCGGATGCCGGATAAAATTTTAAAGAAGATATGTTATTTGTTAAGCTCACTTCCTGCTTTCTGGCTGGGCCTGCTTTTGTTGCTTGTATTTTCGGTATGGCTTGGATGGTTTCCTATTGGCTTCTCATCGCCGATTGGTGTTACAAGTGACAATGTGACTATATCACAAAAGATACATCATTTGATTCTTCCCGCGATTACTCTCAGCATTATGTCTTTTTCCAATATAGCACTGCATACCAGACAGAAGCTGATTGATGTTCTAAACAGTGAGTATGTGTTATTTGCAAAAGCCAGAGGGGAAGGAAAATGGAACATACTGCGTAACCACGGTTTAAGAAATATACTTTTTCCGGCACTGACTTTACAGTTTGCATCTTTTGCGGAACTGTTCGGCGGCTCAGTGATGGCTGAGAATGTATTCAGCTATCCGGGGCTGGGAAGTGCTGTATCGGCAGCGGGATTACAGGGGGATGTTCCGCTGCTTCTTGGAATAACATTGTTTTCGGCATTATTTGTATGTGTGGGGAATATGATTGCAGATTTGCTGTATGGTGTAATTGACCCGCGGACTTTGGAGGTGGACAATGAAAAAACCGGACAATACTAAAGAATTAAACAATATAAAGCAGTCCGGTGATGTGAAGCAGTTAAATAGCCGTAAACGATTGAATAACAGAGAGCATATGGTTATTTTGACCATAATTTTCGCAGTCCTCTTTGTGGCTATATACGTGTCCGGCTTATTAATCTCTGAGGAGGCAGTAAAGGGAAGCTTTCTAAACGCAAAATGCCCACCGGGATTAAAGCACTCGTTCGGAACGGATGCGCTTGGGCGTGACGTGTTTCTTCGTACATTGAAGGGATTGTCCGTAAGCATAACAATAGGTATAGCAGCATCTTTGATAAGTGCCGTTATAGCTGTGCTTGTCGGGATTGCGGCATCGGCGGGAAACAGGTATGTAGATTCGATAGTTAACTGGATTATTGACTTGGTGATGAGTGTGCCGCATACGATTTTAATTATCCTGATATCGTTTGTTTTAGGACGTGGGATTAAGGGCTTGCTTGTCGGAATTGCGGCAACACATTGGTGCAGTCTGGCGCGCCTTATCCGCGCAGAGGTTTTACAGCTTCGCTCACAGCAATATATTGAAGTATCCAGAAGATTAGGAAAGTCAAGCGGATGGATTTTAATAAATCACATTCTGCCGCATCTTGTCCCACAGTTCTTTGTAGGGTTGGTTCTTATGTTCCCACATGCAATTTTGCATGAGGCTTCCATTTCATTTCTTGGATTCGGACTGCCGCCTGAGCAGTCAGCAATAGGAATTATTCTTGCGGAGAGTATGCGCGGCTTATCAACAGGAATGTGGTGGACAGCAGTTATGCCGGGGATAACACTTGTGCTCATTGTACTGATTGTGGATAAGTTAGGAGATAATCTTCGGATGATACTTGACCCATACAGCGCACAAAATTAATAATGATTATTTATAATATGATACCAGGGTCAAAAGGTCGGAAATCCGATGCAAGCTTGCTTGCAAGAGGAGTTTTGACCTTGGGACCCCAACATAATAATATAATGAGCGTCAGTGAGTAAAAGAAGCTATGCTCATGATAGAACCGGTTTTGCATTAGTTTAGAAGAGGATACGATGGAACAGAAAAAGGACACATTATTGGAAATACATAATCTCTCGGTAACATTCAGGATGTACGCTCATGGATTGGAACAGAGAGACTTAAAGGTAATTTCTGACTTACATTTGACAGTACATCCGGGCGAGATAGTTGCGATTGCAGGCTCGTCAGGGTCGGGAAAGAGCCTTTTGGCATCAGCGATTCTTGGTATTCTGCCCGATAATGCAACTGTAAATGGGCATATACACTATAAAGGCGAGGAGCTTACAGCAAAAAGACAGAGAGAGCTTAGAGGAAGTGAGCTTGCTTTCGTGCCGCAGTCGATAGCGTATCTTGACCCTTTAATGAAGGTCGGGAGGCAGGTGGATGGGCATCACAGTGTGAATCTGACGCAGAGAAGGAAAAAACTGTTTGAGCGGTTTCAGCTTCCTGAGAATACAGGGAGGCTTTATCCATTTCAGCTTTCGGGCGGCATGGCAAGACGTGTGTTGGTGTCCACCGCTTTGATTACGGATGCACAGCTTATCATTGCGGATGAGCCGACACCAGGAATGGAGCTTTCACAGGCTCTTGAAGCATTGAAAATGTTTCGTGAGCTGGCAGATGAAGGTAAGTCGATTATACTTATCACACATGATATTGATTTAGCTTTTGAATTTGCAGACCGTGTTGCGGTATTTTATGCGGGAACTACTGTTGAGACTGCACCTGCTTCGGATTTTAAAGCCGGACCGGACGCACTCCGGCATCCGTATTCTAAAGCACTGTGGAAGGCACTGCCGCAGAATGGCTTTGAGCCGATACAGGG
>ENA-ORKV01002177-ORKV01002177.1-human-gut-metagenome-genome-assembly--contig:-NODE-2177-length-12258-cov-2.764223_pt1 | contig 12258 bp, 10 predicted proteins | sample MGYA00243058_ERZ508805 | MGnify/ENA primary metagenome ERZ508805 (study PRJEB26277, sample SAMN04329770) | human gut metagenome | biome: human-associated habitat | host: Homo sapiens | place: USA... | reverse complement strand
AACGACTGTGAATAATCCATGTGGCTCCAGACCGACAGGCTGCTGAACTGCCGGTTTGCGGTCATGTGAAACTTTTGAAGGGAGGCTTCTTTTGATGGAGTATTTAGAGATCGAAAAAGTAATTGGCAGGGAGATATTGGATTCCAGAGGAAATCCAACCGTAGAGGCAGAGGTACATCTTGTTGATGGTACTGTTGCACGGGGATGTGCCCCAAGTGGAGCATCAACCGGTGAGTTTGAGGCATTGGAGCTGAGAGATGGTGACGAGTCCCGTTATCTTGGAAAGGGTGTTACCAAAGCAGTTGAAAATATAAATACCGTGATCGATGAGGCGATCACCGGACTGAACGCATCTGATATTTATGCTGTAGATAAGGCAATGATCGATGCCGATGGAACACCGGACAAGTCAAAGCTTGGCGCAAACGCGATCCTTGCAGTATCAATCGCATGTGCAAGAGCTGCTGCAACAGCAATGGATATTTCTCTGTTCCGTTTCCTGGGCGGTATCTCCGGAAACCGTCTGCCGGTACCGATGATGAACATTGTCAATGGCGGATGCCATGCACTTTCTTCCGGACTGGACGTACAGGAGTTTATGATCATGCCGGTTGGCGCACCTTCCTTCAAGGAATGTCTGAGATGGTGTGCAGAGGTATTCCATGCACTGGCAGCGATCTTAAAGGAAAGAGGTCTTGCAACCTCCGTTGGTGACGAGGGGGGCTTTGCTCCTGCATTAAAGTCTGATGAGGAAGCAATTGAGACAATCCTTGAGGCTGTAAAGAAAGCGGGATATGAGCCGGGCAGAGACTTCAGAATCGCTATGGATGCCGCATCTTCTGAGTGGAAGACCGGTAAGGTTGGTGAGTACAAGCTTCCAAAGGCAGGCACTGTTTATACATCAGATCAGCTGATCGAGCACTGGAAGAAGCTTGTTGAGAAGTATCCGATCATCTCTATCGAGGATGCTCTCGACGAGGAAGACTGGGAAGGCTGGAAGAAGCTTACTGCAGAGCTTGGAGATAAGGTACAGCTTGTCGGCGATGATCTGTTCGTAACGAATACAAAGAGATTGGCAAAGGGTATTGAGCTTGGCTGCGGTAATTCTATCCTGATCAAGCTGAATCAGATCGGTTCCGTATCTGAGACACTTGAAGCGATCAAGATGGCTCACAATGCAGGTTATACGGCAATTTCTTCTCACCGCTCCGGAGAGACGGCTGACACCACGATCGCAGATCTTGCAGTAGCATTGAATACCTGCCAGATCAAGACCGGTGCACCAAGCCGTTCCGAGCGTGTTGCAAAGTACAATCAGCTTCTGCGCATTGAGGAGGAGCTTGGAGACAGCGCTGTTTACCCTGGAATGGATGCATTCCACGTAAAATAAATATGATGCAGAAAGCGAAATATTTTGCATTGGCATCATAAATATACACTTGACTGATAATCTCATGTTTTACCAGAAGACAGACTCCTGCGTTCGCGGGGGTCTGTTTTTTCTGTGGGGACTATGATAAACTGGATAGGAAACAGACATAAATAGAAAGTGAAAAAAACGGAAAGATTTCATGACTTCGAATGTATTATAATATGCGTAAAGGCAAAAGCGGAGCATTTTAGAGCATTTTGCCGGAGTATTGTCATACTTTATTCTAAATGAAGCATGACAATATAAAGAACAAGAAGATAAAAGTTGGTGAAATATGAGAGTAAATGGAAGAGAACGGTGTGTTGGCTGCATGAAGCCATTGACCGCAGAGGGACGCTGTGCGTATTGCGGATTGCAGCAGGATAAGTACCGGCCGATACCGCGTTGTCTGCGCCCGGGTATGTGTCTGCGGGATCGTTATATTCTTGGCAGGGTGCTCGGGGAAGGCAGCTTCGGGATCAGTTATATTGCATGGGACTGCCTTCTGGATACGGTGGTAGCGATCAAGGAATATTTTCCGGCAAGTCTTGTCAGCCGCCATATCAGCGAGGAGGACGAGGATACCAATGTATACATATATGAGAAAAGGGAAAGCCGGAAGTATCAGGAAAGCTTAAAGAAATATCTGGGAGAGGCGAAAAGTCTTTCTGCTTATTATGATCTGGACGGAATCGTATCGGTGAGGGACTTTTTCTATGCCAATAATACCGCTTATATCGTGATGGGGTATGTGGATGGCATCAGTGTAAAGGAATATGTGGAAAAGAATGGTCCGATCGAGGGAGAGAAGTTTTTGCGGATGCTGGAGCCGGTGATCAAATCACTGGCAAAGGTACATCAGACCGGAGTTTTACACAGGGATATCAGTCCGGATAATATGCTGCTGACCCGTGATGATAAGCTTGTGCTGATCGACTTTGGTGCCGCAAGAAAAGAAAATATCAATATGACGCGCAGTATGACGGTTGTGTTTAAGCGTGGCTTTTCGCCGGAAGAGCAGTATCGGACGAGAGGGCAGCAGGGGGCGTGGACCGATGTGTACGCACTTTGTGCCACGGCATATTATGCACTGACCGGCAAGGCTCCGGACGAATCGATCCAGCGTGTGCTGGAGGATGATATGCCATCGTTGACGGAGATGACGGACGTTGATCTGCCGATGCGGCAGAAGAGAGCGTTTATGAAGGGAATGACGGTGGATTTTCATCACCGTTACCAGACGATGGATGAGCTGTATCAGGGACTTTATCAGCAAGGCAGAGATAAGAAGCGTCTCGGGGTGTGGTTTGCGGGAACGGCTGCTGTGCTTGCCTGTGTGGCATTGCTTGGAACGGGGGCGGCATACGGACTTCATAAGCACAGTCAGGCGAAGAAGGATGCGATACAGACAGAAGCGCCGCAGCAGACAGCATTTGCAGTGGCAACGGTGACACCGTATGCGGCAGATCTGCAGGAATACCAGATGATCAGCTTCAAGAGCATGACGAAAAAGGAAGCATTAAAAGCACTAGCCGGGCAGGATACGGAGCTTTCCGTGCAGTGGAAGTACAGGTACAGCAGCCGGATCAAAAAGGGCAGGATCGTAACGCAGAGTATTCCGGCAAAGACAAGATACCGCGGGGAAACCTATTCCCAAATTGTGCTGACGATCAGCAAAGGCAAAAGAAAAACAGAAGTTCCAAAGCTGACTGGCGTGAGCAAAGAGCGTGCGCGCACCCTTCTGAAGGAAAGAAAGCTTCACTGGACATGGAAAGAGGTCGAACAGGAAGGAACGGAAGGAATTGTTGCTTCGCAGAGCAGGACGGCAGGAAGTAAGGTTCCGGTAGGGACAACGATCGTTGTGACCATTACCAGAAAGCCGAAGCAGCAGATCGTGGCAACAGCGCAGCCGAAGGCTACGGCAGCACCAAAGACAGGGACAAAGGCACAGAAGAAATCCGATTCGGGGCAGTTTGTAGGCGTGATTCCGTGATCATTATAAAACAGGGAGAGAGACAATGGGAACACATAGAAAAACTTTTACCATGGCATTGATGAACATCAAGCAGGAGGCGCATTTCCGGGATTTTTCAGAATTTATCATGGAGAAAATGGGAATGCTTCCGGAGGGCGAGATCACGGAGCCGATGCGCAGGGAAGCATATAAAAGATTCCGGGAGCAGACGGGAAAGGAAGCCTTTGCAACGCTTCCGACGATCCGCAAGTGGTTTGGAATCGGCGGCAGTGCTGTTCCGAACAGGGAACAGGTTTACCGGATCTGTCTGGCGATGGGGCTGAGTGTGGCAGACTGCCAGGAATATCTGATCTACGGGATTCATGAGCCAGCATTTCAGGTCAATGATTACCGGGAGGTGATCCTTGTATATGGTCTGGAGAATCATAAAAGCTATGAGCAGTGTCTGCAGATGATCCGCGAATTTGAAAAACGTCTGACGCATGTGATGAGCTTTGCGCAAACCTGCGGAACACAGACACTGATGGGTGAGTTTCAGATACGAAAGACTTTGGAATGGGAGGAGTTTCTTGGCTGGATGTTGGAAAATGCCTCCAGCTTCAAGGGCTACAGCAAGACAACGTTAGATTATTTTCGCAAATACAAAAATCTGATCCTGCAGTATGCCAAGAAGGATGCACAGGAGGAGTTAGAACGTCTTTTGTCAGAGACGGATTACTCCGCGTGGTGCCAACACCGCCTGTATGATCCGCGTAATTACCGAAAAAACGTGCGTAAGTATGTGAATGCGCAGTCCAAGGGCAGAAAGAAAACAATTTCGGATGGTCTGAAGGCAAGCATTACCGAGCTTTGTTCGTTAGCGTATACCGAAAAGGAATCCAATGCACGACTGTTATCGGAGGTATTTCAGCCCAAGAAGGATGATAAGGAAAGTGCACCGGATTTTCAGTCGGTCAACAGCATGACGGAGAAGCATCTTTCAGACCTGCTTAACGTTCCGCTGCATAAGGAAAGATTCTTTCGGACAAGACAGGCGGAGCTGGAGCTGGAGAACATGGATGGGGAGAGCGAATGCCCGGAGTGGATCTTAAAGCTTTCACAGGAGTATGGGTGCAGAATGAACGGGAATGCAACGGTGGGAGAGGCAAAGGAATGGATTGCATCCTATCGGAAGGAGAACAAGCGCCGTTGTCTGCAGATTCAGAGACAGGATCTTCTTCCTCTGATCCTGTATGTGGCACAGCACCGTTATCTGGAGGAGATCGGGCAGGATATGTCCTCATATCGTCAGAAGGATGCCCTGGAATTGTTTCGGACACTGGCGGACTCCACACTGGCAGCCTGCAATATGAGCCGGCTGAACGAAGCATACGAGCTTGATGTTGTTCTCTGTGCCTGCTATCAGGCGGAGGAAATGTTTGGCTATGCGGAGCTTCTGGAGCTGAAACTGACAAAATAGGAATTACGTGTATAATAAATCTGCCGGTGTGTGGCTTTGAACATACCTGTTTTCGAAGAATTTACGGCATACAAAAACGCATATGAATACATTCAATAAGAACTGGACCGGGAGTGATTGCTGCTCCCGGTTCAAGTCTTATTTTTCTCTAAATTGTGTGAAGAAGGAGTTGAAATCGGGCAGGCTACATGTTATGATGAAACATGGTTAAAGTCTCTGAAGTACGCAATTATGATGGGAAATGGGGATTCATATGGTAAACGAGGAAAAGCTTCGCATTATGGTAAATTTGGCAAGATATGAGCAGGAACCGCTGCACACGGAGCTGAAGGAAGCCGGTTATTACCGGATCGACTATATTCGTTCTCATCTGCTGGTGACACTTTGGAGTTATTCGGTGGCTTATGTACTGGTGCTTCTTCTGGTGGCACTGTACCATTTTGAATATATTTTCTCAAAGGTCAGACTTCCTGATATTGGCAGTCTTGCGATTGGAGCGCTTGCGGTCTATTTACTTATTTTGCTGGGATGTGCTTTTTTTACGGTACTTATTTCTTCGGCAAAGTATCACCGGATCCAGAGCAAGCGCAGAGCTTATCTGACAGAGCTTAAGAAAATGGAATTATTTTATGAACAGAGCAGGGAGGTAGGAAACGAATGACGCATTTATTGGAGATCAGGGAACGATTGATCCGGTTTTACCAGAATCATGCCCGTATTGTAAATGCAGTTTTTCGTTTTCTACTTTCTTTTCTGACGTTTTTTTCGATCAATCAGCTGATCGGTTATAATCCGGCACTGAACTCATGGTATGTGGTGCTGGCATTTTCGGTTGTCAATACGGTTCTTCCGATTTCGGTGCTTTTATTTCTGGCGGCGGCATATATTGTATTTCATGTGTATTATGTATCTGTTTCGCTGGCGTTAGTGACACTTCTTGTGCTTTTGACGGCATATCTGGTGTATCTGCGTTTTCTGCCGGAGCATGGCTATGTGATCCTGGCAGTTCCGATCATGTATGGTCTGCGTCTTCCTTATCTGGTGCCGATCCTTCTGGGACTGATCGGTGCACCGGTGGCAGTGATCCCGATGAGCTGCGGGGTTATATGCTGCTATGCACTGAAGTGTATTACCACGGTGATCGGAACTGCAACGGAGGACAGCATGGTGCTGTTTAACCAGACCTTTCAGATGATCTTTACGAATCAGGAGATGTATCTGACCATTGCGGTGTTTGCAATCGTGATGGTAGTTGTCAATATGATCTGCAGTCAGGAGTTTCATTATGTTTATGAGACGGCGATCGTTGTCGGTGTGATCGTCAATATTCTTCTGTTCCTCGCAGTCAGTTTTCCGTTTAATATTGAAGTTCATGTTCTGCCCCTGATGATCGAAACAGTGATCTGCGGCGTGTTGGCATGGATTGTTCAGTTTTTCCGGCTTGTGCTGAATTATACGGCAGTAGAGTATCTTCAGTTTGAGGATGACGAATACTACTATTATGTCAAGGCGGTGCCGAAAATGAATATCGCCGTAGGAGAGAAGCGGGTTAAGAGGTTTAATGCACATCTGCTGGGAGGCGGGCGCTTTGGCGGATCGGCAGGTAAGGATGAGCCGGAGCCGCCGGCAAAGGAAATGGGCCGGCCGAAGGATAGTGCAGAACAGGAAATATAGCAGGATAGACGAGATTAGGAGGAAGTATGAACTCTATTGTTACATCCTTAAAAAAATATATACATGTGTTTGATCTGCCGAAGGTATCAGTCATCGATGTGTTGGAGATCGTGATACTGGCATTTGTAATTTATCATGTGGCATTGTGGATCAAGAATACCCGGGCATGGACATTGCTCAAGGGAATCATTGTTCTGCTGGCATGCTATGTGATCGCTTATATTCTTGGTATGAACGTGATCGTATGGATCTTTGAAAGAACGATCTCTATCGGTATCACGGCATTGATGATTGTGTTCCAGCCGGAGCTTCGCCGGGCACTGGAGGAGCTTGGACAGAAAAATATCGTTTCCACCCTGATTCCGTTTGACGACACGCGCAATCAGAACGAGCGGTTCTCGGAACGCAGTATTAACGAGATCGTTAAGGCGACTGTTGAGATGGCAAAGGTGAAGACCGGTGCGCTGATCATTATTGAGAAGGACATTGATCTTTCCGAGTATGAGAGAACCGGCATTGAACTGGATTCTACGATCAGCAGTCAGCTTCTGATCAATATATTTGAGCATAATACACCGCTTCACGACGGTGCGGTGATCATTCGTGGTGACCGGATCGTATCAGCAACCTGTTATCTGCCGTTATCAGATAATATGGGGCTTTCCAAGGAGCTTGGAACAAGACACCGTGCCGGTGTTGGTATCAGTGAGGTGACAGACAGTCTGACGATCATTGTCTCTGAGGAGACGGGGCGCATCTCGGTTGCTGTCGGAGGAAAGCTTCTTCGAAATATTGACGGTGATCTTCTGAAAAAGAAACTGACAGAGATGCAGGGTAAGTCTGGTGATGAGGTGGAGAAGAAACGCTGGAAAGGGCTGAGAAGAAACTAAAAGACCCGGGGCACACAGATGATTGGAAAGGCATGGTAATGAATATGCAGCAAGGCAATTCTGGTGGAGAAACCAAAAAGGACTTTATTCAGAAATATGTTTTCAATAATATAGGGATTAAGCTGCTGGCACTTTTTTCTGCAATTGTAGTGTGGGTGGCAATTGTCAACATTGAGGATCCGTATAAAGAGAGAACCTTTAATGTTGAGGTTGAGACGATCAACGAGGATGCACTTTCCTCAGTGAATAAGGTATATGAGATCATTGAGGGAAGTACGGCACAGGTACGGGTCAGGGGCAAGAAGAGTGTGGTAGACCGTCTGAAAGCAGATGATATCCGTGCAACAGCGGATCTGTCGGATCTTTCGGCAGTCAATGCAGTTGCGATCGTGCCTGAGCTTAAGAAGAATGTTTCCGATGAGCCGACGCTGGAGTGCAGCACGGTTTTGAAGGTGTCACTGGAGGATAAGGCAAGCAAGCAGATCAAAGTCACGGTAGCAACGCAGGGAACACCGCAGAATGGCTATAGTGTCGGTGAATGCATGGCAAGTCCGAATATGCTGGAGGTGACCGGCGGCAAGACAGTCATTGACAAGATTGATTCCGTGCGTGTCACGGTCAATGTCAGCGGCGTCGGAGAGGATTTCCGTAAGAGGGTAACACCGGTGGCATATGATGTAGATGGTAAGGCAATCGAATCAAGCACCCTGGATTACGGCGTAAAGAGAGTCAGAGTCAGTGTTCATGTACTCCGGACGAAGACGATCCCGGTCAACATTAAGATTACCGGAAAGCCGGCGGCAGGCTATGAGTTTGTCGATGCGGAATGTCAGCCTGAGGCGATTCGGGTGGCCGGTGACAGAAAAGAGCTTGCCAATATCAGTGAGGTGAATGTACCGGTAGATATTACCGGCATGAGAAGTACAAGTGGTTCGGTAGAACAAAATATCAGTATTCAGGATTATCTTCCGGAGGGAGTTTTTGTGCTGACAGATTATGCACAGGTTTCTCTGCGGATCGGTATTGAGAAGCAGATGAGCAGAAAGGTTTCCATTCCGGTGGAGGATATCAAGTTTGCCTCTCTGGCGGATCATTTGTCGGCGAAGATACTTGGAGATAAGAGTGTGGTCAGCATCACGCTTCAAGGAATTTCTTCTGTGTTAGATGAGATCAATGCGGACGATTACAGTGCATATGTGGACTGCGAGGGACTCCACAAAGGAAAATATCGTCTGAAGGTTCATCTGGATCTGGGAGACAGCAGTGCAATTGTCAAGACAGAATTTGTGACGGTTAAGATCGACAGGGACGATGGAGGCAGTGACACTTCAAACGGCAGCACTGAGGCAACAGAGAAACCGAAGGCAACACCGGCTCCTTCTGCATCCGATGGAAGCAGCCAGGATGAGGGAGATAAGGAATGAGAGTGATCACCGGTACGAACACGGCAGAACAATTTCATACATGGATCGAAGAGCAAAGGGACAGTCATGTGGCTGTCCTTTTGCGTTCCGGGCAGAGAGCGGAAGATTTTTGGGAGAGCGGGGCTGTGACCGAACTACGTCTGCATTGTCAGGTGGAAAAGCTCGTCTGGAAGAATCCGGAGGAGCTTGCGGACAGGCTGCGGGCATGTAAATGGAGAGAACCTGCCGACAGAGTATATCAGAGTAAGCAGGTGGAATCTGCCAGAACGTGTCTGTGTGCAACGGATCGTCTGCTGGCATTTGGCGGCCTTTATGAACTGCAGGAAATCTGTGTGGCAAGAGCCCTGTGGTTAAAAGGTGGTAATGCGCTTATAGGGAATGAGGTGATGCCTCTTCTGTTCCTGGCGCAGAATATGATACCGGCATCCATGCTTCCGGAGGAATTGCTGTGGCACAGAAATCGGGAGGGTGAGACCTGTTATTTAGGATCATTTCCGGAAGGGACGGCGGATACTGTTATAATGCCGCCGGCTCGCGGACAGGAAAAGCGGTTTTACAGTCTGTTTGTGAAAATGGAAGCGGAAACGGGGAACTCTCTGTGGAAGGAGCTGGCTAAACCCTTGTGGCTGCGGTACGGAATTCCGGAATATCTGGCAGGTATTCTGGCACTCCGCTTTGTTTACCGCACGATCAAGGGGAAAGATTTTTCAGCGATGGAGAAGCTTCTTACGCAGAAGGAGGTGGCGTTGCGGGATATGGTGTGGGTTGCAAGAGAGGATGTTTTACTGCTGGCAGAGATGGCAATGGCGGGAATAGAAATGCTGCCACGACAGGAACGTCTGTCATGGCAGCAGATTAAAGCGTTTTATATTTTATTGTGTCGATAGTGCAGTACCGAAAAGGTATGCGTCTTAGTTATTCTGTGCGTTCTTTTTGCTGCGGAAGCGGAGAGTGGAATCCAGAATCTTCTTACGGATACGCAGGCTTTTTGGCGTGATCTCCAAAAGCTCGTCTGTATCGATGAACTCCAGTGCCTCCTCGAGACTTAACTTCTTCGGCGGAACCAGCTTTAATGCGTCATCTGCGGAGGAAGAACGTGTATTGGTAAGATGCTTTGTCTTGCAGACATTTAACTCAATATCCTCTGCCTTGCCGTTCTGACCGATGACCATTCCGCTGTATACCTTTTCGCCGGGGCCTACAAACAGTGTTCCGCGGTCCTGTGCATTAAACAGTCCGTATGCAACGGTCTCGCCGGTTTCGAAGGCGATCAGGGAACCCTGTTTTCTATAATTCATATCACCCTTATATGGACCATACTCCTCGAATGTCGTGTTGATGATACCATTTCCCTTGGTGTCTGTCATGAACTCACCACGATAACCGATCAGACCACGGGATGGGATCAGGAACTCGAGACGGGTATATCCGCCGCCGATGGAACCCATGCCCTGCAGCTCACCCTTACGGTTGCTGAGCTTCTCGATAACGCTGCCGGAGAATTCATCCGGTACATCGATAAAGGCACGCTCCATTGGCTCGAGCTTCTTGCCGCGCTCGTCCGTATGATAGAGAACCTCTGCCTTGCTGACTGCGAACTCATAGCCTTCACGGCGCATATTCTCGATCAGAACGGAAAGGTGAAGTTCGCCGCGTCCGGATACCTTGAAGCTGTCCATGTTGTCGGTCTCCTCGACACGGAGGCTGACATCGGAGTTAAGCTCGCTGAACAGACGGTCACGTAAGTGGCGGGAGGTGACGAATTTACCCTCCTGGCCGGCAAGCGGACTGTCGTTGACCATGAAATGCATGGCGATCGTCGGTTCGGAGATCTTCTGGAATGGGATGGCAACCGGATTTTCCGGTGAGCAGATAGTATCACCGATGTGAATGTCTGTAATACCGGAGATTGCAACGATTGATCCGATGGTTGCTTCCTGTACCTCAACCTTCTGGAGGCCGTCAAACTCATAAAGCTTTGTGATGCGGACTCTCTGGGACTTGGAATCATCGTGGTGGTTGACGATAACAACATCCTGGTTCACACGGACGGAACCGTTATCGATCTTGCCGATTCCGATACGTCCGACATATTCATTGTAATCAATTGTGCTGATCAGCACCTGTGTGCCGGCATCCGGATCGCCCTCCGGAGCAGGAATATAATCGAGGATCGTATCAAACAGAGGCACCATGTCCTTGCCCGGCTCGTCTGCACTGTAGGAAGCGATCCCTTCCTTTGCGGATGCATAAATAAATGGGCAGTCGAGCTGCTCCTCGTTGGCATCCAGATCAATGAAAAGCTCCAAGACTTCATCGACAACCTCCTCCGGACGCGCCTCCGGACGGTCGATCTTGTTGATGCAGACGATAACAGGAAGCTCCAGTTCCAATGCCTTTTTCAGTACGAACTTCGTCTGAGGCATTGCTCCCTCGAAGGCATCAACAACAAGAACAACACCGTTTACCATTTTAAGGACACGTTCTACTTCGCCACCGAAATCGGCGTGGCCCGGTGTGTCAATAATATTGATCTTTGTATCTTTATAAGTGATAGCGGTATTCTTGGATAAGATCGTAATACCGCGTTCCCGCTCGATATCGCCGGAATCCATGACACGCTCAGCGACCTCCTGATTGGAACGAAATACACCGCTCTGCTTCAAGAGCTCGTCCACCAGAGTTGTTTTGCCGTGGTCTACGTGTGCAATAATTGCAATATTTCTGACGTCTTCACGTTTCTGCATCATAATTGTTCAAGTCCTTTCTCATATAAGGCGATATTCATCGCGTTTCTACAATTTACAAAATAAATCACCAATACACTAGTATACCGATTATTGTGTCAATATACAAGTAAGAAAAAGTAACAAAAATAAACCTGTGGAATAGGAAAGATATGATGACATTGTCAAGAAAAAACGGTTTTTTGGGGCGAAGGAGATCGGATGAGTTGATCTGATCGTGGGAAACGTCGTGATTTGTCGCATAAATTGGTGTTTAAAATAGGTAATTTGTGGCATAATGGTTGTAGCACGAAAATATACATGTATTAACTAAGCTACTGCGAACACAGCCGGGAGACTGTGAAAGGAAAAGGGAGGAAAAAATATGTTGGATAAAGTCTTTACAAATAACCAGGTCACCATTGCGGGAAAAGTGGTCAGCGAATTTGCGTACAGCCACACGGTATACGGTGAGGATTTCTATACGGTGGATATTGAGGTCAGCCGTCTGAGTAATTCGAACGATATCATACCGGTTATGGTGTCGGAGCGGATTCTGGATGTTCATGAGGATTATCGTGGATATGTTCTGCATGCGAACGGACAGTTCCGTTCCTACAACCGTCATGAGGAGACGAGAAACCGTCTTGTTCTCTCTGTATTTGCCAGAGAGGTTGCGGTTATGGAGCCGGAGGAGGA
>ENA-ORKV01002170-ORKV01002170.1-human-gut-metagenome-genome-assembly--contig:-NODE-2170-length-12309-cov-3.337557_pt1 | contig 12309 bp, 11 predicted proteins | sample MGYA00243058_ERZ508805 | MGnify/ENA primary metagenome ERZ508805 (study PRJEB26277, sample SAMN04329770) | human gut metagenome | biome: human-associated habitat | host: Homo sapiens | place: USA... | reverse complement strand
ACAAAAATGCTCGTGAATACATCAAGTATTCACTTCGCTTTTTGTTTCATCTGACGAAAAATTTGACGACGCATCTGCCGCACAATCTTTGTGCGGTATTGCCATAAAAACCTGTCGTAAGAACTTATCGTGCTTTTACGCCCTAGCCCCTACGATTGCCTGCATTTCGATTTCCACCAGCTGTGTGGGACGGTTCAGTTCCTTGATACCGATCCATGTGCAGCAGGGTCTGCTTTCCTTGAAGTACTCGGAATAAGCACGGGTGATCTCGTTGTTGTAGGAAGACTTGGTGGTAAAGATGTTCACCTTCACAACTTCTTCGCGGGAAACGCCGTTTTCTTCCAGCAGACCGACCAGCTTGTTAAAGATGTACTTTGCCTGTTCGTAGGGATCACCCTCACCGTAAACCGTGCCCTCCGGTGTCACCGATGTGGTACCGGAAACGTACACGAACGGACCAGCTTTCACGATACGGGAATAGCCTGCCACGTCCTCATAAGCGGAGCCGCCCTTGATGTTCACTCTCTCAAAATCCATTGCAATTTCCTCCTTGCCGGAAACTTTCCGAAACACGCCGTTTTGCGGTTTCACCAGTTCCTTTGATGCTTCTATTGTACCACGGTTTTTTCCGAAATAATTGAACAATTCGGACTTTGCGGCAGATGCGGAAAAAGAAATGACAGCTGACAGCAGATTGACATTTTTCCAGTAATATGTTATAATTTAGGCGTCAACCGCAATTTTCTAAAGGCAGCACCGTGCAAAGCTTGTGCGGAGTTGCTTCAAGGCAATACCACACAAAGATTGTGCGACAGATGCGTCGTCAAATTTTTCGTCAGATGAAACAAAAAGCGGAGTGAATACTTGATGTATTCACGAGCATTTTTGTGAAATATGACGGGAAATTTGCAAGCAGATGGCGTGCAAAGTCGCCAGACGCTCTTTGTGCGGTATTGCCTCAAGGGAACTTTCCCTGCAACCGAAGGAGGAAAAAGCACCTTTATGTTGGAATTAAAAGGCATCAAAAAAGACTATCTCGCCGGAGAAAACACCGTCCATGCTCTGAAAGGCATTGACCTGCGATTCCGACGAAACGAATTCGTTTCCATTCTGGGACCGTCCGGCTGCGGCAAGACTACTATGCTGAACATTATCGGCGGGCTGGATCAGTACACCGAGGGCGACCTCATTATCAACGGACGCTCCACCAAGGATTTCAAAGACCGCGACTGGGACACCTATCGAAATCACTCGATCGGCTTCGTGTTCCAGAGTTATAACCTGATCCCCCACCAGACTGTGCTGCAAAACGTGGAACTGGCTCTGACGCTGTCCGGTGTGTCCAAGGCAGAACGCCGAAAGCGTGCCAAAAACGCGTTGGAAGATGTGGGGCTGGGCAATCAGCTTTCCAAAAAGCCCAGCGAGATGTCCGGCGGACAGATGCAGCGTGTGGCAATCGCACGGGCACTGGTCAACAATCCGGATATCATTCTGGCAGACGAGCCTACCGGTGCTCTGGATACAGAAACCAGCATTCAGGTCATGGAGATCCTCAAGGAGATCTCCAGGGATCGCCTGATCGTCATGGTCACACACAATCCGGAACTGGCAGAGCAGTATTCCTCCCGCATCATTCGTGTCCTGGACGGCAGGCTGACTGACGACTCCAGACCGCTGACGGAGGAAGAATACCAGCGGGAATTACAGGCAGACAAGGCGGAAAACGAAAACGGCAAAAAGCTGAAAAAGCCCTCTATGTCTTTCGGCACTTCATTCTCCCTGTCCCTGAAAAACCTGTTTACCAAAAAGGGCAGAACCATGCTGACTTCTTTCGCAGGAAGCATCGGCATCATTGGCATTGCACTGGTGCTCTCTATTTCGCAGGGCTTCAACACCTATATCAACACCATTCAGGAAGAAACCCTGTCCTCCTATCCCCTGACGATTCAGAAAACCAACACCGACCTGAGTGCCCTGATGGAAACCTTTATGGGCTCTGCCACCTCGGACAGCACCCACAGCAATGATGCGGTGTACAAGAAATCGGCGGTTTACGATATGATGGACGCTCTGAACAACATGGAAACTTCCGAAAACGACCTGAAAAGCTTCAAGTCCTATATTGAATCGGAACGGAAAGACAGCGAAAGCGACCTGCACAGGGCAGTCAACGGCGTACAGTATTCCTACGATCTGGACATGCTGATCTACACCAAAAATGTGGACGGCACCATTATCCACTCCGACACCGAAGAACTGATGCAGGAAATGGTACTGGAACACATGGGCATCGATATGCAGGCAATGACCAATGCCAGCACTTCCATGTTCGGCGAAGAAGCCACCTCAATGATGTCCATGGGCATGGGCGGTTCTTCCATGAATCTATGGCAGGAACTTCTCCCCGGCGACAAAGGAAACCCCATCAACGACCTGCTGAAAAAGCAGTACGATGTAGTCTATGGCTCATGGCCGAACAGCTACGACGAGATCGTGCTGGTGCTGGACGAAAACAACGAACTGGACGATATGACATTATACGCCCTCGGTCTGGAACCGAAAGAAGATGTGGACAACATCATGGAAGCGGCAGTGAACGGCAAGGAACTGCAAAAGGACAACAAAAGCTGGTCCTATGCCGACATTTGCAGCATGGACTTCCGCACGATCCTGAATTCCGACTGCTACCGCTATGACGAAAGCACAGGGCTGTACACCGACCTGCGGGACACCGAAGCCGGCTTGCAGTACCTCTACGACAACGGTCTGAAACTGAAAGTGACTGGCATTATCCGCCCCAATGAAGATACCACTGCTCCGATGCTGTCCGGCTCCATTGCCTATACCAGCGACCTGACCAAGTATATCATTGAACACAGCAAGGAATCCGATGCGATCACTGCCCAGAAGGACAGCAAGAACACCGATATTTTCACCGGTCTGCCGTTCAAGGATACCTCCGGCAGCACCTCTGATGCGGACAAGCAGACTGCCTTTCTGGAATATCTGAACGAACTGGACGACGGCGGAAAAGCACAGGCATATGTACAGATAATGAGCATTCCCACCGAGGAACAGCTGAACGATTCCGTACAGCAGGCAATGCAGGGCATGAGCCGCAGCGATATGGAAGCGGCAATGCTGCAGGGCATGACACAGCAAATGAGCATGAGCGAAGGCGATGTGCAGTCCTATCTGGAATCCATGAGTGACGACGAAATCACCGACACATTCACCCAGATGATGCAGCAGCAAGTCAAGGCACAGTATGCCCAGCAGGTACAGCAGCAAATGGCTGCCATGCAGCCGGCAGAACTGGTAGGAGCTTTGAACCAGCTGCTCCCCACCCTGACCACGGAACAGTGTGCGAATTACTATGACGAAATGATGCGGTTCTCCGATTCCACCTATGAGGACAACCTGAAAGCACTGGGGGATATTGATCTGGACGACCCTGCATCGATCAATCTCTATGCAGCAACCTTTGAGGACAAGGACGTGATCGAAGATGCCATTGCAGACTACAACGAGGGCAAGGACGAAATGGCACAGATCCAGTATACCGACTATGTGGGGCTGATGATGTCCTCTGTGACGAAGATCATCAACACCATTACCTATGTGCTGATCGCATTTGTTGCCATTTCGCTGATCGTTTCCTCCATTATGATCGGCGTTATCACGTTGATCTCCGTACAGGAACGCACCAAGGAAATCGGTATTCTCCGTGCAATCGGTGCATCAAAGCGAGATGTTTCCAGCATGTTCAATGCGGAAACCATTATCATTGGATTTACCTCTGGTTTGCTGGGCATCGTGGTCACATACCTACTCTGCATTCCGATCAACCTGCTGGTACACCACCTCACCGGCATTCAGAATCTGAGTGCAGTTCTCCCCGTTCCGGCAGCGATCATTCTGATTGCGATCAGCGTTCTGCTGACATTGATTGCCGGATTTATCCCGTCCAAGAGTGCGGCAAAGAAAGACCCTGTTGTGGCACTGCGTTCGGAATAATTCGAGGCAATACCACACAAATTATAACACCATAAGTAAAAAGCCATACCGCAGAGCGTTTATTCTCTGGGGTATGGCTTTTTCTCTTGTTTACTGAAAATATCTGCGTTACTGTAGCAATTCCGCCAAGTCCTGCTCCGGTGTGGTGATCGGGGCGATACCGTAACTGTCTACCAGATATTGCAGCACGTCCGGTGACAGGAACGCCGGCAGCGACGGGCCAAGCCGGATATTCCGGATTCCCAGATGCAGCAGTGTCAGCAGAATGCAGACTGCTTTCTGTTCGTACCACGACAGCACATAGGACAGGGGCAGTTCGTTGACACCGCAGCCGAATGCCTCTGCCAGTGCCACTGCGACCTGAATCGCACTATAGGCATCATTACACTGTCCCATGTCCATGATTCGCGGCAGCCCGTCAATGGTGCCCAGATCCAGATCATGGAACCGGTACTTGCCGCATGCCAGTGTCAGCACAATGGTGTCCGGCGGTGTCTGCTTTACGAATTCTGTATAATAGTTTCGTCCCGCCTTGGCACCGTCACAGCCGCCGACCAAGAAGAAGTGCCGAATCTTTCCTGCCTTAACAGCGTTCACCACCTTGTCCGCCACCGACAGTACAGCACCGTGTCCGAATCCGGTCGTCAGTTCCGTGCCGCCGTTGATACCGGTCTGCTGCTGCGGTGCTGCATAGCCGCCCAGTTCCAGTGCCTTTTCGATGACAGGCGTGAAGTCCTTATCCTTGCCGATGTGTACCATTTCCGGAAAGCCCACTGCTTCTGTGGTGAAAACACGGTCGGCATAGCTGGGCTTCGGCGGCATCAGGCAGTTGGTAGTAAACAGCACCGGTGCCGGAATGGCATCGAATTCTTTCTGCTGGTTCTGCCATGCTGTTCCGAAATTACCCTTGAGATGCGGATAAGCTTTCAGCTTCGGGTACGCATGTGCCGGCAGCATCTCCCCGTGTGTGTAGACGGAAACGCCCTTGTCCTTGGTCTGTTCCAGCAGCAGCTGGAGGTCTTTCAGGTCGTGTCCGGTAACTACAATAAACGGTCCGGCATCGATCTTCAGCGAAACCTCTGTAGGTTTCGGGATTCCGTAAGTCTCTGTGTTGGCACGATCCAGCAGTGCCATACAGCGAAGGTTGACTTCTCCCAGCTTCAGCACTTCCGGCAGCAGTTCCTCCATGGTCAAATCCAGCCCGATCTGCATCAGTGCTTCATAGAAGAACTGATTTACCATGTTGTCCGTATAACCCAGCACCATAGCATGATAGGCATAGGCTGCCATGCCACGCAGTCCGAATAGCAGCAGCGATTTCAGCGAACGGATATTTTCTTCCGCCTGCCACAGCTGTTCCATGTTATAATCTTCGTTTCTGCCGCAGGGTGATGCACAGACGGCACACCGGGGAATCATTCTGCCCTGTTCCCGATGCACGCGGTCGATTTGTGCCTGAATCCGGTTATCGTCAAAATTGACATTGGTCAGAGTCATAAACAGGCTCTCGATCATCAACGCATCTGTCTTTTCTGTAACAAGATCTTCATTGCCGTCCACGGCTCTCGCCAGTCCGATCAGAGCACCGGTCAGTTCGTCCTGTAGCTTCGCTGTGCCGGCTTTTTTGCCGCACACGCCTGCGGCTCCGGTACATGCTGTACAGCCTACAGTCTGTTCACACTGGTAGCAAAACATTTTCTGTTCCATGTTATCTCTCCTCCTGAATGGTTCCGTCTGTTCCGATCACCGTTACGTGACAAGAAATGGCTTTTCCGCTTGCCGCAATGGCACGCTGCACTGCCTGTTCGATACCGCCGCAGCAGGGCACTTCCATTCGTGCCACAGTGACACTGCGAATGGAATGTGCCGCAAAAATCGCCGTCAGCTTTTCCGCATAGTCCACCGCGTCCAGCTTGGGACAGCCGATCAGAGTGATTCTCCCGCGGATAAATTTTTCGTGAAAATTTCCGTAGGCATAGGCGGTACAGTCTGCCGCGATCAACAGATCGGCATCATCAAAATAGGGTGCCATGACACCTGCCAGCTTGATCTGCACCGGCCACTGGGAAAGCTGACTGGGACAGGCTGCTCCTGCTGCGGGAGCAGTGCTTCGCTGAAACTGTTTGGCACGCATTCCCGGACAGCCGGAAAAGGGCTTTTTCTGTGCCAGCTTCTGGGCACGCTGCACAGCTGCTTCATCATAGGCAGGAGCTTCCCGCTCCTCAAAAGTGATCGCATCGGTGGGACATGCCGGCAGACAGTCGCCCAGACCGTCGCAGAAATGTTCCCGCACCAGCACCGCCTTTCCGTCAATGATGTCGATCGCACCCTCGTGACACGCCCTGGCACAGGCTCCGCAGCCGTTGCATTTGTCACGGTCAATGTGAATGATTTTTCTTATCATGTGTATTCCTCCTCATATCATACGCAAAAGCTTTGTGTAGTTTTGCCTTTCGATGCTGTTGCCTTGACTTTCTGTATCCATTATAGTATAATAACAGCATCTTGTATGTTGAAATTTCAACAAAACGGAGGTTCACATGGAGAAATTTTTTCCAATTTTAAAGCAGTGTCCGCTGTTTGCTCACATTGCCGAAAGCGACTTGTCCGCCATGCTGCACTGCCTGCAAGTCACGGTGCAGCACTATGACAAAGGGCAAATTGTGATACACGAAGGCGAAAAGGCAGAACGGTTTGGCATTGTGCTGACCGGTGCGGTGCAGCTGTGGCGTATCGACTACTCCGGCAACCGGAGCATTATGGCAAACGTGGAGCCTGCACAAATTTTCGGCGAATCCTTTGTCTGTGCAGAAGTGGAATCGATTCCCATACAGGCAGTGGCATCTGCGTCCTGCGACGTGATGCTGATCGACGGCAGCCGCATTCTGCACGCCTGCGGCAACGGCTGCGAATTTCATCAGCAGGTGATTTTTCATCTGCTGCAAATCATTGCCCGCAAAAATCTGGTGTTTCACCAGAAACTGGAGATCACCTCCAAACGTACCACACGGGAAAAGCTGCTGACCTATCTCAATCAGCAAGCCCAGCGGCACCGGAGCAGCACGTTTACCATTCCGTTTGACCGGCAGGAACTGGCGGATTTTCTGGAAGTGGACCGCAGCGGGCTTTCCGCAGAGATCAGCAAGCTGCGAAAAGAGGGCGTGTTGGAAAGCGAACGGAGCACGTTCCGACTGCTGTGACCAGATAAAAAAGCTGTGTAGGTTATCAAAAACCTGCACAGCTTTTTTGCAAATATAAAGGAGATGATATTTTCCTTATTCCTTTACCAGTTCTGCACCCAGAGCCGCACACTTTTCCAGTGCTTCATCGTCCGGAGTTTCGTTGACGATCAGACCTTCGCCGCCAACCAGTATTGCACCGTCATTCTTGGCACGTTCTTCCCAGTTCCGCATCCATTCGCCGTCGCCCCAGCCATAGGAGCCAAACAGAGCGATGGTCTTTCCGGACAGGTCGCCTTCGATCGAAGCGAAAAACGGTTCAAATTCGTCTTCTTCCAGAACCTCATCGCCCATTGCAGAACAGCCAAATGCGATACGGTCATAGTCTGCAATGCTGCCGCTGAAGTCAGATACTGCGAACAGTTCTGCACCTGCTGCATTGCCTGTGCCATCTGTTCGGTATTGCCTGTGCCACTCCAATAAATTACTGCTGCTTTCATGCTTTTTTCCTCCTAAAAATTCTGCTGACTTTCGCCGGCAACCGGTGATATTGCAAAGCTTTTTGCAATATTACCCTTATGATATTTTCAGAGCCTGCAAAATATTACAGCCCTTACTCAACTTTGCACAGAGAAATACTCTGCACTTTTCATAGCTGGCAAATGTCCGGCGTGCCTGCTCCACGTTTCCGTACACTTTCCAACAACCGCACAGCTTGCAGTTCTCCCCCTGATGCGTGATAAAGCCGTCCACATCTTCCAAAGGGTACCCCAGAAAAATTCCGATCTCATGGGGAAATTCCGGCTTCTCCGCAATGCGGTTCTGCAACCGCATCAGACATCCCGCCCGATCCATATCAGCGGTGTAACCATACCGCAGCAGAAAACGCCGGATTTCCGGCTGTTCCAGCCGTTTTTGCAGCAGCTTCGGGCGATACAGCAGTACCAGCTGTCGCTTCTGACAGCGGCACATGATCTGCATCTGCAATCCCCCGCGGACTGCCTGTGCATTAAACGCTGCCGCATATGCCGGAATGTCAAATTCCTCTCGGGACAAGGACACCAGACTGGCACATTTGATGCCCAGCAGTGTCGGTGCCGTAAAATGGGCAAGCTTTTTTTCGAATGTTCTGCACTCTCTTTCGGACATGGTTTCACCTCTGATTTGCAATGCTGTACGTTTTGTATATCTCATCACTCTGGAAATATACAAGAGTTAGAAAAAGCTAACTTCCTCACCGAAAAAACAGAGCTTTTTCTCGCTCTGTATAGTTAGCTTTCACTAACAATAGTTAGTATAGCATAACTCAAACCGTTTGTCAAGTGTTTTTTGCAAAAAAACACGGAACATGCCACAGGGCACATTCCGCATTCACACATAAAGCCAACAAACGAACTTTATGCAGCGTTTCCCTTAAGCAAAACCATACAAAGTCGCCAGACGCTCTTCGTGCGGTATTGCCCTTAGTATCTGGGTTCAAACTTGGAACAGGAGTTCAACGCCTGTGTCGTTCTCGCAGTCTGGTAGCAGGTCTGCTTTTCTGTCATTTCCACTTGGAAATAGTCCTTCGTTTTCATCTGGATCATTGTGCTGCCCATTGCACCGTTCCAATGACGGCACAACACGCATTTTTTTGCCGTTTTCAAAAGTGTGTACTTTGCCATATTCCTCACCTTTCCGTCCGGAATGCTCCGGTGTTTCCGATATTCCTGCAAGTCGTCTGCCGCAGCTATGTACTCGCTGTAAGGGATTCTCCTTATATACTCTATCATACACTTCACATCGGACAGGTGGCTGTCTGTTCAAAAAGAATTTACAACATTTTGCATTTTTCGAACAGCAAAAACGTGTTCCCGCAAAGATGCAATGCACGATTTTGCGTACAATCATTTTGTGGGAACACGTTCTATAGTTTTACAAGTTGCCTCAATTAAACCGTTCGTCAATGACACGGGCAGTCTTTTTGGTGCTGCGAGGCAGTACGCCAACTTCTACCACTTTGACGATCGGCGTGAAGCCGATACGGCTCTTGACCTGCTCCGCAATGCGGCGGCTCAAGTCTGCGAAGTCCACATCACCGGTGGATTCTACATAGATTCGCATGGTGTCCTTGCCGTCCAGATGAGAGATGCGAATCTGGTACTCGCTGGAAATTTCATCAAATGTGCTCAGAATCTCCTCGATCTGGCTGGGGAATACGTTTACGCCCTTGATCTTCATCATGTCGTCGGTTCTGCCCATAATGATGTCGATACGCGGGAATTTGCTGCCGCAGGCACAGGTGCCTGGAATGATGCGGGACAGATCGTGTGTACGATAGCGAATCAGCGGTGCACCCTGTTTGACCAATGTTGTGATGACGATTTCGCCGATCTCGCCGTCCGGCAGATTTTCGCCGGTGACCGGATCGATGATCTCCAGATAGATATAGTCGTTCCAGTAGTGCATACCGCAGTTTCCCTTGCAGCTGATGCCGATGCCCGGACCATAAATTTCTGTCAGACCGTAAATGTCATACAGTTCAATGCCCAGTTCGCCGGAAATCCGGTCACGCATTTTCTGACTCCAACGCTCCGAACCGATAACACCCTTTTTCAGATGAATCTTGTCCCTGATGCCACGCTTGCCAATTTCCTCCGCCAGCAGCAACGCATAAGAAGATGTGGAACACAGCACGGTGCTCTCCATATCCATCATCATTTGCAGCTGCTTCTCGGTGTTGCCCGGTCCCATGGGAATGACCATTGCTCCAAGCTTTTCCGCACCGTTCTGGAAACCAATACCGGCTGTCCACAGACCGTAGCCCGGTGTGATCTGAATCCGGTCTTTTTTGGTGATGCCGGCAGTTTCATAACAACGCTTGAACTGGATTGCCCAGTCGTCTACGTCCTTGGCGGTATACGGGATAATGACTGGTGTGCCCGTAGTACCGGAGGACGAGTGGATCCGGACGACTTCTTCTTCCGGTACTGCCATCAGTCCCAGCGGATACGCGTCCCGCAAATCTTTCTTTTCCGAAAACGGCAGCTTCGCGAATTCCTCCGGCGTGTGCACTTCTGTCATGCCGGCAGCTTCCAGCTTTTTGCCGTAAAAGCTGTTTGAGCGTATCAACGCCTGCATGCGGTCGTTGACCTGTTCCAACTGTGTTTGTGTAATCTTCATTGTCAAAACCTCTTATTCTTCAATATGCAGTGCTTTCCGGTTCAATTCCCGAAACTGCGGCTTTACAGTACGTTCCATGGTTTCCGTCACTTCTTCCAATGTCAAAGGCAGTACCCCGCTGCGGAGTACGGCTCCCAGCATGACCATGTTCAGCACTTTCGGGGAACCGATCTTCCGGCAGGCAACATCGCCGTCCAGCATCGTCAGATTGCCGGCATGCTTCTGCAAATAGGCAATCATTGCCGCGGCATCATAGGCACCGCCGCCCAGCGTTGCTGTTACCGGCTGAATCGGGTGCGTGTTGAGAACAACTGTTCCCTCCGGTTTCAGATAAGGCAACATGCGGACAGCTTCCGCCGGCTCGAAGCCGATCAGAAGATCTGCTGTGCCCTTGGGGAACATGGGGCTGTACAGCTCCTCTCCCATGCGGAGAAAGCTGAACACGCTGCCGCCTTTTTGTGCCATGCCAATGGTTTCGGCACTCATTACCGGAATGCCCTTTGCCATTGCCGCCGCTGCCAGCAGTTTGGAAGTCAGGACAATGCCCTGTCCCCCGACACCGCAGAGAATGATATTCTTACGCATGACAAGCACCTCCTATTGCCGCAGTGGGGCAGACCTGTGCACACAGTCCGCAGCCGGTGCAAAGTGCCTGTTCGATCTGCACCTTGCCGTCCTGTAGCATGATCGCCCGACAGCCCAGTGTCCGGATACATTTCTTACACTGTATACATTTGCTCTCTTCGATCTGTGCCGGTTTGCCGGACTTGATGAGTACGGCACAGGGCGACTTGAAGATGATCGCCTTTACACCGTCCTGCACAGCCACCCGCTTTACGCAGTCGATCGCCTCCTGCAAGTGCAGCGGGTTTACGGTTTCTACGGTTTTCACACCGATGCCGTGGAGCGTGTCCTCGATGCTCACCTTGTCCACCACTTGCCCCATCATGGTTTTTCCGGTGCCGGGGTGAGGCTGATGTCCGGTCATTGCTGTGGTGGAATTATCCAGTACCACCAGTGTCATATTCGCCTGATTGTATACCGCGTTGACCATGCCGGTAATTGCCGACGCAAAAAATGTGGAATCCCCCACGAAAGCAAAACAAGTGGTATCCGGTTCGATTTTTCCAATGCCCTGCGTCATGTTGACACCGGCACCCATACACAGACAGGTATCCACCATGTCCAGCGGCATGGCGTTGCCCAGCGTATAGCAGCCAATATCTCCGCAGAATACGCTCTTTTTGCCTTTCATCGCTTCTTTTACGGCAAAGAATGAGGCTCTGTGCGGACAGCCGGCACAGAGCACCGGCGGACGTACCGGCAGTTCCGGCGGCTGGTCTGCTGTGTTCTGCTTCGGCGGCTGCCAGCCCAGAAAGGCTGCCAAATCTGCCGCCACGCTGTCGCAGGAATTCTCTCCGGCAAGAGCCACGTCCTCTGTCAGCTTGCCGCGGATACGGGTGGGCAGGTGGTACTTGCCGCAGAGGTACACCAGTTCCTGTTCAATGACAGGATCCAGCTACTCCAGACACAGCACCTCGTCCAGTCCCTGCAAAAACTCCACTGCCAGCTGTTCCGGAAACGGGAACGGTGTTGCCACTTTCAGCAGCCGCGGTGCAGCTTTGCCGTGCAGGGCTTCCATGGTATAGGAAAAGCTGATGCCATGGGTGGCAATGCCCTTCTGACATGCGGTATCTGTTTCCGGATAGATCCGGTTGCGGGGATAGTCGGAAAAGACACTTTTCAGTTCGGTATTCCGCTTTTCCATACGGATATGATTCTGATAGGACAGCTTGGGAAAAATCACCCACTTGGAGGAGTCTTTCACAAACCCCTCCGGCGAGTTGACCTGATATTCTGCCGCATCTTTCACCGTGATCGAAGCGTAGCCATGACAGACTCTGGTCGTCGGGCGAAACAGCACCGGTGTGTGGTAACGCTCCGAATAGGC
>ENA-ORKV01002168-ORKV01002168.1-human-gut-metagenome-genome-assembly--contig:-NODE-2168-length-12322-cov-2.199183_pt1 | contig 12322 bp, 10 predicted proteins | sample MGYA00243058_ERZ508805 | MGnify/ENA primary metagenome ERZ508805 (study PRJEB26277, sample SAMN04329770) | human gut metagenome | biome: human-associated habitat | host: Homo sapiens | place: USA... | reverse complement strand
TGCTCCGTGAGAAAATACTGCTATATGTTGATATTTTTTCTCATTTGGCAAGATCATATCATTGAAAAAATCAGATGATCTTGCGATCACCTCTTCGTGTGTCTCACATCCTTCAATTTTTTTAAATTCTTCTGGCGCATCAAAGAATTTGAGAAATGGATCCTGTCTTTCTCTCAATTCCTTTAACGTTGCACCCTCAAACGATCCAAAACACGCTTCTTGAACCCGTTTATCTTCATATAGCGGAATATTCCTGCCTCCAAGAATGATCTCTGCTGTTTCCTTTGCACGTTTCAACGGACTGGTATATGCGATATCAAATGGAATATGTCTAAGACCTTCTCGCGTAATAAATGCCAATTCTCTTCCATATTCATTCAATTCGATGTCTGAACTTCCCTGAATCTTAAATTCCTTGTTCCAATCTGTTTCTCCAAGACTGATCAAATATAATTTCAAACCAAGCACCTCCAATTTACCAATAGCATACCTTATTTTTTAAATCGAGTCCAGTCTTTCTTCCTTGTGCAATTTTTTGTAAAAATGTGAAAAAACTATGGAATTTTTAACGAACTTTGCTATACTAAAGATATACATATAAACTAAAATTTTAGGAGAGAAAATTATGAACATTCATGTTGGAGACGAAATCGAATTAACAGAAGAAGTAGTTCCAGACAACACTGCTGAGAAATGGGGAAGCGGAAGCCTTCCTGTTTATGCCACACCTGCCATGATCTCTTTGATCGAGCAGTCTGCAGTTAATCTACTAGCTGGAAAACTTGAGGAAGGACAGACTACTGTTGGAACAAATTTAAACATTGCGCATGTTTCCGCAACACCAGTTGGTGGAACGATCAAATGTCATTGTTCCTTAACAGAGATCGACCGCAAACGTCTGGTATTCCATGTAGAAGTAACTGATAACAAAGGGCGTGTTGGAATCGGTACTCACGAAAGATTCATCGTTGCCAGTGAACCTTTTATGGAAAAAGCAGCTAAAAAATTAGAAGATTAATTTTTAACTCTGTGTACGCAAAAGGTGCCGGAATTCTTATTCCGACACCTTTTTCTTATCTTCTTATCTGTTTGTTCCCTTTAAGATTGGGGAAATCTTCTTGTAGATAAAGAATGTGATCACAACACTGCACATTCCTTTGATAAATGTAAATGGCATATTAAACCAGATCAATGCATCCCATAATGTCTTTACATTCTTGTTGATCGCCTGATATGCTCCAAGAATTGCCTGCATTGGCATGAAGTTTGTGTATACTGGATATACAACAAAGTAGTTTGAAAATACACTGACTACTGACATCAGGACTGCTCCTGCTAATGCTCCGATCATTGCACTCTTCTGTGTTTTCTTTCTCTTATAAATAAGTCCTGCTGGTAATACAAAGCATACACCTAAGATAAAGTTAGATAGTTCTCCGACTCCACCTGTCTGTGTATGAAGAAGGTTGATCGCATTCTTGATAAAACATACTGCAATTCCAGATACCGGTCCCATCGCATATGCTGCCAGTAATGCTGGAAGTTCGGAAAAGTCAAACTTGATAAATGGTGGTATCAACATTGGAATTGGAAATTCCAAAAACATCAGCACAGTTGCTAATGCTCCTAACATACCTGTCACTGCGATCGTTCTGATATTGAACTTCGTTCTTTTCATTGTCATTGTGTCTCCTGCCATGATAATTCTCCCTTTCTGATTTAAAATCTTAGCTTTATAGGTTCTCCCTATAAATTAAAAAATCCTGTCCATTTATCTACATAAACGACAGGGCTTCCGACTTGATCACATATCTTCTATCTGCATAACATCTTAAGATATGTCATCCAACTACTTCTTTCATCCAGACTATACTGTTGGTTCAGGATTCTAACCTGATCGGCCAAACGCTCGCGGACTTGCCTCTCTTGGAGTATCACCGCCAGTCGAGAATTGATACTTTCGTATCTCACTCTGCCCTGAAGTTGGAGAATCAATCTTCTCTACTTCAATATTCAATTACCAGAAAATGAAAGTGTTTCCTGTTTATAAATTTTATTATAATAACTCCTGTCTGTTTTGTAAAGTCTCATTTCACATTTCCTTATCTTTACACAAAGATTATTATTTGTTAAAATATACACAAGCAAATTTGCTTTATTGTATGAATTGTTAAGGAGAAAACAACTATGGGAATGCACAAAATCGCTAAAATGCCTTCTCCAGAGGAACTAAAAGAAGAGATGCCTCTGAGTGAAGAAGCAAAACAAATCAAAGCTGCAAGAGACAAAGAAATCCGTGATGTATTCACAGGCGCATCTGATAAATTCTTAGTTATCATCGGGCCATGTTCTGCAGATAATGAAACTGCTGTTATGGATTATCTCGGACGTTTGGCAAGAGTTCAGAAAGATCTTGCTGATAAGTTACTGATCATCCCTCGTATTTATACAAACAAACCTCGTACAACAGGTGACGGATACAAAGGTATGGTTCATCAGCCAGACCCTGAGAAAGCACCAGATATGGCTAGTGGACTTCGTTCTGTCCGCAAACTTCATATGGAAGCATTAGAAGAATTCCATATGCCTGCTGCAGACGAAATGCTTTATCCAGGAAACTGGCCATATATGGAAGATCTTTTATCTTATGTTGCCGTTGGAGCTCGTTCTGTAGAGAACCAGCAGCATCGTTTAACAGTTAGTGGATTTGATATTCCTGCCGGAATGAAGAACCCAACTGGTGGTGACTTAACTGTTATGATGAACTCTATCACAGCTGGACAGCACCAGCATGATTTCATTGCAAATGGATATGAAGTCAAGACAGATGGTAACCCTCTGACACATGCCATCTTACGTGGATCTGTCAATCGTCATGGAAACAATATTCCAAACTACCATTATGAAGATCTGACTCGTGTTGCTTATATGTACGAGAAATTCCAGTTAAAGAACCCTGCTGTTATCGTTGATGCAAACCACTCTAACTCTGGGAAACAATGGGATCAACAGCCTCGTATCGTACAGGAAGTTCTTCACAGCAGAAGTTTCTTACCTGAGATCAAATCTCTTGTTAAGGGTATCATGATCGAAAGTTATATCGAAGATGGCAACCAGTCCATCGGTAACGGTGTATATGGACAGTCTATCACTGATCCTTGTCTTGGATGGGACAAATCTGCTGCTCTGCTTTACCGCATGGCAGATTATATATAGAAACGTATAAGATCCTAGATATATCACTTCCAAAGGTTCAGGATTCCTGACATGATCGACGGATTGATGAAACTTTCCAGGATGCATCCCAGTATTATAAATGTTATTTCAAACCAAATACTGAAACGAAATAAGAAGGAATGTCTCTGTTCATAGAGCATTTCTTCTTTTTTTTGGGCATAAAAGTTTCGCTTGATCAGCAGCAGCAAGGTGATCACATAACAGATAAAATGTGGAAATAAACTCATAAATACAAGAACCAGTCCTTTGATGCCCATTTGCACGATCTGCAAAGATAACATTGATCCAAAGAAAAATGCCATACAAAATGCAAAACTGTATAAAAAAATCCAAGGTTGCAAAAGATATGCCCCCAGATAAATAAATGCATATTGTTTTCCCCTTTTAAACAAAATATAAAAAAACAGACTAATACTTGCTTTATATAGATCCGTATTATTTAAAACCAGTGATCTTACGGTACCTCCATATGCGAGATAATCCTGGTATACAAAATTCGTAAATACACTCCCAAAGATTAACCCAATGATGATCCATAATCCTGAAAAGAATTTCTCTTTTTCCACAATTTTTTCCTCCTGTCATATCTTATGCAGTGCCTGTCTTTTATATTCTGTTTTCCTGATCTAGTCTTTTATTTCTCCATATTCAGATATCCAAGAACTCCTGAAATTGTTTTTGCATCAATGATCTTTCCAGAAAAGATCATATCTTTGATCTCATCGATTGTATATTCTTCTACATCGATAAATTCATCCTCATCCAAATGCTGTTTAGACAGCTTTAGATCAGTTGCAACATAAATCGGAATCTTTTCATCACAGAAACCGATGGCTGTGATCACGGTCATTAGGTGGGTCATTTTTCCAGCAATAAAACCTGTTTCTTCTTCAATCTCTCTTGTGACACACTCCAGAGGTGTTTCCCCAGGTTCAATTCCACCTGCCGGGATTTCCAGTGTTTCCTGATCAAGGGCATTACGGTATTGTCTTACAAGTAAGATCGTTCCTTTATCTGTAACAGGAACAACAGCTGCTGCCCCTTTATGTTTGACCAGATCCCATGTGACAACTTTGCCGCTTGGAAGTTTTACAATATCCTCATAAAATCCAACAACTTTTCCCTGATGTATCAGATGTTGTTCTAGTTTCTCGTATCCTTTCATAAAAAATCTCCTTTATTTATACTTTTGACACTCACGTTATAAATTGGAAAAAGCGATAGATTTCTCTATCGCTTCTTGTTATTTCGCATAGTCAACAACTCGTGACTCTCTGATCACATTGACCTTGATCTGTCCTGGATAATCCAGATTCTCTTCGATCTGGTTTGAGATATCTCTCGCCAGTAAGATCATATCATCGTCACTGATTTGTTCAGGAACTACCATAACTCGAATTTCTCGACCTGCCTGAATTGCAAAAGTTTTATCAACACCCTGGAAGGAGTCTGCGATCTCTTCCAGCTGTTTTAATCTTGTTGTATAACTTTCCAGTGTCTCGCTTCTTGCACCTGGACGTGCTGCTGAGATTGCATCAGCTGCCTGTACCAGACATGCGATCAATGATTCTGGCTCTTCATCCCCATGATGAGATGCCACTGCATTGATGACAATTGGATTCTCCTTATACTTCTTACACAGATTCACACCAAGTTCTACGTGAGAACCTTCTACTTCGTGGTCGATGGATTTACCAATGTCATGAAGCAGACCTGCTCTCTTGGCCATTCTCACATCGACACCGATCTCTGCTGCTAAAAGTCCGGATAACTGAGCAACTTCCATGGAATGCTTTAACGCATTCTGTCCATAGCTTGTACGGAACTTCATTCTTCCAAGAAGTCTGACAAGTTCTGGATGGATTCCATGAACCCCAAGTTCTAATGTTGCTGCTTCCCCTTCTTCGCGCATCATAGTTTCGACTTCTTTTGTAGCTTTCTCAACCATCTCCTCGATGCGTGCTGGATGGATTCTTCCATCCACGATCAATTTCTCTAAAGCGATTCTTGCGATCTCGCGTCGAACCGGATTAAAGCTTGACAGTACAACAGCTTCCGGTGTATCATCGATGATCAATTCAACTCCCGTAGCGTTCTCAATGGAACGGATATTTCGTCCTTCACGACCGATGATCCTTCCTTTCATCTCATCGTTTGGAAGCTGTACCAGCGAAATCGTTGTCTCTGCCACATGATCAACTGCACACTTCTGAATTGCAGTTACCACATATTCCTTGGCTTTCTTTCGGGCATCTTCTTTCGCTCTTGTCTCCATTTCTTTGACATACATTGCTGTCTCGTGTTTCACATCTTCTTTTACTGCTGATAATAATTGCTCTTTTGCCTGATCAGAGGTCAACCCAGAAATTCTTTCCAGTTCCTGTAGATGTTTTGCCTGCAGTTCCTGCAACTGAGCTTTCTCTGTATCGATGTTCTTTTCTTTGGCTGTTAATGACTGTTCTTTGCGTTCCAGCACGGTTGCTTTCTTCTCGACAGTCTCTTCCTTAGAAAGAACTCTCTGCTCATACTTCTGCAGTTCTGCCCTGCGTTCTTTTGTCTCTTTTTCGAAGTCATGTCTCGCTTTTATAGTTTCTTCTTTTACTTCCAAAGAAGCTTCACGTTTCTTCGCATCTGCTGCTTTGATTGCTTCATCTATAATCTCTCTTGCTTTATCTTCTGCATTCCCGATCGTAATTTCCATTGCCTTCTTGCTTCTTGTATTCGCTACATAGGCAGATACCGGAACTGCGATAACCAGAGTTGCGATAATGGCTATAATAATACCAACCACAGGTTTCCTCCTTATTCAATTTTTTGTGTATTCACACTCATTTAATTTTATATGTTTTTAACATAAAAGTCAAGGAAGGGATACCTCTTCTGTTCGAATTATCATTGCTGTTTTTCCTTGGATCGTAAGTCCCCCGCCAAAATCAACGGAATCTCCTGTGATCAGATCAATCCCGCATCCTGCCTGAGCATCAAAATGTGCTGTAAATTCGCCATCACCACAGTTCATTGCAAAAATGATGCGGTCTTCATTCGTTCTTCTCTGGAATACAAGAACATCTGGTGCAATCGCTAATTGTAAGTAATCACCGTATTTTAAAGCTGGTGATCCAGCTCTTACTTTTGCCAATTGTGCGATATAGTTTGTTAATTCATTTTCTACTAAATCTTCTTTATGGATTCTTGGACGCAGGCTGTCATCACTTCCCTGTTCTTTCTTTCCTTCCATTCCCCATTCACTTCCATAGTAAACACCCGGAACTCCTGGCATCGCAAATTCCATTGCATAGATCAATGGTAAATGCTCTTTATCCTCTAACTGACTTGCGATTCTCTCCACATCATGGTTATCTACAAAATTATATAATGGAAGTCCTTTGTACAACGTCCATTCTTCTGGTCCAAACTGACGGTTTAGGGAATATCCGATCTCATGCATATTGTGTGTATTGAAACTTGAATACAAACCTTTATAACATTCATAATTTGTCACAGAATCCAACAGCTCTGGATTCACAAGCTGTGTGTAATCACCATGAAGCATTTCTCCGATCATCAAAAATTCTGGTTTCTTGCTGTGAACAAAGTCAACCAACACTTTCATGAAATTGCGGTTTAACATATAAGCAACATCCAGTCTTAATCCATCAATCCCTAATTTATCGATCCATATTCCGACAGATTCTAATAAATAATTTCTAACCTGTTCGTTGTCAAGATTTAATTTGACCAGTTCAAAATGTCCTTCCCATCCTTCGTACCAGAATCCATCATCATAGCAGCTATTCCCATCAAAATTAATATAGAACCAATCTTTATATGGAGAATCCCATTTCTTTTCTCTCACATCTTCAAATGCAAAGAACTCTCTTCCGACATGATTAAATACCCCGTCTAAGATCACCTGGATTCCTTCTTCATGCATGGCATCACACATCTTTTTAAAGTCTTCATTGGTTCCAAGTCTCTCATCGATCTTCTGATAATCTTTTGTATCATATCCATGATCACTGGATGAAAATACAGGTGAAAAATATACTGCATTCATTCCTAATTTTTTAATATGTGGAATCCAGTCTATCATCTCGAGAATTCCATGAGATGGCTGCCCATCTGTTAATGCTCTTAGTGGAAACACTTGATAAATCATTAATTCGTTCATTTTCATAGTCTCTTTTCCTTTCTGTCACTCTGTGCTTTTTAACGATTCAACCATGTCGATCTTCTTCAATTGGAAATACACGAAGGCATTTACAAGAATCGAAAAAGCGATTGTTAGTAAAATACTGTAAATATAGCTTTGCACATAAATCTGCCTTCCAAACATGATCAAGTCAACTTCTGTTGTGAAGATTACGTATTTGTGTAAAATAATTCCTAAAATAATTCCTGCGATCGTTCCAAGGATCGTTAAAAGGATATTCTCTCGATACACATACGCTCCGACTTCACCGTCATAGAATCCAAGAACTTTGATCGTTGCAAGTTCCATTCTACGCTCGGAAATGTTAATGTTATTTAAGTTATATAATACCACAAATGCAAGAAGTCCTGCAGATACGATCAGAACAACCACCACAATATTTAAGTTATTGACCATATCTGACATTGTCTTCTCATCGTCGGCACAAAAATGCAGTGTTGAGGCTTCATCTCTTGCAAGAATCTGTTTTCCATTTTCCTGCATCTTTTTCTTAGATATATTCTTTTCAATACAATATATACCTGTCGTTTGTGCTTTTTTATGATACAGTTTCTCATAAAGTTTTGGTGTCATGTAGACTTTATGCTGCATGTAATTTTCTGTGATCTGACTTATTTTTGCTGTGATCTGTTTATCTCCAGACCGTTGGATCTTGATCGAATCTCCTTTTTTCACACCAAGCAGGGACGCTGCCTTTTCTGTTAAGATGATCCCATCATCATCTAACTGATACTTTGTTTTACTCTTTCGATCCTGAAGGCTGATATAGCCATTCAGATCTTTTTTGGACATTGGCTGGATCATCGTTGCATCCTGTTTTTTCCCATTAGCACGGATCGTCACTGCAGATTCGCTTACTTCTATCAAATCTGTCATATGTTCTTGTTTCTTTGCATACTGGATCAGATCTTCTTTCTTTGTCTCGCTGATCCCGTCTTTGTGTGTGATCGAGAAATCATAAGTAATGATCTCCCCATACTGCTTTTCTGAGATTGCTGAAATCGAATCTTTGATTCCAAATCCTAAGAGTAATAATGCCATACATCCGCCGATTCCAAAGATCGTCATAAAGAATCTCTTCTTGTAGCGGAAGAGGTTTCGCATCGTTGCTTTCCAGATAAAACTTAATCGTTTCCAGATAAATGGAATCCGTTCTAACAAAATCCTTTTTCCTTCTTTTGGAGCAACTGGACGCATCAGCTGTGCAGGTTTTTCTCTTAATTCTTTATAACATGCAGATAATACTGCTAAAACAACAACTCCAACCGCCAGTCCACCTGCCATCACAGAATATTCGATCTCTAATGGCGTATAGACATCTCCCAGTCCTGTATACATCATTTTATAAGCGTTAATGATGATCCATGGAAGCAGTTTTTCACCGATCACTGCCCCTAGAATACTTCCACTAAGCGTTGCTGCGAGGGCATAGGTCACATATTTCATTGCAATATGAACTCCTCTGTATCCCAATGCTTTCATCATACCGATCTGTGTTCTCTGCTCTTCGACCATACGTGTCATCGCTGTTAAGCTTACCAGTGCTGCAACTAAGAAAAAGATGACCGGTACCACTCGTCCTAACGCTGCAATTCTGTCTGCTTCCTGTCCGTATTCCACATAAGACTGCATCTTCTCACGGTTTAAGACATACCATTTCCCTTTCTTGATATCCTTAACATCCTGTCTGGCATCTGCAATCTTCTGCTCGGCTTCCTTGAATTTCTTTTCTGCTTTCTTTCTTGATCTCTTTAATTTTTTCTCCCCGGATGAAAGTTTTGATTCTGCTTTTGCAATCTTTTTTTCTCCGGAGGTGATCTGTTTTCTTGCTGATACTAATTTTGCTTCATTTGTTTTGATCGTTTGCTTTGCTTTCTTTAGCTGGCTGCTTTTTTGATCCAAGGTTGTTTCAGCCTTTGCAATCTTTGTCTTTGCCCTGCTGATCTGTTTTTTCCCTACATTGATCTTGCTTCTTGCTGTCTTGATCTGTTCTTTTCCTGCGTTAATCTGTGCTAAGGAAGCTTTCGCTTCTTCCTGTGAGATCATTCCAGCCTGCATGGCACCCTGAATCTGCTGTTCTTTTGTCTGTAAGTTCTTCTCCTGTGTCTTTAGCTTTGCCTCCTGTGTTTTTAATTCTTTGCTTTTTGACCGAATTGTTTGTTTCTGTGTCTTTAACTGCTTTCTGGCATTCTGAATCTGTCTGATCCCTGACTGATACTGAGCTTTTGCATTCTTGATCTGCTGCTCTCCATCAGAGATCTCTTTCTTGCTTTTCGCTAATTTTGCTTTGGAATCTTTGATCTTTTGTCTGGACTTCTTTAGCTTTTTCTCGGCCTGATCTAGTTTCTTATATGCTTTTTTTTGTTCTTTTTTGAATTTCTTTTCTTTCTTGTCGATCTTCTCTTCGGCTTCTTTCTGAACAGATCTTAACCGTTTCTCATTTTCTATTTTGGAAATATCTTTGATCTCTTCTTCCAGCTGTTTTACTTTGTTTTTGTAAGCATCACTGTAAGCTTTCTCTTGCTTCGCTCCCTTCGCAGTCAGATAAACTTCTGTATAGATATCTGAGGAAAATTCTGATGGTTGCACCACAATAAAGCCTGACAACGTTCCCGTTCCAATGCCAGTGCTTCCTCTGGATCTTGAAAGATATTCTGATGAACTTCCGATTCCTGTGATCTTATAGGTTGTATCTTTCAGAGTATCCTTAAGATCATCTTCATTTCCAGAAGATAAATTTAAAACATCCCCTTTTTTCAGATCATTTTGCTGGGCATACCATTCATCTACCAGACATTCTCCTGATGCTTGTGGAAGTTTTCCATCTATAATCGTTATCTGATTTAATTTATCAGTCTTCCCCATAACTTTGATCGCATGTTCTTCGTCACTTCCCTGCTTCCTTGCGATCACATCTACAGAATGTCCTCCTTCGACCGACTGCACATTTTTTAACTTCCGAAGGGCTGTCAGATTCTCTTCTGAAATCCCAAGTGTTCCCATGACTTTGACATCCATCAGCCGACTTCCATCAAACTGGTGGTCTGCTGTGATATGCATATCTTTTTGTGTCACACGGATTCCTGAATAGAATGCAACACCCAGTACAACGATAAAAAAGATTGATAAAAATCTCGGAAGGGTTCCTGTGATCGTTCTGTATATATCTTTATGTAATGCCGTTTTCTTCATACGCATTTCCTACCATTCAATCGTCTCCACCGGCTGAGGGTGTTCGTTTATCGTAATATTGCTGATCTTTCCGTTCTTCATCTCGATCACACGGTCTGCCATCGGTGCGATCGCAAGGTTATGTGTGATCACAACCACTGTTTTTCCTTTCTTGTGACAGGTATCCTGCAATAATTTTAAAATAGATTTTGGATTCTTTGCCAATGCACGTGCAATAGAAACTCTCTGCTGTTCCCCACCAGATAACTGCGCAGGGAAATTATTTAGACGGTGTCCAAGTCCCACATCTTTTAATACTTCTTCTGCTTTCAGAGGATTCTTACTGATCTGAAGTGCCAATTCTACATTCTCTGTTGCAGTAAGATTTGGCACCAGATTGTAAAACTGAAATACAAATCCTATGTCATCTCTTCGATATCCTGTCAGTTGTTTTTTATTCCATTTGGAGATATCTTCTCCATCAATATAAACAGCGCCACTGGTCGCAGTATCCATACCTCCTAAAATGTTCAAAACGGTAGTTTTTCCTGCACCACTGGCGCCAATGATCAAGGCGAACTCACCCTGATTCACCGTAAAATCGATCCCATCTACGGCTTTGGTGATCACCTCTCCTGTCTGATATATTTTCTTTACATTTTCTAACCGAATCAACTCCATAAATATGTTCTCCTTTACGTACAATTTTAACATATTTTCATTGATTCGACTAGTCTGCTACTTAAACTGATTTAATGATTCATCATATTCGTATCCGATCATGGAAAGCTTTTGTTTTACTTCATTTTGATCGAGATCGAGTGACTTACAAAGGTCTTCATATGAATCATAAAAATCTCGTAATTGTGTATTGATGTAGCTTAATAACATCACTGGGTCTTTTGGTATCATGTCTGTCTGCTACTCAAAATGTGATTAAACATACTCACATCGAGATAATGTAGGCTCTCACGAGTTCTACTTACTACTTCATCGTGTATGCTTTGGATTGACCGAAATCATATCTACTCACAAGTTCTTGTACACTCCACAGTCGTAAATTCCCGAAATAGCCTTCGGTACATACCTACGTTTGCGTTTATTTATGCAACTTCGTAAGTCGTAGCATCTCTCAAATTGAGTGCAGCATTGAGATCTCTGTCTTCGATATAACCACAATCACATTTGAAAATTCTATCTGAAAGTTTTAAATCTTTCTTGATTGCTCCGCAACAGTGACAGGTTTTAGATGATGGATACCATCTGTCTACAACTCGAAGTTCAATTCCGTTTTCATTGCATTTCGCCTGAAGCTTTATTCTGAATTCATAAAACTTCTGCGAAGCAACTGCCTTTGAAAGATGTTTGTTCTTCATCATTCCTGATACGTTTAAATCTTCAATCGTTATATAAGATGGTTTGGTTTTCACTATCTCTGCGATTGTTTTATTGATATAGTCCGTACGGATATTGTCTATTTTATGATGAAGTTTCTGTACCTTGAGTTTTTGTTTCTGTATATTCGCTCTTTGAGTGGACTCTCCTTTCTTTAAATTTTCATACTTTCGAGAAAGACTTCTCTGTTCTCGAATAAGCTGTTTTTCAAGTTTCTTTAATTTTGCAGATTTGTTAATGTTCTTATAAGTTTTACCATTAGAAACAATGGCAAAATCCTTTAATCCAAGGTCAATGCCAATTCCT
>ENA-ORKV01002165-ORKV01002165.1-human-gut-metagenome-genome-assembly--contig:-NODE-2165-length-12330-cov-3.777442_pt1 | contig 12330 bp, 14 predicted proteins | sample MGYA00243058_ERZ508805 | MGnify/ENA primary metagenome ERZ508805 (study PRJEB26277, sample SAMN04329770) | human gut metagenome | biome: human-associated habitat | host: Homo sapiens | place: USA... | reverse complement strand
GAGGACGGGGACGCATGCGCCCAAGACGACGGCGCACGCGGAGAACAAAAGCCAGATCATGCGGTCAACCTCCTTTACAGCCCGATGGGGCTTTCTTCCCTGTCCAGATGTCCGGGCAGGGTGGAAAACCTCACCAATTTTTGTATTGCTCGACCATTCGCGCATAATCTGCGCGCGCCTCCGAAACGGTAAAGAACCGTTTCAGCTCGATTTCCGTTCCTGTCGGTCTCATGGCGATGACCTCATAAAGGTCAGGGGCTAGCTGACAAGCGTCGATGATTAGGCGATGCTTTCCGCTTCCGTACTCGGTGCGGCAGCCTTCGACGTGTACGGGGATTTTGTAATATTCTTTCATACGATAGCCTCCTTCTTTCAGCCTCTTTCCGGGGCTTTGTGGGATGCCCAGCAAGCCGGGCATCCTGAAAACCTCGGGCGCGGTGTCAGTCCGCATCGAGCGCGTATTGCGTCACGCCGCGATCCCACGCGCTACGGTCTTTGCGGGCTTCCAGCGCTTCGCGGATGCTGTCATAAGTGGTCTTCATAATATCGTTCCTTTCTGCCCCTCTTGGGGGGCGGTCGCGGTTGTCTTAGCCTGCCATCATCAGCGCATGGAGGCAATCCCATGCGGACGCGCCCCGATGGGGGCGCGTTTCGGCGTTTTAGTCGGCGGGGTGCTGCTCGATGTAGCGCAGTGCAAGCTCGTACAGGTAGGAGCATCTCCAGCCCTCCGGCATGTTGAGCGTGCAAGTGTCGCAGTTGCTGCAATGCTCGTAAGTGCTGATGATGGACTTCGCCTGCTTGAGGGCGCGGATGTAATAAGTAGACATGTGTTTCATCCTTTCTGCCGCCTGTCGGCGGCTGTCGCGGTTGTCTGGGCTGCTGCCCTTGTTGTGACTATATGATAACCGTTAACTGTTAAAATGGCAATACCGGAAAACGAGCCAAATATAACCGTTAACTGTATGGTTAATTTTGTGCAGGTTGTACATGTTGACGGTTACGGCGGCGTATGGTATCATATAGACACTACACGGCGGAAGGAGCGCGGGCACTATGTCAGTATCTAAGGCACACAGCCGAGCGTCTGTCAAGTACAATCGGGCGCGTGATAATATTATGATCCGACCGGACAAGGCAGAGGGCGCACGCATTCGCGCCGCTGCCGCGGCTGCTGGGCTATCTGTCCAGCAGTATATACTGGACGCCATTAGACCGCTACTGCCTCCAGCAGCTCCGGACGCTGGAGACGACAAGACCCCATGACAACACCCCGACGGGCAGACGCTCGCCGGGGCTTTTGTTTCGCCTCCGGTCGCCGATCCGCTCCCATCACGCACGCGCTGAGGGTTGGCAGGGTGGGACACGTTGCGGCATGCTTGACTGCATGATATAGTATAATCGTCCCCGACGGCGGGGCGAGGTCGCGGACTTCGCCGCCGCCTCAGGGCGGCGATTATACGTTTTTGCGGCTGTGCGGCTTGCGCTGTGCAGCCGCTTACCTATATCTGTCAGCCCATCGAGCGCACAAGCACGCGCACCAGCTGACGCGGGGCAGAGCTGACGCACGCAGGAGCGCAGGCATTCAGCGCGCAGGGACAGGCGCAGAGGGCGAGCATGTGCAGGGGCGCAGGCGCGAGGCTTCACCACGCGCCGATGTGCGCGGGGGCTGGGGGTGCTTATGATATAGTAGAGACGGCACCGGCTCAGGCGGACGGGCGCAGGCTCACAGCTGCGGACGCACCAGGCGGGCGGACGTGCGCAGGGCGCACTCACAATAGGCAGGATTTGCGGCGATTATGTCGCAGATTATGACGCGGGGCGGGACTGATGGTCTGATAATGTAGATATTGCTGGGATTGTCGAGGGCTTGCGTGTGGGATGCGTACCCGCGCAGGGCGGAGCCCTTGCCCACGCGCGAAAGGCAGAATTTTGAAAGCAGATTCGCGAAAGGGCGGCGGGGGATGCGGAATTGACCACCTCAGGCGCGGCTACGGGCGAAGGACATATGCCTCCCCGCCCTGCGGGCGTTCCCCCTACCGGTCAAGCAGAAAGCAAAAACGCGAAGAGAGCAGAACACATAAGCACTATTCCAGAGCTCACACGAGTTTCTGGAATTTTTTTTACACCCAAAGGACAGGTCAAAAAAAAGGAGGGATAGGCTTGGGTAAGAACAAGGCGCGTACGCCGCCGCCGAACAGAAAACTGACGGACGAGCAGCGCAGAGAGGTTGTACGCAGGTATGTAGAGGAGTACGAGACGGTCAGCGAGCTGGCGCGGGAATACGGAGTAGACAGGGCGACGATTTACCGAGTGCTGGGCGCGGAGGAGCAAGCGGGCAGAATCAAGGCACTGTCGGACGCGAGGCTGGCGCAGGCAAAGATCAGGATTCTTGAGCAAGTGCCTGCGGCACTCGACCGCAATGAAGAGATTCTAAACACGAATTACGACCCTGCGTTCCAGTATCTGTGGCAGAACGCCATCCGGGACACACTGGACAGAGCAGGCATTAAGGCGACGAAGGACGAGAAGCAGGACATCAGCATTTCGTTTGCGAGTGGGTTTGAGTTGGGCATGCCGGAGGAAGAGGAGGAGTGAGCGTGAGATTTGGTTTTGAGGTTGGTTTGTATCTAGACCAAGACGAGGAACGATTCATCAATGATGAGAAGAGCTTCGTTGAAAATCAGAGATATGACGCGGCTTTTATACACATTTTGAACATGCTCAACAGAAGACGAATCCTGTCGAAGCAAAAGTGGGACATCTATGTATTCTACAAGGACGAAAAGGACATTGCGGAATGTAGAGCGGCAAATCTGCTGAAATTCTATTTTCGGTTTTCTCTCGAGGAGAATGAGATTCCGAATGCGTGCGGGGACAGAATATGTTTTCGGAAAATCGGGGCAGACGATGTCGTGAAATACGGAGGCGCGGACATTGGCGTAATGTATTTCATTGGGCTTCAAAACTTCGAGAAGAGAGAGTTTGAGTATCTGATTACGCGGATTAGGCGGCATGGCGATAACAAGAGGAGCGACATTCCAGCCGTGAAAGGAATTGCGCCGATCGGGGAAATGCCTGAATGGGTTAAGGCGTACGAGAGGGATTTTATCCCGTGAACAGCATCGTCTTTGACTACTGCCCGACCGCCAAGCAGCGGCTGTTTCACGCGAGCAAGAGCAACGAGATTTTGTACGGCGGGGCGGCAGGCGGAGGAAAGAGCTACGCCATCTGCTGGGATGCGTCCATGCGCTGCCTGAAATACCCGGGAACAAGCGCGTACCTGTTCAGACGGACGTTTCCGGAGCTGGAACAGACGCTCATCAAGACGATGCGGATGATTGTGCCGGAGACGCTTGGCAAGTATTACGCGAGCAACCACGAGATGCAGTTTGTCAACGGGAGCGTGGCGAGGTTCTGCCACCTGAGCGACGAGGGCGACACCATCAAGTACCAGGGCGCGGAAATACAGTGGCTGTACTTTGACGAGCTGACGCACTTCTCGGAGAGCATGTACAACTACATCAAGACGCGACTGCGTGCGCCGCTGCGCCTTGGCGTCAAGCCCTGTGTGCGATGCGCGAGCAACCCGGGAGGTCCCGGACACGGCTGGGTGAAGGCGCGGTTCGTGGATTCAACGGACGTCGGGACGCACACGGTGATCAAGGATACGGAGATTACCGGACGCGACGGGCAGAAAAAGACGATGAAATCGGTATGCGAGTACATCCCGGCGACGGTATATGATAACCCGCACATTGATGAGCTGTATATCGCGGAGCTGGAGCAGAAGCCCGACAAGCTGCGGGACGCGCTGCTGCTGGGCAAGTGGGACGCGTTCGAGGGGCAGGCGTTCCCTGAATTTACAAACGACCCTGAGCATTACAAGGACGGGCTGCATACGCACGTCATCGACCCGTTCGACATTCCGCTGCACTGGACGCGGTACGTCAGCTTTGACCACGGCTTTTCACGCCCGTTTTCGTTCGGCGCGTGGGCGGTTGACCCTGACGGCAGGGCTTACCGATACAAGGAGCTGTACGGCTGCAAAAAGGGCGAGGCGAACGTCGGCTTGATGCTCACGCCGGGCGAAATCGCGGCGAAGCTGGCGGACTGGCTCGAGCCGGAGTTCAGAGAGGGCATACACGTCACGGGCATTGCCGACCCTGCCATCTGGGACGAGAGCCGGGGAACGAGCGTAGAGGAACAGATCCGCAAGGTCTTTTCCGGCGTCACGTTCCGCAAGGGCGACAACACGCGGATGCCGGGCAAGATGCAGGTGCACGAGCGGCTGCGGTTTGACGAGGACGGGCGACCGATGATGTACATATTCAGCACCTGCACGGACTTTATACGGACGATTCCGACGCTGTGCTATGACGAACACAAGGTTGAGGACATTGACACGGCGGGCGAAGACCACATCTACGACGAGACGCGGTATTTCTTGATGTCAAGACCGCTCGCGCCGAAGATCGTCGCGCCCAAACCGAAGCGGAGAGCATGGAATCCGCTGGATTAAGGAGGAAGCATGAGAAAGAGGGATTCCCCGCCGGGGGATATCAGACAGAGCAAGCCGGAGGAATTCGGCGAGCAGCCGCTGTCTCCGGAGGAAAAGGCACTTGTAAGCAGGGCATATTCGCTGTTTACGTTTTTCAACGACGAGCTTCGCGGCGTACACGAGGACATGCGTGCGGCACGCATGATGCGCCAATTGCAGCAGGAGGAGCGGAGCTTGACCGCACCGGTCACAAGCACCCTGAACAGCTGCATTGACAACGTCATCGCCGACCAGATCGACAACATGCCGGAGGCGGTCATGGTGCCCGAGCGCGAGGAAACGGCGCAGAGCGCGGAAGAGATGAGCGACGTTGTCAGCTACGCCCTGTATCAGGCGGGATTCAGGGGGACGTATCAAACGCTGATGGAGGACGCGGCGGTCACGGGAACGGGCATCGCGCAGGTGTTTTGGGACGACGACCTTGAGGACGGCGACGGCATGATCAACGTGCTGGCGTGGCATCCGGAGGACTTCTACCCCGATCCGACGCAGGAAAACATTCAGGACGGACGTGCATGCTTCAAGGTGACGCACACGACGGTCGCGTGGGTTGAAGAGCATTACCCGCACGCACGCGGCTATGTCCGTGCCGATCCCAACAGGGACGACACCGATTACAGCCTGCAAAACATCGCGGAGGGCGACGAGGGCGTGATGCTGCTGGAATTCTGGTATCGACGGTATGACGCGGACAAGCGTCGATACATGGTGCATATGGCGCAGCTGGCGGGTCACGCGCTGCTGTACAGCACGGAGCTAGGCTTTGGAGGCGCGGGAAAGACAGAATACAAGGACGGCGTATACGCGCACGGCAGGTATCCGTTTGTCTTGTACAAGTACAGGAGCGTATGGCGCAAGCCGTTCGGCACGGGACTTGTACACGACTATTACGGCACGCAGAACATGATCGACAGATGCCTCAAGTACATCGACGACAACGCGCGCGAATCGAGCGTACAGCGGCACTTCATCCGGCGCGGAAGCGGCGTCAATCCGGAAGACGTCGCAGACATGCGCCGCACCATCATCGAGTGGGAGGGCAACGATATCCGCGAGGCGATTCAGACGGTGCAGGCGGCGCCGCTGAATGGGCAGGTTTATCAGGCAATGAATTACCTCGTGGACAGCATGAAGCAGGACTGCGGACAGAACCAGTTCAGCCGCGGAGAAGGCGGACTTGGCGTCACGGCTGCGGCTGCCATTCAAGCCCTTCAGGAGGCGGGAGGCAAAACGACCCGCTGGCACACGGAACAATTTAAGAACGCTTTCCGCGAGATGGTCGAGCAGATGCTTTGGGTATTGAGCGACTATCTGGACGCGGAACGCAAATTCCGAATCGTCGGCGGATGGGATTCGAGCGGAAACATGAAGGACAAGCTCGTGCAGCTCATCGCGCCGACGCGCGACAACGGCAGACTGCCCAAGCCCGCGTACACAGTGCGCGTGCAGGTGCAGAAGAACAACCCCTTGCAGGTACAGGCAGACAACGAATTCCTCTTGCAGGTTGCGCAAATCTGCGGACAGGCGGGACAGGCACTGCCGCCCGAATCGGTCATTCGCCTGATGGAGGGATACAGGACAAAATCGAGCGTGCTGCGCATGGTCGAAGAGAACAGCGCACAGCAGGCACTCATTGCTCAGATGCAGCAGCAGATTGAGCAGCTGACCAACCAAAACACGGGCATGCAGGCGGTCATCGGCGAGTACAAGAATATGCTCGCGACGCCCGCCCAGCTTGAAGCCAAGCAGCAGGAGGCGGACTATAACCCGATGCTGCAAGCAACCAAGGACGCCGAAAACGGCTGACAACGCGGAAAGGCGCGATAAGGAGACAAACACATGGAAGAGATTGAAAACACGGTCGATATGACGCAGGAGCTTGCGGACGACGCGCAGGCGGGACAGGAGGTCACCCTTAGCGACCTTATGGACAATCTGACGGGCGATGCGCAGGCGGAGGAAACGGAAGCAACGGCTGAACAGACGGGTGACGGCGACCCGGAAACACAAGCGCAGCCCCAGACGGAGGACAAGGACAAATTCGGACGACGCATCGCGTCGGCACTGGCAAACCAGAAGCGGGGATTTCAAAAGGACATCGACTTCTCGGCGCGGGTGCATGGCGCGGCGGGCGACATGACGGACGACGAAATCGCGGAGGCACTCAGGGACTATCAGGCGCGCAGAATAGCCGAAAGCGACACCGACATCAGCCCGAAAGCCGCACGCAGAATCGTCGAAGCGCAGGAGAGAGCCAACCAGAGCCGAGCAGACAATCCGCAGATGGGACAGGCGGAGGCAGAGGTGCAGAGCCTCTACGCCGACGGCTGGACAGAGGATGAGCTGCTGGCACTGACAACTGACGCGGAGGTCAAGAGACAGTTTGCGTCGGGCGTGAGCCTGCGCAAGGCAGCCAAGATGTATTTGCAGCGGCAGCAGACCAAGCCGCCGCAGGCACCCAAGCGGGGCGTGCCGACGGCGAAGACAGCCGGATCGGGCGAACCGCCGGACGATAACGCCATTGCCAACATGACAGACGCGGAGTTCGACGCTTTTCAAAAGCGCGTTGAACGCGCCGCCATGGAGGGCAAGCGCGTGAAATTTTAAGGAGTAAGAGATATGGCATATACCAATACCAACACCAACATGACCAACAGCACCGGCTTGACGCCGGGCATGCAGACGTATTACAACCGTACCCTGCTCAAGGTTTTTGAGCCAAATCTTGTCCATTTGCAGAACGCGGACGTGTACCCGATGCCGCTGCACAACGGCTTGGTTCAGAACTTCCGCAAGCTCATCCCGCTTGAGGGCAGCACGACCCCGCTGAGCGAGGGCAACCCGGGCGACAGCGTCATGTACAGCGAGATTGCCGTCACCGTGCAGCTCAATCAGTACGGTCAGTACGCCCGCACCACGGACAAGCTGGACATGAGCCACATGGACTTGACGATCGACCGCAAGGTTAAGATGCTGGGCGACGCGGGCGCGAGAAGCATCGACACGCTGGTGCGCGACGAGCTGGCGACCTGCACCAACGTCATTTACGCAAACGGCAAGACCAGCCGCGCCACGCTGACGCCTGCGGACAAGCTCACCAGCAAGGATATTCGCCGGGCGGTCAAGATGCTCAAGAAGAACCTTGCCAAGCCGTTCAATGGCTACTACATCGCCATTATCGGTCCGGATACGGTGTATGACTTGCAGGAGGACGAGGCGTTTATCGCGGTCAGCAAGTATCAGGACAAGGAGAACATCTACAGCGGAGAGGTCGGCAGACTGTTCGGCGTGCGCTTCATCGAGACCACGCAGGCTAAGATTTTTGAAAAGGCTGGCGCATCGAGCGCGGATGTCGCAAGCATCATCGTACTCGGTCAGTATGCCTACGGCATCACGAGCTGGAAGGGCGCAAATCCGCGTGTGATCGTCAAGCCTGTGGGCAGCGCGGGCACGAACGACCCGCTCGACCAGATCAGCACGGTCGGCTGGAAGATGGACGGCTTCGGCGTGAAGCTGCTTCAGCCGGAATTCGCGGTGCGCATCGAGACGGGCTTTACGGCTTAACACTCGGGGGGCGGGGCATTCGCCCTGTCCCCTTTTCTTTGATTTGAAAGGAGAGATATTATGGCAATCAATACGACTTCCAGCGTCGCAAAAGCGAGTACGGTGCAGCTCGGCAAGTGCGAAAAGACCAAAGAGAACATGAAGCAGCTGATGCGCAACGCGGGCTGCGAGACCTACAAGAGCGTCAAAACGATGATTCCGCTCATTCCCGGAAGCGGAGACGACGTTGCGTATGTGGGGATGAACGGCGTGAGCTTTTACTTTCTGCGCGGCAAGACGGTTGATATCCCCGAGCCGCTGCTTGAAATCATGACCAACTGCGGCGTGATTTAAGGGAGGTGCAGCCCATGACGCTCAGCCAGATTATCGCGCAAGCCCTGCGGCAGCTCGGGGAAGACCCGCAGGACGTAAGCGAGTACGAGGAAGCATTCAAGGTATACGCGAACATGGGCTATGACATCGCGGTTCGCGAATATCTCAAGCCCAGAAGGGAAATGTGTCTGGACATCGACGGGAACGGACGCGCGCCGGTTGTCGGGGTCATCGTAAACAGGGTTATCCGAATGACGGACGAGGACGGGCGGGACGTCGCCTTTGATTTGGCAGGGGACGGAAGAAGCCTTACCGTATGGCGGGACGACCTGAAAGGAAAGACGCTGCGGGCGTTATGCGAGGTCAGCTTCCCGCCGATGGAGGACGGGGAGGACGAGCCGCTGCTTCCGGCATACGCGCACGCGGCACTGTCGGACTACATCTGCTACCGGCATCTATCCAGCGGCAACCTCGCCAAGCAGAGCCGCGCGCAGTTTTACCAGAACAGCTTCTATCAGGAGATGAACCGCATCCGTCCGCAGGGCATGGGAAGCGTAACGCGGATGCGCAACCTGTATGAAGCGACGGACGTGAGGTATCGCAGATGAGCATCAGCGACAGCGACTACGAAGGAAAATTCACTATCCCCACGCCCAAGGGTATCTATCAGGCGGCGGGCGACACGAACATCAACGCGGACTACGCATACAGAGCGCAGAACATCCGGACGGAGCGCGGGCTTCTGGCATCGGCATACGGCACGAGCCGCGCCTTTCCGTCGCTGGGGGCGCAAATCAAGACGCTGACGCGGTTTTACAGGCGGTCAAGACCGGACGACGCGGACGTATACGTCGCGGCGGCAGAGGGCGCGATTTACACCTACACGCTGGGAACAGAGGGCTGGGTCAAGCGGTCGGAGGGGTACAAGAGCGATGAATGGAGCAGCGTCACCTATGAAGCGGCGGACGGCGGGGAGACGGCGGACATTCTGATCCTTTCCAACGAAAAGGACGGGATGATTGCGGTATACGGCAACGACCTGCGGGTAGAGAAAAAGACGCTGACCATCGGCGACGCATACAGCGAGGTGAAGTTTGCCGTATTGGGGCGGCACGCGGAGCGCATATGGGGGACGGGCGCAGCGGGCTATCCGGACAGCGTATTCTACTCACGACCCTACGACCCGTTCAACTGGACGGACGTGCCGGAAACGCCCGAGCTGGGCGGCGGCGTCATCAACCAGCCGACATGGGACGGGGACGCATTCATATCGCTTGAGCCGTTCGGCGGGTATCTGCTGGCGGTCAAGCAGCGGACAATCTTCGAGATACGCGGGACAGACCCGAGCAGCTTCACGATTACGGAGGCATACGGCACAGACGGTCCGGTGGAAGAGCGCACCATCTGCACGGACAGGACGAGCATGCTGTACCTGTCGCAGAGCGGCATCGGCTTATACGACGGAAGCACGCTGCGGCTACTCAGCCGGGACGCGCTGTATGAAACGATGCGGATGCGGATGGACGGGATGGACGGAGCGGCGCGGGCGTGCATATGCGACCATGTCTACTATCTGGCGATGTGCGTCAGGGAAAGCGAAAACGAGACGCTGACGGAAAACAACACGGTCATTGAATACGACACGGAGCGCGGAACGTTCATGCTGAGGAAGGGCATCCGCGTCAAGGACTTTTTCGCGATAAACGGCAGGGTCTACTACACGCAGGCGGAAAGCCCGTACGAGGTCTTGCTCTACAACGCGAGGGAGAACGAAGGAAGCTATCTGGATATGCCGATGGAGTGCATATGGGAAACGCCGTGGCTGGATTTGGGCAAGGCGTACATGAAGCGGGACTACCTGCTGCGCTTTACGGCGGACGCGGACGAAAACGACCTGCCGCTTGAAATCACGATAAAGACCGAGAAGCGGGAAAAGACGCGGACGGTGCTTTTGCAAAGGGACAGGCGGGACTATCGGGTCAAGATTCAGATTGCGGGCGTTCGGATGAAGCTGAAGATTCGCAGTCACGCGAAGCCTGCCGGATGGCGAATCTACGGCGGGGTTCAGGTGGAATACAGTTTGGACGAGGTGTGAGGATGGCATTCAAGCAGCCGAGAGTGCCGCAGGAGAGCGGCAGACTGGCGGAATACGTCAGGAATCTGGGGATGTTTCTGCGTGACTTCTGCATGGCGAGCTGGAACGCGGACAGGATGAAGGACGCGGAAATCGAGAAAATCAAGAAGCGGCTGGACGCGCTCGAAGGGAAGTGAAGACATGGCAAGAAGCAGCACGACGGAGACCTACCAAAACTCGAACAGCACGAGCAAGGAACACAGCAAAACAGACAGCAGGCAGGACACGACCAGCCAAAGCAAAACAAACAGCCGGCAGGACAGCACCAGTCAGAGCAGCTCGACCTCGCAGAGCACGAGCAAGAACGTTCTTGACAAGGAGCTGATGAACCAGATCCTTTCCGGACTGATGGGCACGATGACGGACGAGCAGATTACGCAGTTTGCGGAAAACCTGCTCAGACCGCAGCTCAACGCCGGACTGGAGGAAGCACAGCAGAACTACGAAACGACAAAACTGAGCAAGGAGCAGGAGATTGAAAACCTCGCTGCCAACCTGACGCGGAGCATTGACGAGCAGAACGCGGCATACCGCAGGAGCGCGGCGAACGTGGAGACGGCGGCGTTGAACCGAGGCATGGGGCGGAGCAGCTACACCATGCAGACGCTCGCCAATCAGGGAGACGCGCTGGCAAAAGCCGTACAGCAGCTCACGGAGGACAGCGGGCGAAGAAGCCAGCAGATTCAAAACCAGATTACGCAGGCGGCACAGCAGAACAGCCGGACGCAGGGACGGCTGAACAGCGACTACGCCAGCCAGCTCGCGGCGAAGGTGCAGGAGCTGAAAGAGAACCAGCGCAAGGAATGGAACAGCAACTACCTGACGGCGATTTCCTCGGCGATGGGACAGCAGACGACGGGAAGCCAGCAGACGGCGGGCAGCCAGACGAGCATCGGAAGCCAGCAGACGACGGGAAGCCAACAGACGCTGGGCACGAGCGAAACGACGGGCGAAAGCAGCACGGAGAGCAGCGGAACGAGCGTATCGACGACGACGAGCAAGGGAAGCGGAGGAAGCCCGGACAAAAAGCCGGACGCGACGACGACGGTGAACGTGCGTCAGGTGAACGGACGATACAGCCCGAACAACACGAGCAAGGTCAGGTAAAGGAGTAAGCAGATGACATGGCTTGACGACAAGCGCAAACGCGACGAGGAAGAGGCACAGCGTCAAAGAGCCGCACAGGAAGCGGCAAAGGAACAGAAGGCGCAGGAGCAGCGGCTCAAAGCCGAAGAAAGCGCGCACAGGGCGGCACAGGAGAGCCTGCGCCCTGCCAGCGAACAGAAAGTGAAGACAACGCCGCTTGTGGTCAACATGGACACGCAGACCAACCAGAGCGCGGCGAGAGTGGCAAGCCGAATCCCGGACGAGACGGAACGCGACGGCTTTCTAAGCGAATATATTGCCCATGTGAAGAAGCAGAGCAGCCCGAACTACCAGAAATACGCGCCGTCGATCGGCACGATGCGCGAGCTGACGGACGCGGTTGTGACGGGAGGCGTATACGCCGACACGCGGGCGAAATACGACAAGCAGGTTCAGTCGCGAAACGAAGCGATGAAGACGCTTGCCGGAACGAAGCTGATGGGCTTTGACGGGAAAACCATCGACGTGAACACGGCAGACCCGCAGACGGTCATGCGCGGGATCAACATGATCGCGGACGACGAGGAACGCGCATCGGCGGCGAAGGCTTACAAGACGCTGGCAGGGCTGGAGGGCAGTCGCTTTTACGGGAGCAACACGGACGGCGTGGGAACGT
>ENA-ORKV01002158-ORKV01002158.1-human-gut-metagenome-genome-assembly--contig:-NODE-2158-length-12352-cov-2.597393_pt1 | contig 12352 bp, 6 predicted proteins | sample MGYA00243058_ERZ508805 | MGnify/ENA primary metagenome ERZ508805 (study PRJEB26277, sample SAMN04329770) | human gut metagenome | biome: human-associated habitat | host: Homo sapiens | place: USA... | reverse complement strand
GAAGGAGCTTGCCGAGGTTTCGAGATTGCAGTGATAACGCTTTACCCCGACCTCCTTGAGCTGCATCAGTTCGTCGCGGTTGAGCAATCCCATGGATGCACACAGGTACAGCCCCGTCGACTCGCCCAACTTGCGGTAGAGGTCGCAGAAGCGTGCCATGTCACGCGGAGCTACCTTGCGTCCGCTCGTCACGAGTGAGTATCGTTTTATTCCGTGGGTTTCGTTAAGCATTGCGGCGCGCATGGCTTCATGTTCGGGCACGAAGTCATACTCCTCGATGCCGGTATTGTGGAAGCGTGACTGCGCGCACCATTTGCAGTCCTCGCTGCATCGTCCCGAGCGGGCGTTGACTATCGAGCAGGTGTCGATGACATCGCCGCACCATCGGATGCGTATTTCGTCGGCTGCATCAGCGAGCATGTCGGCAGAATAGGATTCGTTCAGCTTCAGAGCATCGTCCACAGTTGCCGGATTGCCGTTGAGAGCCTCTTTTTTCAATCGTTCAAGCATGATGAAGATAATGTTGGTTAAAGGCAAAGATACGAATAAGTCGAGAACAAAAGAAAAATTTATTTTGCTTTTGTCGAGCGAAAGTATCTAAGACGGTAGTCAAAGATACGAATAAGTCGAGAACTAATGCCCGGCCGATGCCGATTAATTAATATTTTTTAGCTAAGTTTGCGCTCAAAATTCCCAACTGCTATGTCAACAAGAGTCAAGCGCATTATAATTGCAAGCGTAATCGCGGCGGTGGTAATCGTGATTGCGTCAATAGCCGTGAGGGCCTGTCGTGAAAATCGGCTTCTTGAAGAGGGTTCGGTTGATGTCAAGGCTGTGATAGAGAAGGTCGAGCGCCGTCACCATGAGGAGCGCTATCAGCGAATAAGACATCGTGTTCACCGTCAGCCCGCCTATACCTCCTATACGATATATTTTGCCTACACTGTCGACGGTGTGGAGTATCACGATGACTTTACCACGCGAAAGGGAATGTTGCGTTCGCTTTACAAGGGTGACTCCATCATCATAACCTATGCCATAAAGGATCCTGCTGTGACAAGGGTCGACACCAAGCGCATAAAGAGGCGCGGCCTGCCGGTGTTTACCGACTGACCGCGCTACCGTTAACATTTATTGTCGAACCGGCTCTAAGACCACGTTCCGACACAGCCCCGGGTGTTATTCATTCTTAAGCCTTATTACAGGATTCTCGTTCACGATTTTTCGTGTCATGACATAGACGCAAAGCACTATGGCGACAAGCACGGCAATCGAAGCGAGAATGTAGTAGCCGGCGAGGAAGTTGACTTCAACGGTGAACTGTTCCAGCCATATTTTGCCTGTAAACCATGCCGCAACGGCACCTGCGATTATCGACGGAACGGCAATCGACACGATGTCACGTATGAGCAGGCTGAAGAGGTGGTGTGACTCGGCTCCGTTCACCTTGCGGATGGCTATCTCCTTGCCTCGGCGCTGCACTTCGTTGCGTATGTAACCGATGAATCCCATTAGAGTTATGAACAGGATTACCACACAGGCCATGACGGTGGCGTTGCGGAATTGTCGCACGTTTTCGTAAGTGTCGGATATCTCCTTCTCCATCAACGAAAATTCAATGTCGTAGGCCGGAAACAGCTCCTTCATCGACTCTTCGAGTTGCATGAGGTTTTGCTTGAACGGCTCCTTTACGCGCAGATACATCGTCGGGTAAAAGTATCGGCTGTAGAACATCAGGTAGGGCATAGGCTCTTCAAAGAATCCACCTATGTTGAAGTCACGCAGCAGTCCCGTTACGGTCACGGGATGCTTGGCGATTTTGCTGCTTTCGGGCACGATGCGTCCCACGATGTCGTCGCCCCAGTTCATGAGCCGCGCAAACTCCTCGTTGACCGCTATTTCGTTATCGTCCCTCGGCTCGCGACCTTTAATCAGGGTCATGCCCATGAAGTCGATGTAGCCGTTGATGCAAGCATCGTAACGTGACGAGAAAAGATCGTTGCCGCTGTTGTCCGACACCATCATTCCGCTGTAGCCCCACACCGGGTTGTAGTAGGACGCGCTCAGACCTTCGATTACGGGCAGGTCACGCAGGGCATTGTAGGCTGCATCCACCTCCTTTGCGCTTTGTCCCGGAACCTCGGCTATGACAACACGCTCGGGATTGTAGCCGAGGTCGTGATTCATCACCTCATGATATTGCAAAGCGGCTACGGTCATCATGCACACAATGAATGTGACGCCGGCAAACTCGACGCAGAGCAGCGTGCGCGTCCACGGATTGCGGCGCGAGCTGAAGCGACGGAATATGTTGCTGACGGGGATGCGGCTGAATATGCGTCCCGGTATGATTCCGCCAATGAGTACGAATATGATCATTACGCTTATCGGCACCCACAACCGTGACGGCTCAAGCATCTGCTTCGGCGTGATGTTGATAGTGTCCTTTATCATGTCGCCAAACGCCAGTGTGAGGATGACCATGAGCACAAGCGCGCAGCCGAGCACCATGAGAGTTTCGATGATGAACATGCTGAATATGGTGGGGCTTCCGGCACCGTTGCATTTGTGGATGCCTATCGACTTGGCCCTCTTTGATAGTGACGCTTTTGTGTTGAGCACATTGTTCAGCGTAGTGATGAAAAGCAGGGCCAGGCTGAGCACGAGCATTATGCGATCCATGCGTCTGACCTCGTCGTTGCTCATGTAGGTGTCGGTGAGCGGTGCTGCATCGATGACGAGCTGCAGCGACTCGGTGTCGGGCAGATTTTTCTGCAACATCTCATTAATGCGGCGGTTGAGCTCCACGGGATCGACACCGTCGGCTACCCTGATGAATTCGGGCCAGCTGTCGCCTCCATTCCATGAGTAGTTGCCCCATTCGCGGCTCCAAAGCGAGGGCATGGATATAACGGCTTTATGCGGGGTCGTTACGTTGTCGGGCAGGTCACGGTATATGCCTTTTACAGTGAGTTCCCACTCGTTGTTGTACTTAAGCACCTCTCCTATGGGGTCGTCGCCGCCGAATATCATCAGTGCGTAACTTTCGCTCAGGTACACGACATCCTTTTGGGTGAGGTCGATCACCGGATCGCCTTTCAACACCTCGATACCCATTGTCTTGAAAAACAGTGAGTCGGCGGCTATCGCTTTCTCGGAAAACTTTGTGTCGCCCCGAAAAAGACCTTGCCCCATGTTGCGGCTGGTAGTCGTGGCGGCAACAACCATTTCGGGCAGTTCCTTGTAGATGGCTCCCGCAAGTTTTCCCAGACATTGCTGCTGTCGGTCGAGAGTATTGCCGTTGATGGTGTACTGCATCCACAGTTGATAGAGCTGCCGGTGATTTTCGTAGCAGGTGTCGAAGCTATGGTTCAATGCCATGCGCGACATGAGGAGGATTGTCATGAGCAGTCCCAGTGCCACCGATATTATTTTGATGGCGTTGGAGTTTCCGGGACCCGACATGGCCCGCCACGAATAGTATATCTGTTTCATGTCGTGGGCTGATTGTTAGAGTCGGTAGTCGTTTGACACGTTGGCGACGATGTTTCCGTCGAAGAGGTGGATGATACGATGGGCATATCCCGCATCGTGCTTTGAGTGCGTCACCATGACGATTGTCGTACCCTGACGGTTGAGCTCGGTGAGCAGCTCCATCACTTCGGCACCGTTCTTCGAGTCGAGGTTACCGGTGGGCTCATCGGCGAGTATCAGCTTGGGATCGGTGATGACGGCGCGCGCTATTGCCACACGTTGCTGCTGACCTCCCGAGAGCTGCTGGGGGAAGTGCTTGGCGCGGTGGCTGATGTTCATGCGCTTCAACATTTCGTTCACGCGTTTTTTGCGCTCCGATGCGCTGAGTCCCATGTAGGTGAGCGGCAGTTCCACGTTCTCAAATACGTTAAGCTCGTCGATGAGGTTGAACGACTGGAACACGAATCCTATCTCGCCTTTGCGCAGGCGAGTGCGCTCCTTTTCCTTAAGATTGGCCACTTCGGTGTCGTTGAGCCTGTAGCTTCCGCCGGTGGGGTTGTCGAGCAGTCCGAGGATGTTGAGCAGCGTTGACTTGCCGCATCCCGAGGGGCCCATTACGGCTACAAACTCGCCTTTGTCGACATTAATGTTTACATTGTCGAGCGCTACGGTTTCAACTTCCGATGTACGGAACACTTTGCTGAGATTTTCAATCTTAATCATGATAGTTGTTTTTTAGTGTTATATTTTATTCTGATTTTAAATTCGATGAAGGATTTTCACATGCCTTATGCCTGGTCATGGCCACGGCACACACCACTATGAGCGTCAGCACCACAATGGCCGAGATCACATAGTACAGCGTCAGGTAAGGAACTGTCACGGAGAAACTGTCAAGCCACATGTCGCTTATCAGGAATGCGGCCACAGTGCCGAGAACTACCGCCGGGACGGCTATCCAAAGCATTCCCGATGTAATCATCTTTACTATCAGGAGTGATGAAGCTCCGCTTATCTTGCGTATGGCTATCTCCTTGGAGCGGCGTTGCATCTCATCGCGCAGGAAGCCCGTAAGTCCCACAAACGCTATCAATGCGATTATGACGGCAACCGACAGGAATATGCGTTGTATGATTTTGGTATTCGAGTTTTGCTCGTCGGCTATGCTCTTGTAGCTTACAAGGTCGTATTCGCTTTCAGGATAATGATTTTTAATCTCGGCTTCAAGCTTGTTGAAGTTTGCGTTAAAAGGCTCCTTGAGCTTTATGGATATGTAAGGCACAATTTCGGGATCGTAATACATTATCAACGGCTTGATTTCTTCATTGAATGACTGCTGATAGTCCTTTATTATGCCTACGATGCGTTGTCGGTTGTGACGGTCGGTGCCTACCGTCAGATTGGGATTTTTGTCGAGCAGATTTTCCTCACGTAGGTTCATTTTCTTTATGAAAGTCTGGTTGACCACCGCTTCGCCTACATTTTTCGGAGCACGGCCCTGGAGGAGCGTCATTCCCATTACATCGATGTAATTTTCCGAAATTTCGTCATAGGGTGAATAGAACATTGCATTGCCCTCGTCATTGTATATATTTTCACCTACGTGTCCCCACACGGGTGTGAATGCCGAGTAGGCCGTTTCTTCGATATATGGCATGTTGCGGGTCAAGTTTATGATGCCGTCCATTTTTCCGGGTTCATACCGGCTGAACATGAACAGGGCTTTGTCGTGGATATTCCATCCGCGATCCTTGTTGGAGATGTAGGTGTACTGGGCGGTAATCATCACAAGCCAAGCCATAACGAAGGCCACGCCTGCAAATTCAATGAAAAGCAATATGCGTTTCCACAGTGAGTTGCGTTCCCTGAAGCGTCGGAACACGTTGGCTACCGGAATCTTGGAGAATATATGTGCAGGAATCACACCGCCCACTATGATAGTGACGGCCATCACCACCAAGGCGATGATTATTTTATCAGGCAACGGTGTCTTTCCGAATGAATCGTTGTATAATTCGGCTATCATGGGCTTGAATAACGCTGCGGTGGCAACCATTACGACAAGCGACATGAGCACTATCAATGTGGTTTCGGCAATGAACATGGAGAATATCGTGCCTTTGCCGGCTCCGTTGCACTTGTGCACACCGATCATCTTGGCGCGTTTTGAGAGCGACGACACTGACAGCAGCGCGTAGTTCAGAATCGCGATAAACAGCACGATCAGTGCGGTTGAAAGTAGTATCATAATCATGTTACGGGTGTCCTCATATTCAAATACTCCGTAATTGATGGGTCGTGCCATTGCTTCGTAAGAAAGGCCGTCGGCTTCGGGGCGATTTTTCTGAAGGATATTGTTAAGCTTCTTGTTGAGCACCTCGATGTCGGTGCCTTTTTTCACGCGCAGGAAGGTTTGCCAGGCCAATTGGTCGTTCCATCCGTGGCCTATGTAATTGTTGCCGAGTTTATAAACGGTAGGCATCGACAACACTATGTCAGGTCGGGTCGAAGTGTTTGGCGGTAATGATTTGTATACTCCCACAATTTCGACATCTTCCGAGTCAAAAAAGAATCTCATGTGTTTCCCTATCGGGTCGCCTCCGGGAAAATTTTCTTTCACGAAATTGGTGCTGACAAATGCTGTTCCGGGCCGCGCCAGCTCGACCGAGGGATTGCCTTTAAGCACCTCGATGCCCATTGTCTTGAAAAACAGTGAGTCGGCGGCGACGCCCATTGAATTTACTTCCTGACCGTCCATATTGAAGTAGCCTCCGAGAACCGTCGATGACTCTACAAGGTCGCTCAGTTCTTCGTTGATGTGTTGGCTGAACGGGCCGAACGACATTGGCGAAGGATTTCGGCTTTCATTTTCCATCTTGGGCTGGGTCCATACCATATAGAGTTTCCGGTAGTCGCGATAGCCCGTGTCCATACCGGTGTAGTAGGAGATAATGGTAAGCAGCACAATGGCTACCATGAGCCCGGCTCCGAGCGACAACACCTTGATGAATGTTGTCGATTTGGCATTCACTATTGTACGCCATGCGTAGTATATCTGTTTCATTCTGTTTTATTGTAGTATTTGTAGGGATATTTATTCGTTTCGCAGTGATGTTACGGGATTTTCTTTAGCTATGCGCTGTGTCATGAGTGCTACCACAGCAATTACGACTATGATGATGAGGAGCGCGATTGCTACGTACCACAATCCGATTCCGCTTACGACTGTGGAGTATTGGCTGAACCATGCCCTTTGGAAGAACCATGCCGCCAATGTGCCTATAGCGACTGCGGGAACGGCGGTTTTCAGCATGTTGGAACACAGCAGCTCGACGACTTCGCGGGCTGTAGCGCCGTTTATCTTGCGTATGGCAATCTCCTTGCTCTTTCGTTGGATTTCATCGTTTATGAATCCTATCATTCCCATCGAGGTTATAATCACGATTATGATTATTGCGAGAGAGAAGATGAATATCATGATTTTTATCGATGAGTATCCGTTGGCGCCTAATTCGCTCACTTGAAATATCCAGAAACCGTCATTGCCCATGTAGTCGCCGAGCGATTCGTTAAGAAGCTTGATGCTCTCATTTACGGGTTGTTTAAGGCGCACAGTGAAAGGTGACGCCGGGTTGCCGATATAGTGCATTATTATGGGTTCCTGCTCATCGTAGAATCCGCCTATGTTGAAGTCCTTTACAATTCCGGTGATGCGTACTCGTCCACGTTCGGCATTGGTAAACAGGCCCTCGCCGGCTGTAGGCGATGTGTTTTCGGGAAGTCCCGACTGTCGCAGAAACTCTTGGTTGACAATTGCTTCGCCTTCCTGCTGAGGAGCGCGTCCGGCCAGCAGGGTCATGCCCATGACCTCGACATAGTTGGGCGAGCAATCGTCGGTGCGGCTTGAGAAGATTATGTTTCCGTTGTCGTCGCGTATATATTCACCCGAGTAACCGAATGCCGGGCATGAGTAGGATGATGCTATTCCCTCCACCGCCTGATGGCTTCGGATGAAGTTATAGACTGCTTCGGGCGATATGTCCAAGGTCATGTTTTCGACCTGAACCAATAGATCGGAATCGTAACCCTTGTCGGCCGTGCGCAAGTGTCGGTATTGTAGCGATGTCGCGCACAGCCATGCAAATACGAATGACACACCCACCAGCTCTATAAACAGGAGCACGCGTTTCCACCCGTTATTGCGCTCGGAAAAGCGACGGAACACCTGCGACACCGGAACGCGGGCAAACAGTCGGCCCGGAATAGCCGCTCCCACGGCTACCATCATCAGTGCCACAACTACTATCACCCATGCACGGTCGGCGTTAAGCATTTCGGTCAGCGGGTCGCCTGTAAATTCACTTATCGTGTCATTGAACAGCCCCAACATTATGCCCATCAGCAACAGGGCAATCAGGGTGATGGTGACGGTTTCCCATACAAACATTCCGAATATTGTATTGCTGTCGGCTCCGCAACACTTGTGGACTCCGATAGCCTTTGCCCTCTTGCTCAATGTGGATATTGACATTAGGGCGTAGTTTAACGCCGTAATCAGGAACAGTGCCAAAGCCAAGGCTCCGAGTATCATGAGCCGATGGCGTATATCGCTGTTTTTGAGTATAGTGTCACGAATTGACACGGCAAATGTTTCGCAGCTGTTGTCGTCGGCCGGCGGTGCGTGACGCTCGGTGACCTGATTTATGAGTGCATGGAGCCGCTCGGGATCGATGTCCTTGTCCTTAAGTCGCACGAATTCGGTCCATCCCGAACCTCCGTCCCAGCCAAAATAGCCTATGCCCCGATTAAGTAACGACGGGAGCGACAGCACGATGTCGCATGTGATGTCGCAATTGGCGGGCAACGCCTCGAATACACCCTTTATCGTAGCCTTGTCGTGGCCTCTTATCAGTTGGGTTCCCACGGGATTTTCGCCATGGAAAACTTCGTCGACCATGCGGGTGCTCACATATATCACATCATTCTGTTGAAGATCCATGCGCGGATTTCCGCTTATCACATTGATACCCATTGTTTCAAAGAATAGCGAGTCGGCTGCGGTGGTGAAATAGGGCAGATTTCGGCCGTCGGCCATGTCAAAGCAGTTGCCTAAGTCGCGCATTGCCACCGCCGATTCAATCACATCGGGCAGCTCCTCGTAGAGGCTTCCTGCGAGTTTTCCGTAACATTGCCGTGTTATGTCCGATTTATTTCCTGCCGTTTCAAACTGCATCATCAGCTGGTAAATGCTGTCATAGTCGCGAAGGCATTTGTTGTAGCTTAGCGTGTAGGCAATGCCTGCAAACAATATTATACTCATGCCGAGCCCAAGCGTCAGCGACAGGACTTTGATTGTCGTTGCCGCCTTGTTTTGTGACAATGACCGAAATGTATAGTATATCTGTTTCATTTTGGGTGATATTTATTCGCTTTTTAAAGATACTACGGGGTTTTCGAGCGCGACACGGCGTGTGAGCAGTATTGCCGTGACGGTTACGGCCAGCAGCACCGTGACTGCCGACACCGGGTACCACACGCCGATGTACGGTGCAACGATGGTGTATTGCATGAACCACTCGCGCAGGGATAACCATGCCACGACTGTGCCGATGAGTGTGGCGGGAACTGACGTCATCATTAAATCGCGGCACAACAGCTCGATAATCTGTCGTGACGACGCTCCGTTGATTTTCCGCACTGCAATCTCCTTGCTTCGGCGGTATATGTCGTCGCCTATGAATCCCACCAGTCCTATGACGGTTATGATGATGCACACAGCGAGCGCGATGCAATATATGGTTATTATGTTTCTGACAGGTGCGTTTTTTGCATCCTCCAGCTCTTTGACCGAGGAGGTAAACCATCCGTCATTTCCGAGTGATTCAGCGAGATTTTTGTTCAATGCGTTGAAATTTTTGCGGAAGGGCTCTTTCAGTTTTATGAGGAACCAAGCCGGTGACTCATTGGTGTAGGTCATGATGATGGGCTCGCTGATTCCATGGATGCGGTTGCCGCCGATGTCGAAGTCCTTGACTATGCCCGTCACGTTGACCGGTGAGTTCTGGAGGAAGACGGTGAATCGGCCCGACATGGCTTCGGGTGAATCATCGCGGAGTCCGTATTGCCTTACAAATTCCTCGTTGACGAGGGCTTCGCCGTCACGTTGCGGCAGGGAGCCTGATTTCAACTGCATCTCGGCCAGCTCCACGATGTTGGGAGAGCACATGTCGTAGCGGCTTGAAAATATGGGATTGCGGCTGTCGTCCATAACCGTTCGTGACGGATATTGCGCAATGGGTGAGCCGAATGATATAGCGGTTCCTTCAACGTAAGGCAGATTGTTGAGGTGACTCATCATCCCTTCGGGTTGGTTGGTCTGCATCATCACCAATCGGTCAGGATTGTAGCCCTTGTCGATGTTGCAGATGTGGATGTATTGCACCGTAGTGACGCACAACCATGCGAAAATAAGTGCCACAGCGGCTATTTCGACAAAGAGCAGTGCGCGTTTCCATCCCGGGTTGTTGCGGGAGAAGCGTCGGAATATGCTTGTTACGGGGATTCGCGTGAATATGGGCACCGGAATCATGACGCCTATCGCGGTTATCACTGCAACCACTGCAACTATGATCCATGCCCTGCCTGCGCTGAACAGGTCGTTGAGCGTGATGCCTATTTTGCTTTCGAGGGGCTCGCTTGCGATGAATAGGATGACCAACATCAGCAATAGGGCAATTATGATGGTGACAAAGGTTTCAATAAAGAACATCGAGCCGATGGCCGCGTCGCCTGCTCCGCAGCATTTGTGTACGCCTATGCCTTTGGTGCGTTTGCTGAGCGACGATATGGACATGAGCACATAGTTGAGTGCCGTTATCAGCATTATAGCCAGTGCTATGGCTCCCATGACGAAGACGAGTCGGCGCACATTGGGGTCGTCAAGCGTTATCTTGCGAATAGGGATGGCAAATATCTCGGCGCTGCTATCGTCGGTGGGCGGTGCGTGATTCACCAATACCCGGTTTATCAGCCGATGGAGATGCGTGGGGTCGATGTCATTGTCCTTCAGGCGCATGTAGCTGTGCCAGCCGTTGGAGGGCAGCGACTTGAATATTCCTTTTATAGTGCCTTCCTGCTCTCCGTCGAAAAATGAGAGCTTGCGGCCGACGGGATTTTCTCCGTGCATGAAATCATTCACAAATTGCGAACTCACGTATATGGCGCCGGGCTGTTGCATGTCGAGTGACGGATTGCCTGACAATACTTCGATTCCCATCGTGGCGAAGAACATCGAGTCGACGGCGAGGCTTTGACCGTGAATGCGTTCCCCGTCAAGGGTCGAGAATGAGTCTTCGCCTAAATCCCTGACGGTAGTGGCCGACTCTACGATATCGGGCAACTCCTCGAGCAAAGCACCCGAAAGTCCGCCGTAGCACTCTGCGATTTGTCCCGATTCATTGCCTGCGGTTTTATAGTCGGTTTTCAGTTGATAGAGGTTCTCGTAACCGTTCAAACAGGTGTCATAACTCAAATCATAGGCTATTCGTGTAAACAATATAATACATATACCCAGCCCTAAGGCAAATGATACAACCTTGATGGCTGTAGTCGCCTTGTTGTGCCAAAGTGTGGTTAATGAATAATATATTAGTTTCATCTTGGATTATTTGATAAAAATGATCGGTTTACTTAAAATAGTTGTAAATATCGTGCCAAACTCGCAATTGATTGGCTGTCAATAGGCTGCTCTCTGTGCTATTTTCGCGAGTGTAAAATTTTTAGACACAAGCGTATGATTTGTTGACAGTAGGGCTGCTCTAAAAAATGATTGTTTATTTACAAAGTTATACAATAATTTTGTAGATTTGTCCATTATGAGTAAACGCAATAAAATAGTTGTAGTCGACGATAATCGGGGTGTGCTTGCTGCGGTTAGCCTTCTGTTGCGTCCCTATTTCAATCAGGTGATTACGCTTCAGTCGCCTGTAAGGCTTGAAGAGGTGCTGCGTGACGGTGTTCCCGACTGCCTGTTGCTTGACATGAATTTCAGTGCGGGAATCAACACCGGCAATGAAGGCATATATTGGCTGAACCGAGTGAAGCGTCTTTATCCCGACCTGCCTGTAGTGCTGTTTACTGCTTACGGTGACATAGACCTCGCCGTGAGAGGAATGAAGGAGGGCGCGGTCGATTTCATCATAAAGCCGTGGGACAATGCAAGGCTTGTCGACACGCTGCTGAAGGCTTCGGGCGCCCGGAAGTCGCGAAATGCAGCTGCCGATGACGACAACTCCATGTATTGGGGCGAGAGCAAGGCCATGCTTGCGCTTAAGTCGCTTGTGGAGCGAATTGCTCCTACCGATGCAAATGTGCTTATTACGGGAGAGAACGGTACTGGCAAAGAGGTGCTTGCACGTGCGGTGCATCGTCGCTCGGCGCGTCACTCGCGTCCCATGCTCAGCGTCGACATGGGGTCGGTGACCGAAACCCTGTTTGAGAGCGAGCTGTTTGGCCACGTTAAGGGTGCATTTACCATTCCGTCGGCCGACAGGGCGGGAAAGTTTGAAGCTGCCGACGGCAGCACTCTCTTCATGGACGAAATAGGCAATCTGCCTCCCTACCTGCAGTCCAAGCTGTTAACCGCCATCCAGAACCGCAAGATCGTGAGGGTGGGGAGCAACAAGCCGGTCGATGTAGACATAAGACTTATATGCGCCACCAACTGCGACCTGCAGGCCATGGTTGCCGACGGACGCTTCCGTCAGGATTTGCTCTATCGCATCAACACCATACACCTTGAAATACCTCCGTTGCGTCAGCGAAAGGATGACATAGTGCCTCTTGCCGAAATGTTCATGAAGCGTTTCAGCGAGAAGTA
>ENA-ORKV01002150-ORKV01002150.1-human-gut-metagenome-genome-assembly--contig:-NODE-2150-length-12392-cov-3.662282_pt1 | contig 12392 bp, 13 predicted proteins | sample MGYA00243058_ERZ508805 | MGnify/ENA primary metagenome ERZ508805 (study PRJEB26277, sample SAMN04329770) | human gut metagenome | biome: human-associated habitat | host: Homo sapiens | place: USA... | reverse complement strand
GATGAATCATCAAATATTTTCAATCAAATAAGTATTAACGATTATAAATCTTTTGCAACTAAAGAAAAGAAAAAAAATGAAAAAGAAGCTATTTCTAATGGTATTTTAGAAAAGTCTAAAACAAAAGCTGAACAAACCTTAACCACATATCTACAGGCTATTCCAGAAATTAAAGATCATTATAAATTAAATATTACAATTGAAAATACAAAAACCGATGAGTAACAAACTCATCGGTTTTCTATTATTATTTATTAACAGCTTTTTTTAATGCAGAACTTGCTTTAAATGCAGGTGCTTTACTTGCAGCAATTGTCATTGTTTCACCAGTTCTTGGGTTTCTACCTGTTCTTTCACTACGAGTACGAACTTCAAAATTACCAAAACCTTTTAAAGAAACTTTATCTCCTTTAGCTAAAGCATCAGTAACAACTTCAACTAAAGCAGTTACTACTTTATCTACATCAGTTTTTGTTAATTCAGTGCTTGAAGCAATAGCTTCTACTAATTCAGTTTTATTCATTTTTATTATCTCCATTTCTCGAAATTTAGGATAATAAATCCTAGTCATATTCTACTACGTTATCTATTTATTTACAATAAAATAGTATGTATCAATTATAATTCTTCTATAAATTGTTCACATATTTCTTTGGACGTTGCCCATGATGTAACTAGACGTATACATGTATGTTGGTCATCTATTTTAAACATATATGTTGTTATATAGTTTTTATTTATTTTTTCCAACGTTTGTTGATCAACGATTGGAAATATTTGATTAGAAGGACTTTCAATATACATCTTATAGCCTTTATCTTTGAATCCTTTTCTTAATATATCAGCACATTCATTTTCATGTTTTCCTATTTCTAGATATAAATCATTTTCAAATAAAGCATTAAATTGAACTCCTAATAATCTTCCTTTAGCAAGCATGGCACCTTTTTGTTTAATATGATATCTAAAATCGGTTTTTAATTCATCATTAATAATAACTAAACATTCACCAAATAAGGCTCCCATTTTTGTACCACCAATATAGAAAACATCACTATAAAGCGCCATCTCTTGTAAAGTTGGTGCATCTTTCAAGACAAGTGCACTTCCAAGTCTTGCTCCATCTATAAATAAATATAAATTATTTTTTTGACAGCATTCATAAATGGCTTTTAATTCTTCTAAAGTATAGTACGTACCATATTCTGTTGTTTGTGAAATATATACCATTTTAGGTTGCACCATATGTTCATCAGGATGTTCACGCATGATTTCATCAATCAATTCAGGAATCATCTTTCCATCTTGATGTGGCTTTGTTAAAATCTTATGCCCGGTAAATTCAACAGCTCCTGTTTCATGAACATTGATATGTCCACTATCAACAGCAATAACAGCTTGATAATCTTTTAATGCCGAAGAAATCATAATCATATTTGTTTGTGTGGATTATAATATAGTGATTATCGCTTTGAATATATATGATACTGGAAACTGCTATACTTTCACTACTGCCATATATATCAAATTGTACGATTCCATTTTGTTTTAATTTTCCTTTTAATTTATATTCACCACCACTGTCATGAACAATAATATATCTTCCACTGCTTTCAATATATCGGATTTCACTCACCGGAATTCGTAGCAGTTCTTTTCTGGCTTCAAGTACAAGAATATGTTTATTCGTATTTATTAGTTCTGCTGCTGTTTTCATAATTTTTTCTATGTCATTTTCATCAAATGGTTTTATCAGAAAATTCATAGGCCTTATTTCAAACAAATCCATTGCATATTTATTTTCAGATGATATAAAAACAATCTGTGTGATATTATCTTTCAAATCATTTCTTATAATTTTACCAACTTCGACGCCGGACTTTACCGGCATCATAATATCAAGAAAAATCAAATCATATCTTTTCCCCGCCGATAATTTCTCTGATAATTTTACGCTATCCGTATAAACTTCAATATCATAATTTTCACTTTGATTTTTCTCTAATGAATATAAAATTCTCATCAGTCTTTTTGTAATCAGTTCTTCATCATCACATATACCAATTCTTAACATTTTCGTTACCAAACTCCTACGAATTCAGGATATTTCAGTCCTAAAACTTCAAAATATTTTATTTTATCTTAGCAACAAAAAATATTGCACTCAAGGGTCTGATTTTTTATAAAATGTATGCAATTGCATGTAATGTATATAATCAATAAAAAAACATACATTTCTGAACCCTGCCACAATTGGTAAATTCAAAAATGTATGTTTCTATTAATTAATCTTCAATACCGGAATATTTTTCTGACTGAACTTTGATAAGCTGTGCATCATCAAAATAATTTATCTTCATCGATGCTTTTACTTCATTAAGCGTCTGCTGTGCAACTTCATATGCTGCTTCTGTACCTTTTCTTAATATCTCATATACACCCGGAATATCTTTCTCATATTCATGACGTTTATTACGGATTGGTTCAAGCTGCTTCTGAAGTACATTATTTAAGAACTTCTTAACTTTTACATCTCCAAGTCCACCCCTGCGGTAGTGGTCTTTTAACTCATCGAGATTATTATAATCAGGAAGGAATTCCTTGAAATCTTCTTCTGAACTGAAAGCATCAAGATAAGTAAATACACAGTTACCTTCAATCTTACCTGGGTCTTCAACTCTGATATGGTCTGGGTCTGTATACATGCTCATAACTTTACGTTTTACTTCTTCAGGTGTATCTGAAAGATATATGCAATTGCCAAGAGACTTGCTCATCTTAGCTTTTCCATCTATACCCGGAAGTCTGAGACAAGCCTTATTATCAGGAAGAAGAATATCCGGCTCAACAAGTGTTTCACCATATATAGAATTAAACTTTCTTACAATCTCTCTTGCCTGTTCAAGCATTGGTTCCTGATCTTCACCAACAGGTACTGTTGTTGCCTTGAATGCAGTGATATCTGCAGTCTGGCTGATAGGATATGTAAAGAATCCAACAGGTATGCTTGCCTCAAAATTACGAAGCTGAATTTCACTCTTAACTGTAGGATTCCGCTGGAGTCTTGATACAGTAACAAGATTCATATAATAAAATGTAAGCTCTGTAAGCTGTGGAATCTGTGACTGGATAAAAATATTAGTCTTTGAAGGATCAAGCCCACATGAAAGATAATCAAGTGCGACTTCAATTATGTTTTGTCTTACTTTTTCCGGATTATCAGCATTGTCTGTAAGTGCCTGTGCATCCGCTATCATAATAAATATTTTATCGAATTCACCTGAATTCTGTAACTCTACTCTTCTTTTTAAAGAACCTACATAGTGACCAAGATGAAGTCTTCCTGTTGGTCTGTCACCTGTAAGTATTATCTTAGGATTATTATTTTTTTTATCATTGCCCATAGAACTGCTGTTAGACATAACGTCTCTCCCTTCTTAATGTTCGTATTAAATGTATTTTAACACAATTATTTCAAAATAACAATTGATAAATCTTGCAAATACATGTAGAATAGCATACAGAAAAAAAATTAGGAGGCATACTATGAAGCATCTACTTAACCCACTTGACTTTAGTGTGGAAGAGCTTAATGAATTACTTGATTTAGCAAGAGATATATCAAATAATCCACAAAAATACAGCCACGCATGTGATGGCAAAAAGTTAGCAACACTTTTTTATGAACCAAGTACCAGAACCAGACTCAGTTTTGAGGCCGCTATGTTGAATTTAGGCGGTTCTGTTCTTGGTTTTTCTTCTGCCAACTCAAGTTCAGCATCAAAAGGTGAAAGTGTCTCTGACACAATCCGTGTAATTTCATGTTATGCAGATATCTGTGCCATGCGTCATCCAAAAGAGGGTGCACCAATGGTAGCTGCCCAGAAATCACGTATTCCTGTAATCAATGCCGGTGATGGTGGTCATCAGCATCCAACACAGACTCTTACAGACCTTATGACAATACGTGAGCTTCGAGGCTCACTTGACAATTTTACAATTGGTCTTTGCGGAGACTTAAAATTTGGACGTACTGTTCACTCACTTATCAATTCACTTATCAGATACAAAAATGTAAAGTTCATACTCATCTCACCTAAAGAACTTCGTGTACCTGACTACATAATTGATACTTTAAAAGAAAATAATGTTGAATATGAAGAAGTTGAAAAACTTGAAGATGTAATGCCTCAACTTGATATTCTTTATATGACAAGAGTCCAGCGTGAGCGTTTCTTCAATGAGGATGAATATCTTAGAATGAAAGATTTCTATATACTTAATAAGGAAAAAATGGCTCTTGCAAAAGAAGATATGTATGTGCTCCACCCACTTCCTCGTGTAAATGAAATTTCTGTAGAGGTTGATGACGACCCTCGTGCCGCATACTTCAAGCAGGTTCAGTATGGAGTATATGTAAGAATGGCTCTTATACTTACTTTACTCGGTCTCAATAAATAACAAAAAGGAAAAACAAGGAGGACAAATCCTCTCCTCACAGGAGTTCGGATTTTTCCTTCGGAAAAACAAGGAGGACAAATCCTCTCCTCACAGGAGTTCGGATTTTTCCTTCGGAAAAACAAGGAGGATTTTATGTTAAACGTAGGACAGTTAAATGAAGGTTTCGTGCTTGACCATATAGAAGCCGGCAAATCTATGATGATTTATAATAATCTTGGACTTGACAAACTCGACTGCTGTGTTGCCATCATCAAAAATGCACGCAGCAACAAAATGGGCAAAAAAGACATCATTAAAATTGAAGGTGGTCTTGATCTTGTAGACCTCGATGTATTAGGCTTTATCGACCACAATATCACAGTAAACATAATTAAGGATGGTCAGATTGTTGAAAAGAAAGCTCTTTCTCTTCCGACACAGATTACTAATGTAATTAAGTGTAAAAATCCTAGATGTATTACTTCTATCGAACAGGAATTAGACCATGTTTTCATTCTTACTGACGAAGAAAAACAGGTTTACCGCTGCAAATATTGTGAAGAAAAATATTCAAGATAATTTTAATACAAAAAAGCTCCGCCCGGCATATAACCAACCGGACGGAGCTTTTTATTAACCAACCTGTTCTGATAATTCTTCATTATCATTAAAAAATTCTTTATAAAATTCTGAATTTTCAAAATTCATACCACATGTATATGTGAGTTTTTCACCATATACTTTTTCATATATGTCTTTCCATACACGATAATTTTCTTTCATCATAATCATAGCATTTTCATGCTCCGACTTTGAAGCATCAGGATATATAGGCGATGCAACATGAATTGTATATTCCTGAACAGGAAAACCGTCTGAATCTATTATATCACTGTCCTGCATAGTCATAAATACCGGCAGTACAGGAACATTATTCCTTGCTGCAAACTTATATGCACCGGTCTTTAAAGGCTTAGGTTTCCTATAATTCCACCACATGCTCTGTTCAGGATATATAAGTATAAAATTGCCCTCTGACAGAAGTTTATTTACGGCAGAAATAAATTTCTTCATAGTATCCATATTACTGCTCAATGGAAGAGTATTACAATTTCTCATAAGGAATCCATAAAATCCCGGAAAACTTGTGTAATTACCTTCTTTGATAATACGATACAATTTTCTTGACTGTTGTTGTGCTTTGTCATAGACGAGCTCCATTGCAAAGCTGTCATATGCATTAAAATGATTACATGTAATAACTGCACCACTGTTAAGAGCTTTAAAATTTTCCACTCCCTCATAGCCTTTTATTATTACCTTTTTTTCTCTTATCATAGAATTCAGATACCATCTTGCAAACTTAAATGCATATCTTGTTCGGAATTTTTTCAAAAATTTATTAGATGTATAATCTATCTCTTCCGGAAGTAATACGCTTGAAGGTGGATCGTCCTCAACATCTTCATCGAAACGTCCTTCTCTTTCATATTGCTCTATTTTCTCAACTATTTCTCTTCTCTGCTTGGACTGTATCTGACTTCTATCGCAGATATTTTTATAATTATTCTCGTTATGAATCTCATCATGTGCAAGTTTATAAAGATTTTCACCGTATTTCTTATCCTGTTCCTCATCTTCTCTTGTAAAGTTATTAAGAACATCTTTTATTTCATCATATACAGTTGTCTCTTTTGCATACTGCCAGAAATACTTAGCCAGCTTGCAATCCTCATAATGCCATGGCTTAGCTGCAAGATTATAGTGAATAAGGCAAATATCTTCCTCATCACATGCAAGCTTACCAAATGTCTCACTATTCCACTTAGGATCTATCCAATAAACATGATTTTTACAGATAATATTAAGATAATCCTGGTCCTGTGCAACAACAAATGTATATGCATGAAGCAGTTCAACAAACTGTCCGAGTATATCCTGCTCTCTGAACTGATTTATATTGAGTACAAGAACTCCGGCATTAAAATAATGATTTCTGTCAATATCAAGAACCTGTTCAGCATAATTACCGAATATATCAGCCTGGGAAACAACCGGATCACATGAAGCTCCGACGTAATTATCACCTATATCATAATCAAAAAGTTCTGATATATCTCCAAGCACTACTGTATCACTGTCAATATACAATGCTTTTTCATATTCCGGAAACATTTCTGCAAGAAATAATCTGTAATATGTTGTATATGAATAATAATCTCTTAAAGGAAGTCTTTTTTCGAGTTCTTTTAAATATTCTGTTACATCATTGAAATATATATGGAATACATCATCTGCCATATCAAGTACGACCTGTTTCTTGTCATCATCTATTCCTGTATTCAGAATATGGATATTGTACTGTCTGTCTCTGTCTGCATTCATCATAAGAGACTTTAATGAAACCATAGTGTACTTTACAAATCCATTATCGCATGCAAAGAAAATCGGTATTATGTTGCTATTCATTTGTATTACCTTTTATATCCCTTTCAAATTTCTTTTTTAAATATATATATTCAAAGAATATGTCATCAAATGCATCATATCTAAATATTCGATAAACTTTACTAATCTGCCATTGTTTAATATTTTCTGTATGAGGATACGGTGTATAAAACAATCTCTTTGAAAAATGCCTTACAACAGTATGCTTATGTAAAAACTTCTGGTCATTAAACTTCTGAGGAAGCATAAGCTTTTTTGTTGTACTCCTATAGATAGCAGACTGGTCAGCAAATAACAGTTTTTTTTCTGAAAGAAGCTTTCTTGCTTTTGAAAAAAGTCCTGTCTGCCTTATTTTTTTCATATTAAGCAAAAGCACACCTGCATTAATATAATTAGGATTAATCAGATATTTTCCATAGTGGTCTCTTGCTGCAGCATACTCGTAATCACTTATATCATGATTATACAAAAGTGTTATGTCCCTGTTAAATAAAATATCTGCATCAAGATATAATAATTTATCAGGTATCTCGTCCATCTCGTCAGCGAGAAGTCTTAAAAGTGTGTACGGAGAACAATATGTAAGCTCATTCGGGCAATTCGCAAATACTCTGTTATAATTTTCTATTACATCCATACGTACCACTTTGCTATCTTTGTTGTAGCTTTTGGCAATCGAATCAAGATATTCTGTCTTTTCCTCCGAAATTGCAATATAGCTGCTCTTTATATGGCTTACATCCATTGTAAATATGTAAAATGTAAATGGCTCTTTCGTTGTAGTTCTTAAAAATATTGAAAGCATACATGTAAGTATGCCATCAAAAACCCCATCATTACCGGCGAATAATACATTAATCATTATTCGTTCTCCAATCTGATATACTTTATTATCTCAACATTATTATTTTTGCTTCTTGCAGTCATTGCATCATAGACTTTATTTCTAAGATATGCTTTCTGTTCCTTAATCGGAATCAATGAATCAGCAATAAACGGTCCATCTACATATGTTATCATTCGCGGCGTTTTTCTTAGTTTTCTCTTTCTGTATACATTAGTAAAACAAAATACCGGAGCATGATACTGAGCCGGGTATCTGAAAGACATATCCTTAAACGGCCTTATCTTCGTATAATATGGCCATATGTGAGCTTCTGGATAAATAACAATGCTGTCTTTTTCTTCTAGTCTTTTCCCTATAATATCTGTAAAATTCACAAATGCCTCTTTATTTCCGGGGAGAGGAACAGCTCCAAGATATGGTGTTATCTTTCCCAGAACAGGCATTGAAACATTATTGGGATGCACAATTACATATGTATCTTTTGGAAAACTCACCATGCTTGGAATAAATGCATCAGCTGCAGCATTAGTGTGATTTCCATATATGAATATTCCTTTATCTGAATATCCTTTTAATACTTCTTTATTTATAATTTTATGTCCAAATTTTATTTTCAAAAAAATATATGCCAGAGGTCTGGCAATAATCTTATACCAAAATGTATGTAGTATTTCCCCTTTTGTTTTCCTGTCATAAATGTAATTTTCATCAATAGATATTGGTTTTATCTGTGCCGACGAAAACTCATCTGACAATTCATCTTTATAATATATAACCCTGTTTTTTTTCACAACAAACCATACCTTAATTCATTTTCCAGCAGAAAGAAAATATTTATTTTTGTCATCTGTAAAATGTTTTAATAACTAATTTATTATAATGAGCAGCACTATAAGCCGGGTTATGTCCACATATAAATGTGTGATAATCATCTATCTAGTTGCATCGTCGCCGATACACTCAAGCGTCCTACCTAAAAGCACGACGGGCAGCCGTATAGCTTTTTCTTGGACTTGCTTCGGATGGGGTTTACATGGACCATTGCCGTTACCGGCAACGCGGTAGTCTCTTACACTGCCTTTCCACCCTTACCTGTAAAACAGGCGGTTTATTTCTGTTGCACTATCCTTGGAGTCACCTCCACCAGACGTTATCTGGCATCCTGCCCTGCGAAGCCCGGACTTTCCTCACCTGCTGCCTTTCGGCAATTGCAGCCGCGATTATCCGCACTACTCAATATCTTTAATTTTAATTATTCTGATTTTTTGTTCCTTCAAATACCATTCTGAATACCTCTATACGAAATTCGTCTTCAGGTCCTATTCCAACAAAACGGCTTCCATACATAATCTCACCATTCTCATCTGGCTGCTGTCTTACTATTTCAATAACAACATCAAGAATCTCATGGTTCGGCATTTGAATTGAAGTATTGTAAAAAGTCCCCTTTTTCAAGGTTTTTTTTGTAATAAAAGCTATACCACCCTTTGAAATGTCTACTGTTTCAACACTTATATCTTTTTGCTCACATGCATCATTTTCATCACTGATACCATTGAGTGACAATGTCACATTAATCGGGACTCTTGATGCTCTTCTTCTTTCTGCTCCCACTATTTTTCTCCTCCCATATCTTCTGCATTATTTTATAAACATAGCATCTCCAAAACTGAAGAAACGATATTTTTCTTTTACTGCAGTTTCATACGCATTAAGTACATTCTCACGTCCTGCAAGTGCTGACACAAGCATAACCAATGTAGACTCAGGCAAGTGGAAGTTTGTAATAAGACAGTCGATTGCTTTAAACTTATATCCAGGATATATAAATATCTGTGTCCAACCACTGCACGCTTCTATTGTACCATCCTCTTTAGCCACCGATTCAAGTGTTCTTGTACTTGTAGTTCCAACAGCAATAATACGCCCATTATTTTTACGTGCGTTATTAATTTTTTCTGCTGCTTCCTCATCAATTCTGTAAAATTCAGAATGCATATGATGATCAAGTACATTTTCTTCTTTAACAGGTCTGAATGTACCAAGTCCGACATGAAGAGTTACTCTTGCAATATCAACACCCTTTTCTTTTATCTTTTTAAGCAGTTCCTCTGTAAAATGCAGTCCTGCTGTCGGTGCTGCTGCCGACCCTTCATGTTTTGCATATACTGTCTGATATCTGTTTTTATCTTCCAGTTTATGTGTTATATATGGCGGAAGAGGCATCTGTCCAAGTTCATCAAGTATTTCCTCGAATATGCCGTCGTACTCAAATCTGATAATACGATTTCCCTCTTCTACAATATCAATAACCTCACCAATAAGTTTATCACCGCCAAAATGAATACGAGTTCCTATTTTTGCCTTTTTGCCCGGCTTAACAAGAACTTCCCATGTATCCTTCAAATCAGCTTTACGGGTGAGAAGCAGCACTTCTATTGCTGCTCCTGTACCCTCTTTTTCACCTATAAGTCTAGCCGGAATTACCTTTGTATCATTAATAACAAGGCAGTCTCCCGGATTAAGATAATCAACTATATCCCTAAATATTTTATGTTCTATTTCGCCTGTATTTTTATCAAGGACCATAAGCCTTGAACTTGAGCGGTCAGAAAGCGGATCCTGTGCTATAAGTTCCTGTGGCAGGTCATAATAAAAATCATGCAGATTCATAACTTTTTCCATGTCTGACCTCTAGTTACTTCTAAGTTCTATTCCCATTTCTGACAAATCATTAAGAATCTTCTCCATGATAGGAGCTATATCTTTATCTTCCAATGTTCTGTCATTTGCCCTGAATGAAATTGAATACGCAACAGATTTAAATCCAGCTTTAATCTGTTCGCCTTCGTATATATCAAACAGCTTGAAGCTCTCAACAAGCTTACCGCCGCGTTTTTCAATGACTTTTTCAACAGTTCCAACAAGCATGTCTTTAGGCATCACCATGCTTATATCTCTTGTAACAGCCGGGAATTTGGCAATTCCTGTATATTTTCTGTCAAATGAAGCCATCGGAGTAATCTTTGATAAATCAAGAACAGCAATATATGTTCTCTCACCAAGACTATAATTATCAGCAACATCAGGATGCACTTCACCAAGATATCCGATAACAGTTCCATCATAGATTACATTTGCCTGACGACCCGGATGAAGATATGGCTTGCCTGCCTGTGGATCATATTCAGGCTTATTTCTCATTCCTATTCTTTCAAGAAATTCTTCTACAACTCCTTTCATTGTAAAGAAATCTCCATCTCCAAAGAAACCAAGAGTAAAATCAACGCTTTCTGTTGGAAGCTCTTCTTCATTATCAGACGGAATATAAACTGTAGCAAGTTCATACAGCTTAACATTTTTATTTCTTCTGTTATAATTTGTTGAAAGTGATGTAAGCATACCATTAAGAGGAAGTGTTCTCATAATAGAGAAATCTTCTCCAAGTGGATTTGAAATCACAACTGTCTTTCTAAGTGGTGAATCCTTAGCAATCTTTAATTTATCAAAAACCTTAGGACTTTCAAATGAATATGTCATAGCCTGTGAAAATCCACAGAACTGTGCTATCTCGCCTGCAACATCCTTAACTGTCTGCTTGAACGAAACCTTACCCATTGTTGTAGCACCATGAGGAAGTGTTGTAGGAATGTTGTCATAGCCATAAAATCTTGCAACTTCTTCAGCAATATCTCACATACCAACTTAATCCTGTCTAAATGTTGGGATTGTAATAAGTTTTGTTTCAGGATCATATTTTAACTCTAAAGCAGGGAAGTAACTTACCATCTGCTCTTCTGTTAAATTAAATCCGATTAATTTATTTACATAGTCAGGATCAAACTTAATTGTTGTTTCTGTCTTCTTTTCAGGATAAACATCAACCATACCTGCAACAAGCGGGTCATCAGGTGCTACTACAACTAAATCAACGCTTAATTTTTTAGCTAAATCAACTACGCCGTCAATATCCGTAGCCGAAACATCAAAACATTTTGCATCATATGAAATGCCACCGTTACCCGGTGTGCAAAAAATTTCATCAACCTTGCTTGATTCTTTAATTTTTCTGATAAGGGCGTGTTCTCTTCCGCCGCCGCCAACAACAAGAACTTTCATAATTTCCTCCGAATTTATAATAAATATGTAAATAATATAGTAAATGCAATAGCAAAACAAGGGGTGAACTGAATCACCCCTTATAATTATTTTTCGTTTTTATTGATAATTCTTGTTTCTTCTTCCTTTGTTTCAAGATTTATGAAACGAACAAAAAGAGAAACCTTATTATCCTCATTAAGATTAGTCCAAATCATATTGGTGAACTCATCAATATCGCCTTCAATTTTAACAGGTGTAGGCTCACCCTCAAACGACGGAATAGGATTCCCGTCACACTTATATGTATGAATAAAATGACCGAGACCTGCCCTTGCAGGATATTCAAAGAAATATCTCACACATTCAGGCTCACCGCAATTTGATTTAAGAATAGAAAGATTATAATTACCGTTTTCTTTCATAATACCTGAAATTCTCGGTGTGTAATTTGGTGCATCAGGCTCAAATTCTCTTGTGATAAGTGCATCGTGATAGCAATCGCCCTTTGCAAAAGAAACATAAATAGTATCGGATTGATCGCCGTTTGTAACGATTG
>ENA-ORKV01002146-ORKV01002146.1-human-gut-metagenome-genome-assembly--contig:-NODE-2146-length-12414-cov-2.439653_pt1 | contig 12414 bp, 9 predicted proteins | sample MGYA00243058_ERZ508805 | MGnify/ENA primary metagenome ERZ508805 (study PRJEB26277, sample SAMN04329770) | human gut metagenome | biome: human-associated habitat | host: Homo sapiens | place: USA... | reverse complement strand
TGTACTTTCTTTACCACTCTGCGTTCCCTTGCGTATTTCATCAACTTTGCAACATCCTTCTTCGGATCACGGATGTACGCTAAAAGCCCTTCTTTGAAAAGCTCGCGCTCCATCTTATCTTCATATTTCAGACACTCGCACATCAGGCGCTCCCGGTCAAAAATTTTCATCTTCGCGCCGCCATAGTCAATCTCCGTCACACCGAGTGTCAGGGTCTCCGGCTCCGCATACAGCGGCACCACCGGCGGAAAATCCAGCTTAAACCGCGACTTGGATGTGTTCTTGTCCACCGACAATTTGTATCCGTAAGGCTTGCGGTCCAGATAGCCGTACGCGTACAATGCGGTCTCCAGATTTAAGACGCAATCAGGAAACAGCCGCGCAATCAGCTCCTCCTCCGAGAAATCACTCAGCCGCACCGCATAGTACCCGTTCTTGATCCGGATCAGATCTCCCTTTTCCACAAAATCCAGAATCCGCCGGTAATCGATCCCCAGTTCATTCAGCTGGCTCTTTTTCACCACACCGCCATTCTGATAGATGAACTCTTTGACACGATCCAGAATGAGTTCCCTCTTTTCGTTAATCACATAAGATTCTGACATATCGTTCCCCGTACCTTTCCTTTTGAGCCTTCCCCTCCTGCTACGCATTTTAGGGAAAGTTCTGTATAACTTCTCCGCTCAATGTATATGTTTGTGGTATTTAATGCTTATTTTTACTATAAAGGATACTCTGCTGTTTGTCAATTTATCGTTTCTGTCGTTTTTCCGGCTGTTCACAGCTCTTGATTTGTCTTATAATGTCATAAAAGACAATTTTTTTGTCGTTTGCAGAAAGGAGTTCTCTATGGAAGCAAAATCACCCTCCCTGCGCAAGAATCCGTCCCGGGAAACCTGCGAGGGAATCATCCGCCGGATCCTGATGACCGAGGTCTTAGAAAAGGGAAAAAACGAGCATTTCCGCACGGCTGCCGATTTCATGAAATATTTTGAGTCTCTATACCCGGCGTCCGACGCTCTGACCAAACAGGTGCAGCGCGCCATCCGCTCTCTGAATATGCCGAAGGATGAACTCGGCTATTTCATTCCGAACAAGACTGCCGAACAGTTAGCGCAGGAGCAGGAGCTTACCTATATTTTCAAAAAAGCAAATGCCGACGTCTTCCGGAAGGATGATTACCAGCCTCTGTTTTTAAAAGCGGACGATGCTGTCTCCTCCTACATGCTTTCCCGCATCACGGACTCCCCTCTGTTTCAGGGAAAATATCTGACCGCGCACACTGTGTCAGGCGGCATTCTTTTTTACACAAAGAACCCGAATCAACTTGAAATCCTGCTGAAAAGCTTAATTGTCAGATAATTTATTATCATTTTTTTCGTGTCCATAACGCAAAAAACGACAATATTCAACATGGAATATTGTCGTTTTTTGTTTCTCTATACTATCTTCTATGTCTTCTACGGCGTCTTGACTTGCTTTTTATCTGTCGGAACTGCTCTTTGCGGTTCCTGCGCACTTCCCGGTTGTGCCGGATAATATAATAGTTATCGTAGAACTTCTTTCCGGCAAAGATCAACCCTACTGCAAGCAGGATTCCGGCTACGATAAGCAAAATTGTGCGCGGTCTGATCCGCACCGTAGAGACCGTCTCCTCCTCGGTGTCTGTCTCCTGCTCTACCTCGCTCTGGTTGTCAAAAATATATCCGTCCTCAACCGCACCGGTTGTCACTATGTCTGCTTTCCCGACCTGACGTCCCGCATAGGTGTAGGCAAGCGTTCCCACCACGTTCTCGCTGACGTCGTCATACGTGATCTCCGATGCCGCATCGTTAAAGTCGGTCGTCTTCGGAAGAACGATATTGGCATTCGCGTCGATGTCCACAAACGCCTTGTTGTTATTTAAGGCTCCAACTTCCACCGCCTCGGAATCCATGTATCTGGTCTCATTGTCCGCAATATTGAACAACTGGAAATTATCAAATGCATAGTCGAAAAGGTTCCGGCTGTCGGTCCACTGATTCGGCGATTCCGTATGCATCACGACGCATACCAGACTCATGCCGTCCTTCTCGGCGTAAGTGACCAGCGTGCTACGCGCGATATCCGTATATCCCGTCTTTCCTCCGGTACAATACTCATACCGGTACTTGAGCGTCTTGAACGGGTAGAGCATCTCATTGTGATTCTGCAGATCCGTCGGCTCATCATGCTAGTTCGTCGGCGGAATGGTGTAGCGTGCCGTCCCCGTAATAATCCGGAAGGTCTCGTTCTGGTATGCCGCTTTGGCAATCAGCGCCATATCGTGCGCCGTCGTGTAATGGTTCTCGTCAAACAGACCGTGCGGATTGGCAAAATGCGTGTTGGTACATCCCAGCTCCGCCGCTTTTTCGTTCATCATGTCCACAAAATGCTCCACCGTACCGCCGACATGCTCCGCCACTGCGTAGGCACATTCATTTGCCGAATTCAGCATAACCGCGTACAGGCATTGCTCCATCGTCATCTGCTCCCCGTAATCGCGGTAGATTCCGGACCCCTCAGTATTGTTGATCGCATCATCAGAAAATGTGACGACCTCATTCAGATCGGAATTCTCCAGCGCGAGAAGCGTCGTCATGATTTTCGTGATACTTGCCGGATAATTCCGCTCATCGCTGTTTTTTTCGTACAGAACCGTCCCCGTCGACATCTCCATCAGTATCACGGACGGTGACTGTACTTCCGGTCCTTCCGGCCAGTAATCTGCCGCCTGCACCACCTGCGGCTTTATCTGTAAAAAGTATAGTAAACTTAAGGCGACACATGCCGCCTTTTTCCACACATTCGCTCTTCGCATTGCTTATAACTCCATTCTATCCAGAAATCCTGTCCATTTCTTCCATATATATCCGGAACATAACTAGTATCAGTATAATCGCAGAAAAAAATACATGCAACAATTTTTCTGGCAAAAGCTCTTTTTTTATCCACAGATTTATTGTAGAATATCTTGTATGTCCACAATTATAGGACTTCCCGACATTTATTAAGATTTTCTTATGAGAGGCAGGAACAATATGAGACTTAGAAATATACCAGGTGCAGACGCCGCCATCACAGAGAGCGTCTACTGCATCAAAAGCCCCGAGACGCACAAAGGCCATTGGCAGGAGATTTTTCCGTCACAGCAGCCGCTTCACATTGAGATCGGTATGGGAAAGGGCCGCTTCATGATGGATCTTGCCGCAGCGCATCCCGACATCAATTATCTGGGAATCGAGCGCTACTCCAGCGTCCTGCTGCGCGCCCTGCAGAAAATGGAAGAGAATCCGCTCCCGAACCTGTTTTTCATCTGCATGGACGCCGCCGATGTCGCTGAGGTATTCGATCACGGAGAGGTAGACCGGATCTACTTAAACTTTTCCGATCCGTGGCCGAAGGACAGACACGCCAAGCGCCGTCTCACCTCCCGTCAGTTCTTCGCGCGCTACGATGAGGTTCTCGCGCCGGAGGGACATCTGGAGTTCAAGACCGACAATCAGGATCTTTTTACCTTTTCCCTGGAGGAGATCCCGGAAGCCGGCTGGCATCTGGACGCCTCCACCAGAGATCTGCATCACGATCCGGTGCTCAATGAAGGCAATATCATGACGGAGTACGAGGAGAAGTTCTCCTCCCTCGGCAATCCGATCTGCAAGCTGATCGCTTCCAGATAAGAAGGAATCCTGCTTGCAGGATTCTCCGCCTGCGGCGGATCGCCCTTGCGATATTCTTCATCTCCGCCGCAGTGCGATCCCCGCGAAGCTTTTTTACTTCATAGGACGCATTTTCCTATGAAGTAAAAACACCCGCAGTCTGGATTTTTCTCGATCCGCCTGCGGGTGTTTTTTGTGTTCTGTTTTCTTTTATTCTTTGATCCGGAACTGGTTGACATTGTCGCTTAAATTTTCTGCAATATCCACGAGGTTTTTCGTCTGCGCATTGCAGTCCGTGACGATGCCGCTTAACTCCGTCATGGAAGCCGACGTCTCCTCGGTACTTGCCGCATTCTCCTGTGCAATCGCTGCCAGGCTCTCCATGCTGCTCATAACATCATTCTTCGCCGTGTTGACTGTCTCGATCTCACGCCGGATATTGTCAATCGCAACTACCACATTGCCGACCTCCGTATTCAGTCCGTCGAATGCCTCTCTGGTGGTCGAAAGCTTCTCGTTCTGCTCATTGATCTCATCCAGCACACCGTTCATCGTCTCGACGCTCTTGTTAGAGTTCTTAATCAGTTCTTCCACAATATCACCGATCTTCTTCGCGGAGTCACTGGACTGATCCGCAAGCTGACGGATCTCATCCGCCACCACAGCAAATCCTTTTCCATGCTCTCCCGCACGCGCAGCCTCGATGCTCGCATTCAGGGACAACAGATTGGTCTGGCTTGCAATATCTGTGATCATCTGGATCGCGCTGCCGATCTCCATGACAGACTGGTTCGTCCTGTCTGTCTGACGGTTGACCTCATCCACCGATTCTCTGGTGCGGTCGCTGATCTCCACCAGATCTTTGATCGTGCCGTCGAGCTTATGATTCTGCTCTTTCATCTCCTCCGTGCTGCCCGTGAGATTTTCCACGTTCTTTGTCGTCTCGGCAATGGCTTCGTTCATGTCGCTGATCTGCTCATTGACCTTCTGCATCTCGCCCGCCTGATTCGTCGCTCCGTTCGCAATGTCCTCCATCGCTGTATTCACATTATGAATGGACTCATTGATCGTCGTAAAGCTGTTCTGGAACCTGGCGCTGAAATCATCCAGCGACTTTGCGGATGTCCGGATGTTTTTTACAATCATGGCCAGTCCGCCAATAAGTGAATACAGCGCACGCGCAATATTTCCGATCTCGTCCGAGCGGCTCGTCATGCGGTCGCTGATCTTGCTGTCCAGATTTCCCTCCGCAACATCGTCCAGATGATCGATCATCGACATCATTGCCTTCACAATCTTCATCATCACAATTGCCAGAAAGATACATGCAAAGATTGCAAGCACTACCATAAATATTATATTTTTTTTCAATCGGTCATTGTAGATTTCGTGAACGGAAGTAGACGCCATACCGGTAAACACCAGACCCGCCATGGAACCGTCACTGTTGTACAATCCCTCATAATATCCGTAATATTTCTGACCATCAATCACATTATCGGACACAAAATAACTACCCTTTTCTTTCACAGTCTGATACACATCTGCTGCTATCTCCGTCCCGGTCTCACGGCTGCCGTCCTGTCTCACAAGGCTGGTCGCCATCCGGGTCGTATTCCAGCTGAGCGTAACATCGAGTCCGGTATTCTCCTTAAAAGCATCCAGCACATCCTGATGTTCCGAGATATTGTAATCTCCCTTGTACAGCTGGTCTCCGTCCACATTCCAGTCGCCGCTGCTTATAACGGACAAGGTCTGATTGACTGCATAAATCGATGTCTTCAATTCATGCTGCATCAGTTTATCAGACACAGAAACGCCAACCGCCCGGATTGCCAGCCCTGCAAAAGTCACAAGAATCAGTAGCGGTATGATTGCCGTGATCAGAATCTTCATCATCAGATTCAGACCTTTTTTCCTTTGCACCTCAATATTCTTTTGTTCCATCTGCCTCTCTCCCCTTCATATAGTATCTGTTTTTTATATCGTCAGGCTTTTCCTTCTGTTAAATAGGATACACTCTTTTTTTTAAAAATTTTAATGATATGTATTATAAATACAAAAAAAGCACCAACCCCACAGTCAATGCTGTAAAATCGGTACCTTTCAATGCGCCACCAGGGGTTCGAACCCTGGACACCCTGATTAAGAGTCAGGTGCTCTGCCAGCTGAGCTAGTGGCGCTTATTTTGTATCTCGTGTTCTGTATCACTCGAGCACGAAAATTATTATATAACAGAAATTTTAGAAATGCAACATTTTTTTTAAAAAACTTCAATTTTTTTTTCAATTGTGTTATTTTATAGATAGAATGGCATAGATCAAGGAGGTTTATTATGCAAGTTGAACAGCGATTATTGAAATATGTGTCCTATTGGACGACATCGGATGAGAATAACATGGCAGACGGCAAGATACAGATTCCGTCTACCGGGCGTCAGTTTGATCTCGGAAAGGTACTGGAGCAGGAATTACGGGATCTCGGTCTTAAAAATGTGATTCTGACCGACCACTGCTATGTGTACGGTCTGCTTCCGGCAACTGCCGGCTGTGAGGGACACAAGGCCGTTGGTTTTATCTCACATATGGATACCGCACCGGACTACTCCGGCAAAGACGTCAAACCGCAGATCATTCCGGATTATGACGGCGGGAACGTCCGTTTAAACGGTACCGGGGCAATGTTAAAGGTTTCCGATTTTCCAACGCTGAAGGATTTGAAGGGAAGAACCCTGATTACCACCGACGGCACGACACTGCTCGGCGCGGATGACAAGGCCGGTGTGGCAGAAATCGTCACAGCGCTCGAAGAGATCATTTCTTCCGGAATGCCTCACGGAGATATCTGGGTGGGATTTACCCCGGACGAAGAAATCGGCTGCGGTGCAGATTTATTTGACCTGGATTATTTTAAGGCTGCTTTTGCCTACACGGTAGACGGCGATTACGAGGGCGAAGTCGCCTATGAGAATTTCAACGCCGCGAGCGCAAAATTTTCCATTAAAGGCGTCAATGTGCATCCGGGCGAGGCAAAGGATATTATGGTAAATGCCGCTCTTGTGGCGTGCGATATCCAGTCGCAGCTTCCGCCGGAGGAGACACCAGCGCACACCGAGGGCAGACAGGGCTTCTATCATCTGACCGACATGAAGGGTGATGTCGCTTTTGCAGAACTTTCCTATATCGTGCGTGACCACGACAGGGCTTCTTTTGAATCACGCCTGAACAGACTCCGCACACTGGAAGTGGAGATCAACCAGAAATACGGCACCGGAACCGTCTCTCTTACCATCACGGATTCCTACTCCAATATGCTTGAGATCATCGAACAGCATCCTTATGTTGTGGATATCGCAAAAAAGGCAATCTCGATGACCGGTCTCACACCGCTCTCCCGCCCGGTCCGCGGCGGTACAGACGGCGCCAGATTAAGCTTTATGGGGCTTCCATGCCCGAATCTTGGCACCGGCGGCTACGGCTTCCACGGTCCGTATGAGCATATCAGCGTGGAGGGCATGCAGACAGCAGTCTCCGTCATCAAGAATATCGTGACGATCGTCGCGGAGTCTGATCTGTAAGATTACGGAAAGAATTGCCGCATAGATTCCCGTAATAGGAAGTTCCGGGATATATAAATAAGTATTATCGTTTCAGATACAAAAATAGCGTGGAAGAAATTCCCACATTTTACTTCAGAGAATCTTCCACGCTCATTTTTTATTCTGAAACTGCTAATAACTTCATTGCTTATCCCGGAACCTGCTCTTACATTTTTGCAATCAATGCGGCAATTTCTTCCGGAGTCATAAGCTTGTGTGGATCGGAAAAATCCATCGGTGCAGCTTCCTCTGCCTTTGTCTCAGGCTCTTTCTGCGGCTTGGCCACCTTCGGCTCGTCCGGTATTTCGTTCTCCGGCGCGGCTACTGGCTCTGGCTCGTCCGATGCTTCATTCTCCGGTGCGGCTTCCTCTTTCAGATCTGCTCCAAGATCGAGACTTTCTCCTCCGAGATCGGAGCCATCTGCTCCTAAATCTAAGCTATCCACTCCGAGATCAAGGTTCTCCGTTCCAAGGTCAAGGTTCTCTGCTCCAAGATCGAGACTATCTGCTCCTAAATCTAAGCTATCCACTCCGAGATCAAGGTTCTCTGTTCCAAGGTCAAGGTTCTCTGCTCCAAGATCGAGACTATCTGCTCCTAAATCAAGGCTGTCTCCTCCGAGGTCTAAGCTGTCTGCCCCAAGATCAAGTCCTTCTGATCCAAGATCAAGTCCGCCTGCTCCGGCATCTAAGTTATCTGCTCCTAGGTCAAGGTTCTCTGTCCCGAGATCAAGCCCGTCCACTCCAAGGTCTAAGCTGTCTCCTCCGAAATCAAGACCGCCTGCTCCTAAATCGAAACTGTCTATCTCCCCGCTCTCTGCCTCAGCCTCATTCTGATCGTCTGTGGCAGCTGCCGCATCTTCCTCTTCCACAATCGCGTCGGAATCTACGATCGGTTCCTCATACTCTTCCATCACCGGGGTGTCATCCGTCACCGTCTCTGCATCTACAACCGGCAGTTCCTCCTCCGGTGTATCCGGCATGCTAAAATCCGCTTCCGGCTCCATGACCTCTTCCGGCTGTGGTTCCATGCCCAGTTCCGGCTCCGCTTCCATGACCGGCTCTGATTCTGCCAGCTCCGGCTCCATGTCAGGCTCTGGCTTCTGCGCTGCTGCAGCTGCCGTGCTTTCTGCAATTTTGCTCTCCAACGCCGCATTCTGGCTTACCAGTTCGTCCATCCGGCTCTCAATAGCGGCAAGCGTCTGTGCCTTTTCCTCGGCAACCGTCTCCTTCACTGCCTGAAGTCCCTCAGTAATCTCCTTAAGCCCTGCGGTAATCTCCTTTAATTCCTCTGCAAATTCCTGCTGCTTTAAGACGAGTTCCTTAACGGAATCATCCATCATGTTCTGCTGCTTTCCGGCAAACTGCTCGAATCCCGCATCCATGCTCTCCTTTAACTGTAAGAGATTGTCCACTACGCGGTCGTTGGAATTCATAAGTGCGTCTGCATTTTCCTTGCTTCTGGTAATGGTCACCTTGGCAATCGCCTTCTGCGCTGTGATGATCTCCTCACCCGGCTCTCTGGTATTGCGGTCAACCGCCTCCAGCTGCTCCGAGATTTTCTTGAGCATCAGATACGACGCCTTTTCTCCGCGAAGCATCCTCTCATATTCGTCTTTTGCCTGCTCTCCGCTCTTATGTATCTCCTTTAATAAAGCAGCAATAAATACATAGGTACAGGCGAGAATTGCTGCTCCCAGAATGATCTGCACCAGATATAACCGGGGCAGATTGACGATAAAATACATTTCAATCAACAGCAGCACCGTTGCTCCCAGCAAAAAGACCGGCGCAAGCGGCATACCCTTTTTCTCACGTGGCTGATTCTCTTTCTTATCCATAGTGTGTCCTCCGTGGCTTTCCTGTCCATCCCTGGCAACAGGCATTTTATAGTGTTATATTATCACAGAACGTCAAAAACATAAACGGATTTTCTTGTTATTTTATGCTGCAGATTTTATAATATATTTCGGACTTATTTTCACATTTTTTATACCTTTACAACAGATATGGAGATTATAGCATGAACGAAACCTCTTCCAAGAACGAAATCACATCCGGTATCATCTGGAAACAACTTCTTTAAATTTTCTTTCCTAATTTACTGGGTTCTATATTTCAACAGCTTTACAACACGATCGATGCCGTCATTGTGGGACGCTTTGTCGGGAAAAATGCACTTGCCGCGGTCGCCGGTTCCTCCGGAATGGTCATCAACCTGCTGGTCAACTTTTTTACCGGGCTGACTGCCGGTGCTTCCGTCATCGTCTCCCAGTTCTTCGGATCCGGGGACCGCAAAAAGGTGGACGACAGTATTCATACGATCTATGCCTTCTCCATCATCGGCAGCGTCATCATGACACTGATCGGCATCACTGCTGCCCCGGCGCTTCTTCGACTGATGAATACGCCGGAAGAACTGATGAGTGATTCCATTCTCTATCTGCGCATTTATTTTGCCGGTATCTTCTTCGTGTTTATTTACAATACCGGAGCAGGGCTGCTCCGCGCACTTGGAGATTCCAGACGTCCCCTGTACTGTCTGATGATCTGCTGCGTCATCAATATTATTCTCGACCTGCTCCTGATCGTCGGGCTGGGACTCGGTGTTGCCGGTGCGGCGATCGCCACGCTTCTCTCGCAGGGAATCAGCGCCGTGATCGTCACCGTCTTTCTGATGCGCCAGAAAGATCTCTGCGATTTTTCCTTAAAAGAGATCCGTATCCACCCGAAACTTCTCAAATCAGAGTTGCTTTTAGGACTGCCGGGCGGATTTCAGTATGCCATGTACAGCATTTCCAACATGATTATCCAGTCCGCGCTCAACAAATTCGGAACCGACACGGTTGCCGCATGGGCGGCTTACGGAAAACTGGACGCGATCGTCTGGATGGTCAGCGGTGCTTTCGGTATTGCCATCACAACTTTCGTCGGTCAGAACTACGGCGCCGGAAAGTATGACCGCGTCAGAAAAAGTATCCGCGTGTGTATCGTCATGGACTTTGCTGCCGCCATCCTTCTGATGCTGGTGCTCGTATGCTTCCGCATTCCGCTCTTCCACATTTTTGTGACCGATGAAAATGTCGTGGAGATCGGACTGAAAATGATGGCGACCATGGCTCCATTTTACTGGCTGTTCGTCTTTACCGAGGTCTTCTCCGGTGCGCTGCGCGGCATGGGTGATGTCGTCGTTCCAATGCTCATCACAACCGGCGGTATCTGCCTGTTCCGTGTGGTATGGATTTTCGGAGTGGTTGCCCTCTTCCCGACGCTCACCGTAACGCTCCTCAATTATCCGGTGTCCTGGGTTTTAACATCCGTTCTGTTTCTGTTTTACTATCATTTCCGGATGAAAAAGCTGACCGCGCACTGATTGCTCCGGCATCTCTTACTTCTCTCTGCTTTTTGCGAAGCTGACCGGGCGGCATGCCATAGGTTTCCTTAAAGCTGCGCAGAAACACCTTATAGTTGGTAATTCCATTTTTATTCATTAAATAAGTAATACTCTCGTCCGTCTGCAGCAGATCACTGTGAAAATACTGCAGGCGGATTTGATTTACATAAGTCAAAAATGTCTGGCCGGTGTACTTTTTAAACAGACGGCAAAAATATTCCGGCGTAAGCGACAGTTCATCTGCCGTCTCTTTTAGTGTAATCGGGTTCGTGTAATTTCTTTTCACATACTGCATGCTCTGCTCGATCCGCTCAAAATCTCTCCTGGAGCGGTGGCGCAGCACATGATCGACCGTGGCCGCATCCTTTGTATACAGCAGATACAGCAGCTTATAAACCGCTGCAAGAAATAGCAGATGCGTACCGTCCGCCGCCTGCTCCTGCAGGCACTTCATTTCTTCCAGCTTCTGTGACATCCGGCAATTCACGGATGCGGTCTCCTCCGAATACGGAACATATTCCCCGAAATGCAGTCCCCGCCAGTCCTCACTGACGCGCTTTAAATGCTCCGGCGGAATCTGCAGCAGATAGTAATGCCCGTCCCCATGGACCTGCGTGTAGTGAATGTCTCTCGGATTGACAACGAGAATATCTCCCTGCTGCAGTTCATACGACGTCTCATTGATGTACGCTGTCATTGCCCCGTGCTGCATACAGATCATTTCCAGATGCTCATGCCAATGTGCCGGCAGCAATTCATTGGACGCGTCGACCTGCGTAAAATAGAGCTGCATCAGCCCGTCATCGGATATAATCTCATGTTCCCCCTGCTGCACTCCCGCTCCCTCTCTTTCCTGCTCTCCCCGTGTTTTTCACATGCACGGTTTCTCTTTCTACCATCATACCTTCAGAAGGAAAAAATATCAATATCGACCCATGTTTCTGCCAAAATTCGATCTATAACAAACGGAATTATCTGCTTATAATACGAACATAGACAATGTTCCATGATGGAAAATATCAAAATAATATCAGGCGTATGCCGGAAAAGAGGTCAAAATGAAGAAATGGACCAGAGTGATGTATCAGCCAAATCGTCCGTTAAAAGAGGGCTGTTACGTGACTGCTTCCAAAGAACACATCGCACTTTCCAGGGAAGCTGCTGCAGAGGGTATGGTTCTCTTAAAGAACGAGCACAAACTGCTGCCGTTAAAAGCAGGCAGCCGGATTGCACTCTTTGGAAAAGGCAGTTTTGATTATGTCAAGGGAGGCGGCGGCAGCGGCGATGTGACCGTATCGTATGTGCACAATCTCTACGATGGCTTTCAGATGCTCCACGATGCCGTCTCCCTCTACGAGCCGCTGTGCGATTTCTACCGCGCCAATGTGAACGAACAGTACGATCAGGGTTCCGTTCCCGGCATGACGACAGAGCCGGCGCTCTCCGCCGGGCTTCTCGCCGGCGCCAGCGCCTATACCGACACAGCTGTGATCGTGTTGAGCCGTTTTTCCGGAGAGGGCTGGGACCGCTCCAGCATCGAATACAACGGAGAATACAATCCATGGGAGACAGAGACCAGCATGCCAAAAATCTCTGGAGAGATCTTCCCGGACGGCGATTTTTATCTCACAAAGGAAGAATCCGCCATGATCGCGCAGGTAAAGCAGCATTTTTCCAGAATTGCAGTCGTCTTAAATATCGGCGGCATCATCGATACCTCCTGGATCAAAAATGACGATCAGATCTCCT
>ENA-ORKV01002135-ORKV01002135.1-human-gut-metagenome-genome-assembly--contig:-NODE-2135-length-12453-cov-2.710730_pt1 | contig 12453 bp, 10 predicted proteins | sample MGYA00243058_ERZ508805 | MGnify/ENA primary metagenome ERZ508805 (study PRJEB26277, sample SAMN04329770) | human gut metagenome | biome: human-associated habitat | host: Homo sapiens | place: USA... | reverse complement strand
TGGACCATCAAGGAGGTCTTCGAACAGCGCGAACGCGTGCTGAAAGGCTGGTTCCCGATGAATCCGAAACGGAAGAAGGAATATGAACAGTAATTATACTTCAAATAAAAATAGAATCAGAAAGAATATTAGATTTTCTTTCTGATTCTATTTTTATTATATAACTCCTAATCTCAAAACATACATATCTACGACCTGCATATTATTGTATAATACTCATCTCCAACGCTTCCCCACTATCAGGAACAAGCACATTTAAAATTTGCATTTCCTTGTCATAACTCCATATTACAGCATCAGCAAATATATTTTCCTGGTCATGTAATTTTTCAGGCTTTACTTTTTTTTGTTTTTTCCCAGCAATCACAACTTTCTGAGGAGATTTTTCTACATAAAATCGGAAAATCATATTCCGCTTAGATGGTAACTGGTAGTTACTACCCTCACGTGGGGAAATAGCAATTTCAAACCCTTCAACTGTTGTTTTCACATTAATCGGAGTCTTCAAGAACTCGTCTTTTAAATATCCCAAGTCGGTCCCTTCATCTTCATACAAAAGGAAAGAAGCACTCTGACCTTCTACTGCTGGAAAGACTTCAAATATAACAGGATATTCGGGATGTTCACCAATATAATTCATCACTGGCATAGTAGGAATGATTGATCCTTGCTTTACAAACATTGGGATACATGACAATGGTGCATCCACTGTCAACCACTGTTCTCCCGAGTAAAGCGTCCTTTTATCATTATAGTTCAACCAGTTACCCTCTGGTAAATACAAGTTCTTGGTTTTCGCATTTTTCTTTACGACTGGAGCTATAAGCAATTCTTTACCAAACATAAACTGTGCATCTGTATCAAGTGTTTCCATATCATAAGGATATTCAAGAAACATTGGACGCATAATTGGCAATCCTGCATCATGAGCTTCGCGAGCATACGTATAGATATAAGGAATCAATGAATATTTCAATTCTATAGCTTTTTTCACATTCTGTTCTGCTTCTTCCCCAAAAAGCCATGGTTCAACTGCATTGTTACCTTCATGATGAATACGACTTAACGGATTAAAAGCCCCCATCTGTACCCAACGTGTATAAAGTTCAGCCATTGCTGAATAATCTTTAATATCTCCACAATATCCTGATATATCAGTTGTAGTAAAAGGTATCAAGCCTAATCCTGCAGAAAGTAATACAGGAATCTGATTAGCCATCTGCGCCCATCCCTGCGTTACATCGTCACAGTTTCCACTATCACCAGTCCAACCAAAAGTATAACGCTGCAATCCTGCATAAGCAGCACGAGTCATTTGAAATACACGACGATTGGGATTACGTTTTTCAAACTGCTCTTTCACAACTTTGTCCCAAGTTAACCCATAGACATTGTGAATCTCATTATGCATTCCCAAATGATGTTTCATTACCAAACGATCCACATCCTCTTCATTACTCCAAGCAGGCTCACCCATATCCGTCCAAAATCCACTGATACCGTCATTTATAGGCTTTTGCTGATATGCTCCCCACCAATCTGCTACCTCAGGCTTTGTAAAATCTACCACACCACAGTTTCCACCCCATGGCCAAGGCATATCATAAGTTTTGCCTGTTGTTGAATCAGTTACAAAATAACCAAGACTATCAGCCTCCTGCCACTGTTTTTTATTAGATTGAGAAATAACAGGATCTTGTGATACTACAACCTTAAAACCTTGTGATTTCAAATCTGCCAGCATCTGTTTAGGATTCTTATAATTACCTTTACGCCATTCAAAATCTTGCAAGTTCTGAGTCCAACCAATATCTTGATAAATAATATCGCAAGGAATACCACGCTTTCTATATCCAGTCGCAATCTCCCGTGTTAAATCCTCACGAGTGAGCATTCCACGACATTGAGCAAATCCCAAAGCCCATTTGGGTGGCATAATTGGCTTTCCTGTCAGTCCTATATAATGCCCCATAATTTCCTTATAGTCCTTGCCAAACATGAAATAATATATCATTTCACCACCTGGAGCTTCAAAACTATAATAATCTCGACTCTCTGTTCCAAACTTAAACTCTGTTTTATAAGTATTATCTAAAAATATACCATAACGATAATTACTCATAAAAAACGGAATACTCTTATATAAAGGATCATCAGCTACACCATAGCAAGGCCGATCACTATTCCACATTTTATATGTTTCCCCTCGTCGATCTAATTTACCGGTTTTTTCTCCCAATCCAAAAAAATGCTCATCACGCCTCAGCATTTTATATTCTACCTTCTTTTCACCTTCACAAGTCCGGCCATCACCATAATCACTAAAAATAAGCTTTTGATATTTATCAAAAACCTGGAGCTTCAAGGGGGATTTATTAACGCGTATTCTCAATACAGGTGTAAAAATCTCATAACAAGACGCTTCCTCATTCACATTGACTACTCCCACATCTTCCAGTTCTTCATTAATAACAGCAAACGAAGAATTTAACCGTTGTAATTTCCCGTCTGGAGAGTACCATATCCGAACTACGGATTGCCCACACAATTTCAATTGAAAAGCTGCACCATTATCCAAATGAAATGTTACTTCACGCCCTTGTTGCGAAAATGACTTACAAACAGGCACTGCAGCTTGCACTACGACTGACACAGCTAGCAACAACCATCCAACAATATATCTAAACATAGGCTTATGATTTATAATTATAATTCTCTAACTTTACAATCTATCCAAGACTCAATTAATTTATATCACATAGAGTAAAGTTCTTCATCCTAAAAAAAGAATAAGCACCTCTGTAAATCTAACCTCACAGAGGTGCTAACATCAAAGTTCTAATTAGTTATATCAACCTTTATAATAAATATTATTTTATAGGCGATACAGATAGTTTTTTCAACCCCTTCATTTCGTCTGAATTTGTAACCTCAAATAGACTTACAGCATACCCACCTGCTTCTACCGTATTTATTTTTAGTTTGTTCTTAGAGTTTACAAGTCCTTTTACAATCTGATATGATTGAGGATTTAACTTATAATCAGTATCTTTAGTATCAGCATATATGGTAGCTATATAATTCTTCCCTTTTTCCAAAAAATCAAGTGAAATAACTGATTGATGATTAGCATTACCTGTAGCACTACCAATAAACCAATTATTCGTTCCCTTTTCTTTTCGAGCCACAGTTACATATTTCCCTGGTTCTGCTTCAAGATAAATACTATTATCCCAATCAACCGGTACATCTTTTATAAATTGAAAAGCATCCATAAAACGCTCATAATTTTCTGGAAGATCTGCAGCCATCTGAAGAGGGCTATACATCGTTACATACAATGCTAATTGATTTGCCAATGTAGCATTTACGTGTGAGCTATTATTTGGATTTAATTTGGAAATATTCATTTCAAAAATACCTGGTGTATAATCCATCGGCCCTCCTTGAAGTCTCGTAAAAGGCAAGACTGTCGTATGAAATGTTTTACTGCCACCAAAAGCCTGATACTCCGTTCCACGTGCAGATTCATTTCCAATCAGATTAGGATATGTACGACAAAGTCCTGTAGGACGAACTGCTTCGTGAGCATTCACCATTATTTTATGTTTAGCAGCCTCTACAACACAATACAAATAATGATTATTCATCCACTGCCCATAATGGTGTTCACCATAAGGCAAGATATTTCCCACATACCCACTTTTTACGGCTGTATAGCCATATTTATTCATTAACTGATAAGCCTGTTCAAGATGTCTCTCATAATTACGAGATGAACCAGATGTTTCATGATGCATCATCAATCTTATTCCTTTATCATGTGCGTATCTATTCAACTGTTCAATATCAAAATCAGGATAAGGAGTCACAAAATCAAAAACATAATCTTTTTGATTTCCAAACCAATCTTCCCAACCAACATTCCATCCTTCTACCAACAACTGATCGAATCCATGTTTCGCAGCGAAATCAATATACTTCTTCACATTTCTTGTATTAGCAGGATGATTACCATTAGATTTTACTTTCCGATAATCCGTTTCTCCAAGCTTCACGGACGGAATATCATTAGTATAGCTCCATGGCTTCCCTCCAGCAATCATCTCCCACCATACCCCCATATATTTTACAGGCTTAATCCAAGAAGTATCCTCAATTTTACATGGCTCATTCAAATTCAAAATCAAATGAGATGATAAAATATCACATGCATCATCAGAGACCATAACTGTACGCCATGGAGAATGACATGGAGTTTGTAAACGTCCTTTGAATCCGTCTGCATCAGGAGTAAGCCATGACTCAAATACTAAATTTTTATCATCCAGATTTAAATGCATACATGAATAATCAACCAAAGCTGCTTCATGCAAATTAATATACAACCCCTCATCTGTTTTCATCTGCAATGATGTTTGCACTCCTGTTGGGGAAAATACAGTTTGAGAAGCATTAGAAGTTACCGCATTAGACAATAATGAACGTATTTCTGACAATTTAGATTCTGTATAATCATATTCTTGTGTATCATAATCCCCAGGAATCCACCAAGCCGTATGATCACCAGTCATAGCAAACTGACTATGCTCCTCTTTTATTACAAAATAAACTAAATTTTTTTGCTGGGGAAATTCATAACGAAATCCAACCCCATCATCATATACCCGAAAACGAATATTCATATAACGATCTGTTGATGGCTGCTTCAACTCTGCAAGAAGTTCATTATAATGATTACGTATTTCTTTGACCTCACCCCATACAGGCTGCCAAGTTTCATCAAAAGTAGATGTAGTAGCATTAAGTTGTTCAAAGCCATCCATCAAATTCTTTCCATCACGTAATTCCAGACCTAATCTACTTTCTTTAATTACAGGTTTACCTTTGTAATCTACTTTATAAGTAGGTATCCCATTCTTTAACTGGAAATCAATTGAAACGATTCCATTAGGTGATGTTACCACATCAGCATCAACATTTAATGCTGAAAATAATAATGCAGATATAATTAATTTTAGCTTCATACTGTTTTTTATTCTTATTTATATTCAACAACCAACATGTTCCAATATTTTAATGAAGGCAAAGTAAACTCTAAACGGTTCCCATTTACCTTAAATGCAATTGGGATTACGGCTCCTCCGGCATAATCAGGTGATGCCATCCAAAGACCTTTCACAGAACGTGAAGGACAAATACTAAAGGAAGGGTTTTCAATTGTATTTGGTTCCGGCATAGTTCCATAATCATCACGCCATTCATCACTATCAGCTTGTGATAAATTCAACAAATGAATAACATCCTGATTTTCCAGACTACGCCCTATCGTACATAACTTTCCTTTAACCGGTGGCCAGGATTGCATCTCAAATTTACCGTCAACAGATACAATATCGACATTAGTTGTCAATGAACCACCATCACGCAGCACATTCTGATAAGCAGTCATAAAATCATAATAATGAATTATATTCTTTTTTAAAGCCTCCGTCATTTTCAAATTGTCATTAGGGAAATACTCCTTGCACAACATGTGAGGACCAAGTTCCAAATGCGAACCTCCCAACGCAAACATCACCGCATCGGTCAACAAGATCCCAGGAGTATTAAATTCACCTACATTTTCAGCCAACCAATAGTTCATATAGGCTGCAAATACGGTATTCAACTGATTGCCAGAGTATTCATTATTCTCATCTATAATTGTTTTCAGATGACTAAATTTCGCCTCAGTACGGTCATTATCTTTACCCCATACCTCATTATACAAAAAATCGACCTTTCCTGTTTTGGCTATCTGTCCTGCGCCATAGCGGCTGGAAGCATTCATAATCAACCTCTTATCTGGATGTGCCTGCTTCATTGCCTTTATAAATGACGCATAACCTTGTGGCAAATCAACTTCCTTACCATATACATTAAATACGGTTCCTCTGTTTCCCAACTGGTCTATCTGATAACCATCAAAAGCAAAATGATTATATACGTCTGTATTACGTTGTATCAAATAGTCCTGCCATGCCTTATTCCCCGGATCTGTCAAATAAATATTACTTTTCCAACTATCAGGCAATTCATGGCAATCACGCGTTTTTGCCTTATAATCTTTGAAAAGCCCCCAGCTATCTTTCACACCATCCAAATTCGCATCATCCAAAGCACCAAAACAAAGATTATAAAAAATGGACTTCATCCCCAAAGCATGCTGCACCTCAATATACTTTTCCACAGTTTCCGTATATACATCACGACTGGCAATATCCTTATACACAGGCATAATCTGTCCATCACGAGTACTTCCTAAAGGCCAATGATGCTTATTATGCCAGTCTTGGAATTGTACACCATTAATGTGGCAACGGCTCAAATAAGACATCTCATCCTTTATATCTTCATCCGATTTCTGACCAAACTCTGCCACAAATCCATACCTAGGAAATCGTTTCCAATCGCTAGAAGCATCAACCGCAATTGTTCCGTAAATTACTTCCTTATCATCCGATGATGCATAAATATCAACCATATAACCTGTAAAATCTACAGTTGGAAGAGTCCACGTCCATGACGAACCAGCCAAAGGTTGTTCTTCAATTACTTCATCCAAATGACGATAACGAATTTTTGCGTTCGACGGAATGTCACCTAAAATACCAAAACTTACTGTTTCTCCTGGTGCATAACAAGCTTTATCTGTAAATAAAGAAATACCAGTTCCTTCCTCTATTTTAACAGAAACTTCACCTCCTTCATATTCCAAATTTGCCATTCCTGCTCCGTCATCGTTCTTACATGCAGTAAAAAGGAGAAAAATTCCTGCCAAGTAAATTATTTTTTTCATGATAAACAATTCTAATTTAATCAATTCTTCTGAACTAAGAGTTTTTCTGTAGCTTGATTCAGGGTAATCGTATAGTTTCCCGGATCAGTCACAACCCATTTATTATCTAAGCTTCCATAACCATAATCTGGATTCGTTTTATCAATCCAGTACATATCATATTCACCTGCTTCAAATGTAAGACCATTTTCTACAGCCATAAACCAAGCTCCCATCCAATCAGACTGGTTATCACAGGTAAACTTAATTTCACCTGCTGTCAGATTTCCAGTCCACTGATAAGTATATTCGTCAATCTTTGTCATTGGAGCAGAAGAAGGCAAAGTCCAACCTGCAGGAGTAGCATCACCTAGCAAAGAAATTTCCGTATAAGGTTCAAAAGGAGCCATCACCATTTTTTCCTGGCCTGTTGTTATGTCCAAACGAATCTTATAAGCCTTTCCGCATTCTTCTTCTTTCAAAACCCATTTCTGATCTGTACCACCCAATTTTACATTAGTATCCGTATACGGAGCTTTATCTTGAGTTGCCATATACATATTATCCCAACTTCCATCCATGGTTCCAAACTTAAACTCACCATCAGGAGTCCATGTAAATACATCACCATATAAAAATACGAACGGATTCACAGGATCTTGCTTCATCGGTTTAGAAGTCCAATTAGTAAAGCTACCGACAAAATACAAAGTATTAAAAGCTGGAGCCGCTGGAGTACTCTTGACTATATTCAGAGTATTATTCAACAAATCAATCGTAAGCTTATAGGTTCCGGTTTCTGTTACCTGAAAATTCAAGTCATCTACCGTATCATCAATAGCTGTACATGAGAACTTCCCACTGCCCGGACAATTGCTGCTCCCTGACTGGTATCTGTCACTGACATGCCTGCATCGGTACCTTTATTCGCAAGAGGTTCTAGAAGAACTGTCATATGATGTTCCTCCAGCATCGGTACAAGCATGGTCAATGTTGCAGTAATATTAAAAATACCAGGTTGCTGGTTATCAACCAGACTGCACACTCCCATTTGTTCTACATACCATCCACCTTCCGTCGCATCACCACAAATATATAATGTCTCAGAAACCGGTTCATAAGTAGTCACTTTAAAAGAAACAGAAGAATTCTGCTCATAGTCTTCATAACCAACAACCTCTGCAATCACAGTTGCTTCAACTTCCACTGTTTCACCGTATGTCAAACTAATTCCAGCAGCATGCAAATAATCATTTAATTCTCTAACTGTAAAGGCATAAGAAAGTTCCTGATCATTAAATCGCTTATTTAACAATGGTTCTGTTGGTTCAGTACTTCCTTTCTCCCGCAGCTCCAACTTATAATTCAGCCGCGCTCCTGTCCCATAATTTGTACCACTAGTCCACTTTAATGTTAGAGCTGTCAAAGCTGCATCATTTTCATTAAGATTAATCACCTCCTTATCAGCAGTCAATGTCAGCACATCATAGCCTTTATTTGTTTCAGTCAAATCCTCTGAACAAGAACTTAACGTAAAAACACAACAAAGCAATACGGATAAATAAAAAAATATATTTTGAACTCTCATAATCTATAAGTTTAAGTTATTAATAACCGGGGTTCTGTACCATCAATGCATTCGCATCCATTTCTACTTGTGGAATAGGTAGTAACATACGGTCTTTAGTTGCATTTACCTTGCCAATAGAATTAAAGAACTTCAAGGCATAATCTCCCCCATCAATACGGATTAAATCAAACCAGCGATGACCTTCGAATGCAAGTTCCATCCGGCGCTCATGAATGATTTTCTCCTTCATTTCCTCCTTATTAGTTGACAGAAAGTCTCCTAATCCGGCGCGACGTCGTACTATATTCAATGGAGTTTGCGCCTGAACCGTTTCACCCAATTCATTCAAAGCCTCCGCCTTCATCAATAATACATCCGCATAACGGATCAGACGAATGTTTACCCAAAAGCCCTTATTGCTATATTCTTTACGCAAAGCCGGGTCGGTGTATGCTTTCTTGTTGAAGTAGGCGCCTATCGCCGGAGAAACAGGAGATTCGCCGTAAGGCTCGTTTTGTCGATGAGGATAAGTGTACCGGCTGCGGTGCATGTACGGAAAAGTGTCCGGTAAAGAACATTCCGGACGCTTACAATCTGGGACTGAGCAACCGTCACGCTGCATATATCCCGTTTGCACAGGCGATCCCGAACGTTGCTGTTCTGGACTCCACACGCTGCATCAAGCTCACCAAGGGCAAGTGCGGTCTGTGTTCGACAGTTTGCTCTGCCGGTGCGATCGACTACGAGCAGAAGGAAACTTTCGTAGAAGAAAAGTACGGTGCAATCGTTGCCGCTACCGGTTACAATCCGATCAACATTGACGGCTATGACGAATTCGCATATTCCCAGAGCAAGGACGTTGTCACTTCTCTGGAATTCGAGCGGATCCTGAAGGCAGACGGTCCGACAGAAGGTCATTTGCAGCGTCTGTCCGATGGCAAGCAGCCGAAGACACTGGTATTCGTACAGTGCGTCGGCAGCCGTGAATCCGGTTCTCAGCATGGCTGCGGTAAGGAATACTGCTCCAAGATCTGCTGTATGTATACCGCAAAGCACGCAATGCTGTGCCGCGAAAAATATCCGGATACCGATGTCTATGTATTCTACATCGACGTTCGTACACCGGGCAAGAACTATGATGAGTTCTATCGCCGTGCCGTAGAACAGTACGGCGTACATTATATTAAGGGTATGGTCGGCAAGGTTGCTCCGCAGTCTGACGGCACACTGGACGTTCAGGCTTCTGATCTGATCTCCAACGAACAGCTGCACATCAAGGCAGATATGGTCGTTCTGGCTGCTGCGATCGAAGCAGACAAGAGTGCCCGTCCGCTGGCAACCATGCTGACTGCAAGCATGGATACCAACGACTTCTTCACAGAAGCTCACGCAAAGCTGCGTCCGGTAGAATCCCCGACAGCCGGTGTATTCCTTTCCGGTGTTTGTCAGGGACCGAAGGATATTCCGGAAACCGTTGCACAGGCTGGTGCCGCTGCTTCTAAGGTTATCGGTCTGCTGGCAAAGGACAAGCTGTCCTGCAACCCGTGCGTATCCCATTCGGATCCCATGAAGTGCAATGGCTGCTCGTCTTGTGCAAATGTCTGCCCGTACGGTGCAATTACTTATGAGGAGAAGGACTTCAGCCGCCGTCAGGACGGCTCGATGATTCGCCGCGTAGCAGTTGTCAATGAGGCAGTATGTCAGGGCTGCGGTGCTTGTACCGTTGCATGCCCGTCCGGTGCAATGGATCTGAAGGGCTTCGCAACCGGTCAGATTATGGCGGAGGTAGATGCAATATGCAAGTAAATCAGGAATTTAAACCGAAAATCGTCGCATTCTGCTGTAACTGGTGTTCTTATGCAGGTGCGGACCTTGCGGGTACAAACCGTTCAAATTATCCGGCAGATGTCAAGATCATTCGTGTACCTTGCTCCTGCCGTGTCAATCCACTCTTTATTCTGCGTGCATTCCAGCGTGGTGCAGACGGCGTAATCCTCTGCGGCTGTCACCCGGGTGACTGCCACTATACCACTGGTAACTACTATGCCCGCCGCAGAATGACACTGCTGTTCTCGATGCTGGATTATCTGGGTATCGAGAAAGAGCGTACCCGTGTAGAATGGGTATCCGCCGCAGAAGGTGCAAAGTTCGCTGCAACCATGAATGAGTTTGTAGAAACTGTCACTGCACTGGGCGAGAACAAAAGACTGGAGGATCTGAGATGCAAAGCGAAATGATGAAAAGAGCCTCTGAGCTGTTGGCAGACGGTACAGTTGTTCGTGTGCTGGGCTGGAAAAACGGTGAGTTTGTCTATGATCCCACACCGGCTGTGTTCGATTCTGCAGAAGCTTTGGAAAAGGATTTTGTATATCACGATTTCTGCGGCAGCAATCTGTCGAAGTATCTGATCAAACTGTCTAAGCTGGAGGGCAAGACACTGGTTTTCCTGAAGCCGTGTGATTCCTATAGCTTCAACCAGCTGCTGACAGAACACCGCATCAAGCGGGAAAACGTTTACATCATCGGCGTTCCCTGTGACGGCAAGCTGGATCCGGATAAGGTACGTGAAGCCGGTGCCGAGGGCATTCTGGGCATCACCACTGACGGTGACACCGTAAAGGCGGAAACCATGTACGGTGAAGTTTCTGTCAGCAAGAAGGACTGCCTGCTGGAACGCTGCGAAGTCTGCAAGAGCCACAAGGTTGTTGTCTACGATGAGATGCTGGGCGAAAACGGTGAGGAAAATCCGGAGTCCGGTCGTTTCGATATGGTCGCAAAGCTGGAGGCTATGACACCGGAAGAAAGATTCGCATTCTGGCGTGGGGAACTGTCCCGCTGCATTCGCTGCAACGCCTGCCGCAACATCTGTCCGGCATGCAGCTGCGAACAGTGCGTCTTTGACAATCCGGCATCTGGTGTTTCTCAGAAGGCAGCAGCAGACTCCTTCGAAGAAAACATGTTCCACATTATTCGTGCATTCCACGTAGCAGGTCGCTGTACCGACTGCGGTGAGTGCTCCAGAGTATGTCCGCAGCACATTCCGCTGCACCTGCTGAACCGGAAGTTCATCAAGGATATTAACACCTATTATGGTGAATATCAGGCTGGTGCAGAGGAAGGCAGCCGTGCACCGCTGGTGAACTTCACCAAGGAAGACTGCGAGCCGAATGTGGTTTATAAAGGAGGCAGCAAGTGATGAAAAAAGTATCTCGAGAAAATCTGGACGCTTTGTTCGCTGCCATCGCAGAAGCAAAGAAACTCTATCTGCCGGTTGCTGACGGCACCGATGAAAAACGCGGTGCAAAGTACAGCGTCTGGACACCGGAAGCAAAGTATGCTGCGGAGGCAGTCAACACTGTCCGCAGTGCCAAGGACTTTTTCTTCCCGCAGGTAGAAAACATGGTCAACTTCAAGGTCAACGGCAAGAAGATCGAAGTCGATGATATTCGTACCGAGTGCGAGGACTTCGTGATCTTCGGCGTGCGTGCCTGTGATGCGGCAAGCTTCAAGATCCTGGACAGCGTGTATCTGTCGGAACAATCCAAGGCAAAGACCAAGGCAATTCTGGAAAAGCTGCCGCTGAAGAACCTCTCTACCGACTCCTTTGGCGGAGATAAGCTGATGGAACTGTTCAGTTCCGATAAGTGGGCAAGCCTGTCAGAAGCATGTCTGGGCTGCGGCACCTGTACTTTCGTGTGCCCGACCTGTCAGTGCTATGACATTCGCGACTATGACACCGGTCACGGCGTACAGCGGTTCCGCTGCTGGGACAGCTGTATGTACGCTGACTTTACCAAGACAGCCGGCGGTCAGCCGCGTCCCACACAGCTGGAGCGTTTCCGTCAGCGGTTCATGCATAAGCTGGTTTACTATCCGGCAAACAACGACGGCGTATTTGGCTGCGTTGGCTGCGGTCGCTGCATGAAGAGCTGCCCGATTTCCATGAACATTGTAAAGGTCATGAAGACTTTAGGGGAGGGTAACGCATGAAACAAGAAGCATTGATTCCGAAGGTCGGCGTGGTAACTGACATTCGTCAGGATACTCCCGATGTCAAGACATT